>Ga0172378_10005398_pt1 | contig 11932 bp, 7 predicted proteins | sample GrowelOW332metaG_FD_119755 | JGI IMG/M metagenome (GOLD analysis project Ga0172378, IMG submission 119755) | Groundwater microbial communities from an aquifer near a municipal landfill in Southern Ontario, Canada - Pumphouse #3_1 metaG | ecosystem: Environmental > Aquatic > Deep subsurface >... | reverse complement strand
GGCTGTACAATATATTTTACTCCAATTTTTGCATGATCATCAGCAGCCTTCTTCCAGAATTCTGAAATTTCTCCTTTATTGTCTTTAGTGTATTCACGAACTGGAGGATTCAAGTGAGAACTGATAATTTTAAGACCGGCATCATCTGACATTTTGCGGAATTCGCTCATTTCTATGTTACCAATCTTACCATTATTGTAACCGGCTAGTTCAAGAGTTGAATATCCCATTTGAGCGATCTTTTTTAAACCACCAGGAACATCCTGATAGAGTTCTCTGCCTAAAGAGTATATCTGTAAACCAATCTTTTTGTTAGTAACAGCTGATACGTTACTCAATTTTGAAATGTTTGCAAAGCTTGATTTACCTGCAAACATTCCTGCAACTGTAAATAAAGATGCCTTCTTTAAAAAATCTCTTCTATTTTCCATGTGAATTTTATTTATTAATTAATATAAAGAATAAGGACGACGGTATTTGTAATAATAAAGTCTGTGAGATTCAGCTTCTTTATCATCGTCAAAGCTGAGGGTAGCCGGATTCCATTTGATTGGTCTGCCAAGTTCTAAAGCCATATTAGCTAAACAGCAAAGTGTATTTGTACTACAACCAACTTCAACCGGAGCAATTGGATTCTTTCTTGAGCGAACACAGTCGATGAAATTCTGCATATGGGGTGAACTTATTTCGAAAGATAAAGCATTGCTTGGTCTGTTCCTTTCTGCTTGTCTGGATTGCTGTGCAGCTGATTGAGCCTGAGCCATTCTTTCCCTCATCTGTTCAGGTGTTAAAGGTCTGTTACCAGCCAATTCGGAAGGAACTTTAGAAGGATCTGAGCAAGCTAAATAACCACGTGCTACTTCAATCCAACCATTTGTTCCCCAGAATTTTATTCCCTGTGCAGATTCGTTATCCTCCAGATAGGGTTGTTCTGTCATGACGATTCCATTTGCATACTTCATAGTTGCATATTTTGTTCCATTATACCCTTGTGGTATATATTCAACAGGTCCGGAGCCGTCCATACCGATGGCTGCTTGTGCAATATCAAACATATGAGCTCCCCAGTCAGCAGTATAACCATTACCAGTTTCACGATACCATCTCCATGCTCCCCATAATTTCTCATTTTGAACAGGATCCAGTGAGATTGGAGGACAAAGATCAGGATGGTAATGAATATTAGGATCATTAAGCGGTCCCATCCACTGGTTCCAATTCAAATTTGCCGGTACTGGTTCTTCTGGAAGATCCAGTGGTGTTGGAGGGGCACCAACTCTTGCATATATTTTTTCAATATGACCAATTGCTCCTGATTGTACTAATTCAATTGCTTTTTGAAATTCACGACTAGAACGCTGTTGACTTCCAACTTGTAAAACTCTTCTATTATTGCGAACAGCTTTAACCATTTCAAAACCTTCTGTTATTGTATATGCTAAAGGTTTCTGAACATAAACATCTTTACCTGCATTACAAGCATCGATGGTCATCAATGCATGCCAATGGTCAGGAGTTACAATTGCCACTGCATCAATATCCTTACGTTCAAGAAGGTCTTCATAGAACTCATAGCCATCACATCTTTCAGCAACATTAAGAGATCTTTGCCACTCTGCCACTCTATTTTGGAATCGTGCAATTTTAATGCTGTCAACATCACAACAGGCAGCCACCTGCACTCCTGGTGCTCCTGCAAAACCTCTAAAATCACTAAGAGCTTGACGACCTAACCCAATAAACCCGAGAACAACACGATCGCTTGGTGCAACTTTAACACCACCAATAGTCCAACTTGGAAGAATTGTAAGGCCTGCCAGACCTAACGCAGAGTAGTTTAAAAACTGTCTTCTGCTGATTTCACTTTTACTGTCTGTCTTTTTCATATACCAAATTATAAAATGTTTAATTGAGTTATTTTATATCAAGTTTTCACTTTCACAGCCATTTGAGATTTTGACCTAAGTCAGTAAGTCTGAGAAATATGGTAAAATCAGAGGTGAACGATAATCTAATTTATGTCACAGTATTACTTTATATTTATTTCAAAATAAGAATCAATTTACCAAAAATAGATAAAATTAGAGATATATGACTACAGTTTTATTAAAAAAATGCAAGCAGAGATAATTTCCCTGCTTGCGTTTTAACGATTCTGTATTTATATTAATTTATTTGATCGTTTGAACAGTTTTTTTGAAATATTCTATTGACTCCTTAATCTGAGGAAGGTTATTCTCCCAATTTGCTTCATATTCAATCGTAAAATAACCTTTGAAGTTTTGTCGATCCAGCTCTTGTAACATATCTTTAACTCCAAGTATACCTGTTCCCCAAACCACATCTTCATAATTTCCATCTGAATCTGGAGCAGCAATATCCTTAAAATGCATAGAGATCAATCTTCCATCCAGCTTTCTCAAAGCAAGAGTTGGATCAACATTCATTCTTTTATAATGACCAACATCAGCACTAGATCCAATAAGTGTGCTTCTTTCACCAATATAATCAAGTAAAATTTCAGGATTCCAATAGGAGTTCTCATTAGGATGATTATGAACAGCAACTTTTATATTGTACTCTTTTGCAAGACCCTCAACCAAATTCCAGTCTTCAGGATCCGGTTCAGCACTGATAAACTCCATTCCCATATTATCAGCAAAAGAAAATACCTGAGCCCATTCATCGCGTTTTGCAGTCCATACTCCCGAAGAGACAATCTTTATATCCTTTGATGCAGCTAACTTTTTCAATTGAGCTTGTTGATCCAATGTGAGATTGTAACCGAAGATAGCGTCATTGAATTCGGGTCCCATCTTTTGACCAGGATAAATCTCAATATAATTTAGTCCAAGTTCAGCAGTCTTATCCAACGCTTCTGGAACAGTAAAAAGATTAAAAGTATAAGACTGCATAGATAGTTTCCAGTCGTTACTTACTGTTTTATTTACTTCACTTGCTTTACTGTTGCACGAACATAGCATTACAATAGCGGAAAACAATGCAAAAAACGATAATTTTGTTTTCATTTCTTATAAATTTAAATACAGGAGCTCAAATTATTTGAAGGAGCTCCTGTTGATTAATAAATTACACACTAGGTTATTGGGGAACCTCAACATAACAGACTTTAAAGATAAGAAATAATCTCATCCATCTGTTCTGAAATTTTCTTTAAATGAATTCTGTCACCTCCTGGAACCTCAGCAGTAAGCCAACCTCCCTGGTGTTTAATTTCACTGACTGCTTTCATTACCACAGGCCAGTTATTATCACCTTTAAGAAGATCAACATTAAATCCCTCCCTTAGTCCCGCAGTGTTCATCAGCTCACGACTGAACTCTTTAATATGAAGCTTCATGATACGCCTGTTCAGTGTCTTAATCCAGTGTTCAGGCCAGCCATAGCGCAATACATTTCCGATATCAAAATACCATCCTACAAGAGGATGATTAATCTCATCTATAAATCTCTTAGCTTCAACCGGACTGATCAGAAAGTTATTCCAAACGTTTTCCAGACCAATCTGCATACCCGTTTTCTCAGCATATGGAATCAATTCACGTATAGAGTTCTGAGATGTGATATAAGCATCTTCATAAGAAACCTTTTCATTAACAACCCCAGGTACAACCAATACTGTATCTCCACCAAGATCTTTAATCTCTTCCAGAGATTTGGCAACCGAGGCAATACACTTTTTCCTTACCTCCGGATCCGGATCAGAAAGAGGTACATTCCAATGATCTTTGTTTACCACAGTAGGAGTTTCAATTCCAGAGTTTTCCTTAGCCCTCTTTATTTCTTCCAATGAGAAATCGACAGGACTATTCAGCTCCACACCATCAAAACCCAGATCCTTTGCAAGTTTGAATTTGTCAGAGAGAGATAAATCCTCAGAGATCATACCAAGTCCAAGACTCTTTTTCAGTGTTACTTTATCAGTCGTTTGCCTATTTAAGTTTGCAGATGTTATTTTTACTCCTGATACAGCTGAATTACCTTTAATACCAGAGGAAAACAGCGGGCTTACAGTTGTTGCTCCTGCTATTACAGCAGCTGATTTTAGAAAATCTCTTTTATTCATGGTTGTATTATTTAAATTCTGTTATACCGGGAATAGCAATAGATAAATCATATTTTGACTCCAGTGTTAAACTGTCATCAAAAAATATTTCAGAAGAGTTCTGTGCCTGATCATATGTGATTGTTTGACCCGAATAAGCGGCCATTCTTCCTGCCAATGCGAGCATGTTGGAGCGTGTCATCCACTCTCCATCATTCAATGGCTTGTTTGCCCTAATTGATGCAAACAATTCATCATGTTCAACTTGGTACATACCTCTCACTTCGGTTTCCTTATATGCTTCTGCATCAGTAAATTTGGTGGCGTCTGCAAGATTCCAGGCATTTTTGCCAGTAATTTTATGTTCACCAGTTCTGCAATCCACATAGCATCTTCCATCTTCACCTATCAGTTCCACAGCATATGAAGGAGTTGTATTATTCTGCTGTCTGCAGAAGAAATAAATTTTAGTTCCATTTTCATATTCATAAGTTAATCCGAAGTGATCAAAAACATTACCGAATTTTGGATCAGTACGTTTTTGTCTTCCACCGGTTCCACTTATTTTTAATGGAGCCTTATCACCCATTGCCCATGAAAACATGTCAATACTGTGGATTGCCTGTTCAACTAGATGATCTCCTGACAGCCAGTTGTAATATAACCAGTTTCTGAGTTTATATTCCATATCTGACCATCCTCTTTTACGTTCCATAAACCACAGTTCACCGGTATTATATGTTGCTTCGCCTCCTAGAATATTTCCGATCTGGCCGTTCAAAACCCTTCCGAAAGTATCTCTTTTGGGCTGATGGTATCTCCAGCAAAAACCAGAAACAAGTGACAAGTTATTTGCTTTGGCTTTTTTTGCAGCTGCCATTACTCTACGAAGCCCAGGAGCATCAACTGCAAATGGTTTCTCACAGAATATGTGCTTTTTAGCATTAACTGCTGCTTCCAAGTGCATAGGTCTAAAAGCGGGTGGGGCAGCTAGTAGAACAACATCCACATCTGATTCGAGCAATTTCTCATAAGCATCAAGTCCTATAAAACGATTGCTTTCAGGTACCTGAACCTTTTCACCATATTTTTCTTTAAGATTGTTATATGATGATTCCAAATGATCCTCAAAGGCATCAGCCATTGCGGTTAGTATTACATTAGGATCTGCATTTAGAGCTTCACCTGCAGCGCCAGTTCCTCTTCCACCACAACCAATCAGTCCCACTTTTAGTGTATTACTGTTCATTGTCCATATGGAGTTTGAACTTAACGAGGTTCGAGTTGCTAATATAGTACCGGCTGTAGCTAAACCTGCAGTCTTAATAAATTGTCTTCTAGAATAAGTCATAGTTTTAGTGTTTTTAGATTAATTATACCCTGGATTTTGTTGTAATTGCGGAGCTTTATTTACTTCATCTCTCGAAATTGGCAACCAATAGTTAGCTTTATTGAAAGTCCTCGCATCTGCAAGTGTTTCTGTGTTATAGACATATACTGAAGTGCCATCATTAAAATGATAAATGTAAATAGGACTAAAGTCTTTAATTACATCTTCTGCTATCATCCATTTTCTAATAGTGTACCACCTGTCACCTTCAGCCATCATTTCAATAAATCTTTCATGTCTGTACCATTCACGAGCTTGACTCTGCCCAACATCTAATGGTCTATCCGGCAGTCCCGCACGATTTCTTATCATGTTTACAGCTTCAAGTCCTTCTTGAATCTCTCCGAGTTCAATACACGCTTCAGCATAATCTAATATTACTTCAGCAAATCTTATCTCCAACCATGAGTTTTCATTATTATTAAGTTCCCCGTCAATACCTATATCAAGCATCTTTCTTAAATAGTAGCCAGTCTTTGTACCATTCCATGCCTGATTAGATGCAGATCTTGAGTCATTCCCACCTATAAGTGAAGCTGACATGGATTCTACTTTATCCATAACTCCGGAAACATCTTCTCCGATCAAACTGCTACCTGCAACAGTCATTGTATGTCCTATCTGAACTTTGTTATTTGTTGAAGCTCTATCTCTCCATGGAGCGCCATCATAAAGTATTGTTGCGTAAAATCTAGGTTCACGGCCATTGTATGGATTCAATTCGGGATTTGATTCCAATTGTTCACTAGTAAATGCCCTGACATTCATTTCCCCCTGGTTATATTTATCCCACACGAATGGTGTTCCATCTTTCATTTCGTACTGTCTAACAGTAGGTTCTGTGGGTTCATTGTTCCCCCAGTTATTATAACCATTTGGGCCCCAATATAAATTATTACGAACTCTGTTTCCCTGTCTGTTCAAATACTGTACACCAAATATTACTTCATCATTCCATTCACCTTTTTGTAAGAATATACTGGCATAATTTTCAGCATAAGCCATAACTTCTTCTTCGCTCATGTTGGAAGGCGGGTCTGTAATTGTACCTGTTAACTGGTAATTTCCATATTTTCCATCTATGATTTCCTTTGCTATATTTTTAGCTTGTGTAAGCAGTTGATTTCGTACATCACCCTGAAAAGATACAAGTGGATTGGTAGATTCATAACCTCCATTAGTCAACTCCCCTGACACAAAACTAAGCAGACGGGATTTTAAAGCAGCAGCAGCACCTTTTGTAGCTCTACCCTGTTCGATTTGTCCTTTGAGTGGTAATCCTGCAATTGCTTTGTCTAGGTCTCTCAAGATAAAATCAAGTGTTTCCTGTAATGTAGCCCTTGTCTGGGTAGTAAAATCATCATCCAGGTTAAACTTCTTGTCAATTAGAATAACTCCTCCATATGATCTAAGTAGATTAGTATAATTAAATGCTCTAATAAAGTATGATTCAGCTTTAATTTGCTCAATTCTCTTCGTATCTTCTTCTGTATTTACCGGTACATCGTCTATACCTCCCAAAATAGTGTTTACATTCTTTATATTCAGATAGTTCACATCCCACTGTAACCAACCTAATCTCCAATCCCCAAATTGTCCTAAGTAGTCTGGAGTTAAATTACCTTTAGTAAAAGTTACTTGTCCAGCTCTATGAATATTTAGTAGTTCATCAGTTGCAGAAGACAAAAGGTCCTCACGCATACCCAATACTTCTTCACGATCACCTCCTATAACATCATAGCACTGATATAGAAACGCTTCAACTAAATTTATGTCCTGAAAAAGAGATTCCTCATTGAAAGAATCGACAGGACTTTGGTCTAGAACGTCAGTACATGAGCTTAAAAATACGGAGGTTATACAAATAATAAATATAGATTTTATAATATATTTTTTCATATCCTGATTTTTTTAATTTAATTAGAAATCAATCCTTGCGCCAAACGATAACGTTTTCATCGCTGGATATGTCTGAGGATTACCAACTTCCGGGTCATAATTTCTTTGCTTTGAATGAATTAAGAATAAATTATATCCAGATGCAAAAATATTAACGTTTTTAAGTCCAATACTTGAAATAAATTTCTGTGGTAAGTTGTAGCTAACTATAACATTCTTAAGTCTGAAGTATGCCATATTATCATACCAGTATGTATTTGAATTACTTAAATATGACCAGTATTGATCAGCTCTATGGAAGGGCCTTGCAACATCAGTATTGCTATTCTCAGGTGTCCAATAATCAGTTGCCATCCATTTGAAAACATTTTGGCCAATTCCTCTATTTCCTTCAATAACACTTTTAAAATAGTCACCTTGTCCTTGACCTTGGATGGATATTGCTAAGTTTTTATAATTTAAGTCAAACATTAGACCATAAAACAGCTCAGGAGCATCTGTTTTATCGATTAGTATTCTGTCGTCTGCATTAATAACGCCATCATTGTTATAATCTTCAAAAATTACATCACCTGGTTTTGCTCCAGACCAGTGAGGATAGTTATCAACCTCTTCCTGAGATTTGAATATCCCTATAGCATTGTAAACCAAATGTGTGCCATAAGGGTGTCCGGTTCTCACCTGCCATGGAACGGAACGTGCTGGTTCGTCAGTGAAAACTACTTTATTTCTATTCCAACTCATGTTACCATTGATATCTATTCTTAGATCACTGTTAATCTGTTTATGAAATCCTGCTTCAACTTCAAATCCTCTATTATTAACTATTGCGATATTTTCAGATGGCAATGATAGCCCTGTATATGAAGGAACAGATGCATCACGCGGTGATAAAATATCTGATCTTTCATTGAAAAAGAACTCTGCATTTAAATGAAATAATCTGTTAAGGATATGTGAATCAAAGCCTACGTTGAAAGTAGATTGTTTTTCCCAAGTTATATTTGGATTTGCTATTACAGATTGATATATCTTGGTATTTACAACTTTATTAGTTCCCATTGTCATACCTGGAGCAAGACTATATTTGTTTATATATTGAAAAGGCGCTCCTGGGTCCATACCCATTTGACCATATGAGGACCTGAACTTAAAATAGTCGATGAAAGAGAGGTTCTCTTTCCAAAAATCTTCTTCAGACGCACGCCATGCAAACAGAGCTGCAGGGAAATTACCCCATCTGCTGTTGGGTGGGAACTTCAGCGAACCATCCCTTCTGAAAATGAATTCAAACAGATATTTATCATTAAAGTCATAGTTTAATCTTCCAATCCAGGATTGTCTTGCATAAATTGATTCCCAACCTGAGTTGTCTTTATCCTGGTCACCACCTGCATCTAATGTTTGAACCATATCAGAAATATAATATTTTCTGAAAGCATCAAATCCACTTGAATTCTCAGATAATTCTTCAAATCCAACAAATGCAGATAAAGTATGCTTACCAAAATCTTTGGAATAATTTGCATTAACATTATACATTTTACGAATACTATTGTTGCTGTATTCAGTTAATTCTGGGGTTTCAAGTCCTCTTTGTCTAGGAATTAGATTCATTTCAGTAATAAAACCTTCACTATCTCTTATCGCAGAATCCCAATCAGCAAAATATAAAGTCCAAGGTTTCTTGAAAAATTTATTTTTTCCATTATATACATCATAAGTAAAAAAGCTATTTAATGAAAAACCCTTTATTCTTTTTGGTTTAAAGGATGCATTAAAAGTAATCTCATTTTTGTAATTATTTTGTATATCATATCCTGCGTCAAAACTAGTGTTAACAACTGGATTTACTCCACTCTCAAAGTCTGGTCCTGGTTCACCCGTAGGCCAGAAAGATGGTTCGGTTGGCACAACTAATGTTGCCCACCCTACCAGATAATATGAACCAGTAGTTGGATACTTCCTTGAAGTTAAAAAGCCACCATAAGAAACTGATGCATTAAGATAGTCTGTAATTGGAACATTTAATCTTAGTCTAAGGTTATACTGTTTATAGTTTGTGGATTCTTGGGCATACATTGCTTCATCATTACGATATCCAAATGAAGCATAATATCTAGTTTTGTCAAATGTTCCGCTCATTGATAAGTTGTGATGGCTCTGTAACGCCCATTTTCTTACTAGGTCACCCATCCAGTCTGTCTGTGGGTGTTCCCAAGGATCTCTACCATTTTTGAAAAGTTCTATATCTTCATCAGAATATAAACGTGCAAGTCCTTCATAGTCTTGGTAATCACTGATATATTGAGCATATTCTCCAGCATTTGCTACTTTTGGAAGAATAGTCGGGGTTTTGAATCCTTGATTGAAGGAATAGGTCACCAATTTACTTTCTGTACCTTCTTTTGTCGTTACAAGTATTACCCCATTTGCAGCTTGCGATCCATAAATTGATGCGGATGCATCTTTCAAAAGTGATATGCTTTCTATATCATTTGAATCAATTTCATATAAACTTCTTCCAGGAATGCCATCTATAACCACCAAAGGTCCGGTATTATCACCTAATGTCGTTCTTCCTCGTACTAATATTCTTGCATCGTCCAAGCCTGGTTCTCCTGTTGCTTGAATTACTACTGCACCAGGAAGCCTTCCAGAGATTGCTGTAGTAACATTTGTAGAGTGTACAGATGCAATTTCATCACCTGTAACTGCAGATACAGCACCTACTAGACTTTCTTTCCTGGTTGTTCCATATCCAATTGCAACAACTTCTTGAAGTGTATGTAAATCTTCAACCATTACAACTGAATATGAGTTTGCAACTCCAATCTCAATAGTTTCTTGAAGATACCCTATATAAGTAATTGTGATTTTTGCATTTTCTTGAACAGTTAAAATGAAATTTCCATCAATATCAGTTACTGTTCCATTAGTAGTACCAAGTTCAATAATATTAGCACCAATTACAGGATCTCCTGCTTGATCTACAACTGTCCCTGTAATTTGTTTCTTCTGTTGTTGAGCTAATGCTGTTGAGACCTCTTCAGAATTTGTATTTTCCTTTTTAGATAATAGAATATGATTACCTTCCATAGAGTAATTCATTTCTTTACTTTCTAATATTGAGGATAATACATCTGAAACAGCTTTTTGTTTAGCTTTTACCGTAACCTTTTCATTTGTATTTACTTCATTGTTATAGATAAAAAGGTAGTCAGTCTGTTTTTCAATTTCATTTAAAACCTCTTTAAGTGAAGCATTACGTTTATCAATCGTTACATTGGCGTTTTGTGTATAACTGAACTCTGCCAGGGAACAAAAAACACAGGTAAAGAGTAGAATAAAGGTTGTTCGCATAATCAATAATAAATGTTTAATGGGTACTTTTTCGGTTAAATAATTACCCGTACAATTGTTTTTATTCATACATTTGTAAATGTTTTAAATTAATACTTTTTGTGAATTAAAATGTGTTGGTTTAAACTTCATGCCGATAGATGTTGCCGCATCTATCGGTTTTTTTAATTTTCGTTCAATTCATAGGCAAAAGTTTTTATTTAATTTATAAATATAATTCCGGAATCTACATCTCTTGAATAGTAGAAATTTATGCTTTTTTGCAATACCCGTAATGCATATTCAACTCCATCTGAATGGCGGAATTTTCCTGTATAGGTGTGTTGGGGCAGATTAGATGTGTTAATTTGAATTTCTATATCGAAATACTTTTCCAGTGAAATAAGAATTTCCTCAATTCCTTTGTTCCTGAATGAAATAAGTCCATCCTTCCATAAGTAATGATCATTGTCCGTAATATTTTTAATCAAAAATTGATTATTTTCCAAGATGCCTAATTCATTGGGAAACAATGTAACAGATTTATTATCTTTAATATATATATCTACTCCTCCTTCAAACAGGCTTGTTACGAAGTTATCAAACTTTGAATATGCTTCTACATTGAATGATGTTCCTGTAACATGTACATCTCCCTTTGATGTTTTCACGATGAATGGTTTATTCTCATCTTTACTAACTTCAAAGTATGCCTCACCATCTAAATAAACAGTTCTGTTTTTCTTTGAGAACTCAGTAGGGTACCTGAATTCTGTATTTGCATTCAACCAAAGGTTGGTGTTGTCAGAGAGAATTAAGTTAATACGCTGGCCTGCAGGTACTATGATAGTGTTGTATTGCTCGATGTTATTTTCAATATTAAATAAGTAAATTCCCCCAATTATCAAAATAATTATTGTGGCAGCAGCTCCGACAATCCATTGTAATGGTATTAATTTCTTTTTATTGCTTGCTATAACATTAGAACCTGAAAGTATTTGAATATCATACTCTTTTCGTGATTGCATAAAACAATTAAAATTGGATTCAGATTTCTCCATCCAATCACGTATTTTTTTCTCCTCATCTAATGATGTTTTACCTTCAAAGAATTTATATAATAATATTTGATTCATGCAATCGATATTAAGCCTACTTTATTTAAAACAATTTAAAAGTAGGATACCCTAACACGTAATGATGTTTTTAACTAAAATAAAAAAATAAATACAGAT
>Ga0172378_10005395_pt1 | contig 11935 bp, 11 predicted proteins | sample GrowelOW332metaG_FD_119755 | JGI IMG/M metagenome (GOLD analysis project Ga0172378, IMG submission 119755) | Groundwater microbial communities from an aquifer near a municipal landfill in Southern Ontario, Canada - Pumphouse #3_1 metaG | ecosystem: Environmental > Aquatic > Deep subsurface >... | reverse complement strand
TATTTTATTAATAAATGCTATGTTGCAATTGAAGAGCTTTGTAAAATAATTCCAGAAAATCTGCTTGTTGTTATAGGCTCTCCAGCAATCTTAAGTGATAAATTATATGATTGCGCTTTTGTTTTAGTGAAAGATAAAATACTAGGTGTTGTTCCAAAAACGTACATTCCAAATTACAATGAATTTTATGAGAAACGTTGGTTTAGTAGTGCGAAAGATGCCTCTCTAAATTCAATTAAAATTAATGAAAAAGAAATTCCTTTTGGTACGGATTTGGTTTTTGAAAGTGGAGATATAAAAGTAGGGGTAGAAATTTGCGAAGATTTATGGGTTATAAATCCACCAAGCAATGATCTTGCTTTAGCAGGAGCTAATGTAATAGTCAATCTTTCGGCCTCTAATGAAATTGTTACAAAAAAAGAATATCGAAAAAAATTAGTTATGATGCAATCTAGTAAGTTGTATTGCGTTTATATGTACGGTAGTAATGGATTTGGGGAATCATCGCAAGATTTGGTGTTTTCAGGCCACTCGTTGATTTATGAAAACGGAAATGAAATCAGTGAATCTTATGATGAAAAAGGTTTGCTATGTGGGATTTTTGATTTAGATTTTCTTGCTAATCAACGTCTAAGATATAAATCAAGTTTTGAAGATAAACCTTTGAAAGAATATCGTTTTGTTTCTTTTGGTGATGATTTTGAAATTACTTTATTACCTAACTTTTATGATGCATCGCCATTTGTTTTAAAAGACGTAAGCAAACGCGAAGAAAGATCAAGAGAGATTATTGCCTTACAAGCAAAAGGATTAGCACAAAGACTTGACAGTATTCATGTAAATAAAGTGGTTTTAGGTGTTAGTGGTGGACTTGATTCAACACTTGCATTACTTGTTACATTAAAAGCCTTTGAGCTTTTAAATCTTGATAAAAGAAATATTTATGCATTAACCTTACCTGGCTTAGCAACTTCTTTAACGACATTTAAAAATGCTAAAAAGTTAATCGAAATCACTGGGGCAACATATAAGAAGATCGATATTAGAAGTTCAACCCTAAAGCACTTAAAAGACTTAAAACATCCAGTTAACGTATTTGATGTTACTTTTGAAAATGCTCAAGCTCGTGAACGCACACAAGTTTTAATGGATTATGCAAATATGGTTGGTGGTATTGTGGTTGGAACTGGTGATCTTTCTGAATTAGCATTAGGCTGGTGTACATACAATGCTGATCATATGTCAATGTATGGTGTAAATTCTAGTGTGCCTAAAACTTTAGTGAGATTTTTAATTGAAGAGTTTGCAAAAGAAAATAAGGTTTATTATAAGGTTTTAAAAAATATCCTTGATACACCAATTTCGCCAGAATTAATTCCAACGAAAGACAAGAATACAATCTCACAAAAAACTGAGGAAATTATTGGCAAATATGATTTACATGATTTTTTCCTTTATAACCTTTTCAAGAATGGCTTTAATAAAGAAAAAATCTATAATTTAGCAAGAATTGCTTTTAGCAACTTGGATGAAGAATATATTATTAATACTCTAAATACATTTTATGACCGCTTTTTTACTCAACAATTTAAACGCTCTTGTTTACCAGATGGACCAAAAATCGGTAGCGTATCGCTTTCACCAAGGGGAGATTTTAGAATGGCGAGCGACCTTGATAAACACAATTCGTTTAATAAATAACTAACTATTTTTGTTTATAATTTCATCAATTAATGGAAGGGGAAATTCGGTGATTTTAACAATTTCCTCTTTTGTTTTACCTTCTTTAAGAAGACGAGCGATAATTGAATCCATTGATTCCCCAATTTCAATAATATGAAAATCAGGATCGAAAATTCTCACAACATTTTGATTCCATGGGGTTATATATGGTTTATTTAAGAAAACAGGTTTTTCTATGGAATTTAATTTATCTAAAAATTCATCAAAATTTTCTACTTCATAATAGAGTTCGTGGTCAATCCCATGATACTTAATTTCCACCTTCTGTTTACTAATGAGTTGATGAAATTTCGAATGTAAATAAAGTCCAGATTTAAATGCTACATAGTTTCCTAGGTCCATTAAAATTTCTTCATTAAACAAATCCATATAGAATTTCTTTGATTTTTCAATGTTTTTAACTGATATTAAGGTTCCTTTATAATTGATTTTCATATTTTTACCTCAAAAAAATTATACATTAAAACATGTAAATAGTTTTTATACTTTTCTTAAAGGTGGTAGAATATATTCGTTTTATGGGAGAGTTATTATGAATAAAATTTTAGTCGAAACTAGTGCTCGTCACATCCATCTTACCGAAGAAGCGTTAGTTACTCTTTGTGGAGTTGGTGCAAAATTAGAAGTAAAGAAAATGCTTTCACAACCTGGTCAATTTGCAAGTAATACAAAGCTTGATCTTGTTGGACCAAAACATACAATTGCTGGCGTGTCAATCCTTGGACCTTTAAGAGATCATAACCAAGTTGAAGTTAGTGCTACAGATGCTCGTACTTTAGGTGTTGATGCCCCTATTAGAGAATCTGGTGATGTTAAAGGAAGTGCTCCAATTACTATTGTTAACCCACTTAATGGCAATAAACTTGAATTAACCGAGGGATGTATTGTTGCTAAACGTCATATTCACATGAATCCAGAAGATGCTAGTGAATTTGGTGTTAAAAATGGCGACATTGTTAGTGTTAAAGTTGATACTGGTAAAGGTAGAGAGATTGTTTTTGGCGATACAGTAATTCGTGTCTCACCAACATTTAGTTTAGCAATGCACATAGATACCGATGAAAGTAATGCTGGCTGTTGTTTTGGCGTAACTTATGGAGAATTAGTTAAATAATGAGTGAAACATACACCCATATTTGTCGCGGAACTTGTTCGCGATCAATTACACTTGAATACGATAAATCTACAAACAAGGTTCTCGGTATTGATGTTGTTGGTGGTTGTGATGGTAATCTTAAAGGCATAAATGAGCTAATTAAGGGCATGGATATGGATGTTGTTCATGATAAATTAATCGGCGTTCGTTGTGGACCTCGACCAACTAGTTGTCCAAACCAACTTGCTCTCGCAATTGAAGAAATTAAGGCTCAAGAAAAATAGTTGTTTTTAAGAATTAATTGGTATATATTAAATTTACTTATCAAGAACTAGGTAATGAGTGAGAAAACCTAGTAGCAACTCTAAAACAAAATTAGTAAGTGCTTCTCAAAAGCGAAGTTACCACACTTCGAATGATAAGTAGGCTGGAAAATTTAGACCTTCCACTTTTAGAAAAGTGGAAGGTTTTTGTTTTTTAAGGAGTTTTTATGGAAGAAAAAGTTTTATTTACTAGTGAATCCGTTAGTGAAGGGCATCCTGATAAAGTATGCGATCAAGTGGCGGATGCAATTTTGGATGCGGTTTTAAACGAGGATCCAAATAGTTTCGTTGCATGTGAGTGTTTTGCTTCTCAAGATTTTTTATTAATTGGTGGAGAAATCACTACTAAGGCTCATGTAGATTATGAAAAAATCGCTCGAGAGGTCATTAAGGATATTGGTTATGATAAAGATGAATATGGTTTTAACTATAAAACCTTGAAGATTTTGAATCTAATTAAGGAACAATCAAGTGATATTCGTCAAGGAGTTGAACATGGTGACCTACTTTTGCAAGGTGCTGGCGATCAAGGAATTATGTTTGGGTATGCAAGTAAAGAAAGTTCAGGATATATGCCTCTTCCTATCACAATTGCTCATAAACTTGTGCGTGTGGCATCTGCTTTGCGTAAAACTGGGGAGTTTAAAGATGCTCGCCCTGATATGAAAAGTAGTGTAACTATTGAATATAATGGTCGCAAAAAACCACGAATTGATACAATTTTAATGTCGTGCCAACATAATCCAGATTTTAATGAAGAGAATTTTAAAGAATACATTAAAAACAGCATCATGATTCCAGTTGCCGAATCATTTGGCCTAAATACTGATTTTAAAGTTTTAATTAATCCAACTGGCCGTTTTGTAGTCGGAGGTCCAATGGGTGATACTGGATTAACGGGACGTAAAATTATTGTTGATACATATGGTGGTAGCAGTCGTCATGGTGGTGGTAGTTTTAGTGGTAAAGATCCAAGTAAAGTTGATCGTAGCGCAGCATATATGTGTCGTTATGCAGCAAAAAACTTAGTGGCTGCTGGTGTTGCTGAGCGTCTTGAGATTCAAGTTGCCTACGCTATCGGTAGAGCTGATCCTCTTAGCATCAATGTTGCAACATTCAAAACAGCCCACTATAGCGATGAAGATATTTACTCTGTTATTCGAAAAGTTTTCGATTTTAGACCAGGAGCAATTATTAAGAATCTGGATTTAAAAGAGCATAAAACTTTTAATTATCGTGATTTGGCTCGTTACGGCCATTTCGGTCGTCCAGATCTTAATCTGCCTTGGGAGAAAATAGATAAAGTTGATGAGATAAAAGAACTACTTAAGAACTGCAAAAGAAAATAAAAAGTTGCCTCTAACTGAGACAACTTTTTTATTTAAAGTAAAAATCTTTAGAATTTATTAATAACAAGCATTTTTAAAACGTAATAAACGATAAAGAAAGCAGCTAAACAATACATTAAAACACTAACTTTTTTAGCTCTGCCAGCTGCAAGAGACATAATAACATAGCTTATGAATCCCCAGGCAATACCATCACTAATTGAGTATGAAAGAACCATAACAACAATCGTAATGAAGCCTGAAGCGGTAGAAACACCATCATCCCAATCAATTTCTTTAAGTTGTCTAAACATTAAAGTACCAACATAAACAAGAGCTAAACTTGTTACTGGAGCCAATCCACTTGGAGTACTACCAAACATTGAAAGAATTGGATATGCACCAATTGCTAAAATGAAAAGTAAACCTGTAACAACGCTTGAAAACCAGTACGAGCTCCAGCACTAATTCCAGTAGTGGATTCAACAAATGAAGTAATGGTTGTTGTACCAGTAACAGCACCAATACAAGTACCAACGCTATCAACTGTTAGAGCACGTTGAGCATTTGTAATGTTACCTTCTTTATCGACAATTCCAGCTTCTTCACCAACCGCAACAAGAGTTCCAGCTGTATCGAAGAAATCAACAAATAATAAAGCAAATAAGACAGCATAAGTAGCAGGCTTTGTAAAAGCATCCATACCATGAATAAAGCATTGATTAAAAATATTCGAAATAGTCCCTAATTTTGAATATTCAAAACCTGAAGTAAAAAAAGCAGGCATATCAATTGCTGTAAGGGCTTCTTGACCTTGAGTTGCAAGAGTAATTTGGCCAATTGAGGCATCAATAATGCCCATTGTGAAAAGTGAAATGATAACTGCAAACGAAGCAATCTTTTTGTTTTTGAGATGTCCTAAAACAAGAACAAGAGCAATTCCGATAATGGCCATTAAAACCGGAAGCTTTGTAAAGTCGCCAAGAGTTACGTAAGTTGAAGCATTTGCAACAACAATTCCAGAATTCTTAAGACCTAAAAAAGCTATAAAAAAGCCAATACCAGCACCAACGGCTAATTTTAGATTTTTTGGAATCGCGTTCAGAATCCAAGCACGCAAAGGTGTAACGCTGATAATAACGAAAATAATACCAGCAACAAAAGTAAGACCAAGAGCTTCAGCATAATTGTAACCAAGCGTCCCACAAACGGTAAAGGCGATAAAGGCATTAACGCCCATTCCTGATGAAAGAGCGACAGGGAAATTTGCATATAATCCCATTAAAATAGTTGTAACACCAGAAGCAATTGCGGTTGCTAAGAAAATGGCACCAAATTCAGTTGAACCAAGACCATCAGCAATATTAATCCCGCTAAGCATTCCACTGTTAACTGGTAAGATGTAAAACATTGCAAGGAAAGTTGTCAAACCACCTAAAATTTCTCTGGTGATTGAAGAACCCCTTTCTTTGATGTGAAACATCCTCTCTAAGAAAGCTTTCATTTTTTAATCCTCCTATTTAGATTAAATAAAACTTTTACTATATTACAGACGAATTATAGTAAATAATTACCGAAAATACGCTATTAATTGAAAATAGTGAATATGCTGTTTTAAACAAGAACTAAGTCATCAATTGATTCATCTTTTTTTAAAAATGCAACAAACAAGATTTGTTATATGAAAATCACGAACGAAGCCTAGTGAACAACACATATCCTGCGTATTTAATTGATTAAGTGCTTGTTGACTAGGTTATAATTTAACATTTTTTAATAAAGTTTTGTATCTAAAAGTAAAAAATATTAACTTTTTTTAATAAACCAAAAAAATAGTAAAATTTTTCGATTTTTTTAAACAAAATAAAAAAGGTTATATTATAATATAAGTATAAAGATGTGTCGTACATAGGAGGAATAATGATATGAAATATCAAATCGTCGGCAAAAACATCACAATTACGCCTGCTATTTCTGCTGTAATTCAAAAAAAACTTGGGAGAATGGATAAGTATTTCGATCCAAGAGATGAGGTTCTCTGTCGAGCTGCTGCAAGAACTTTTCGCACAGGAGCAAAACTAGAAGTAACAATTTATACTAAAGAAATGACATTCCGTGCTGAAGTAGAAAATGAAGATTTATATGCGGCTGTTGATCTTGCGATTGATAAACTTGAAGGTGAGATGAGAAAGTTAAAGACTAAACTTCAAAAACGCTATGGACATGAAGGCCTTGGAAGATCAATTCTTTATGAAAACATTAAAGATGAAGAGACTGTTGAAGAAAATGCACAGGTTGTTAGAACTAAATCATTTGAGTTAGACCCAATGGAAATGGAAGAAGCCATTACAAGAATGGAAGCCTTAGGTCATAACTTCTTCTTATATCTTGATAGCGAAGATGAGCGCATTAGTGTTCTCTATAAACGTGAAGATGGTGGATATGGAATTATACAAGCAGAAAATAAAGTTGAATTAAAGTAGTAAAATATCTAAAATTGACTTACATCTTAAAAAATGTAAGTCTTTTTTTAAAGAAATGATTAAATATTTAGCAACCGACCTTGATGGCACTTTGTTTTACCCAAGAGACCGCAAAAACTATCTTAGTAAAGCGAATCTTTTTTTCGTCCAATCTTTTATAGATAATGGTGGAAAACTTATTCTTGTTAGCGGTCGTTCAGTGGAATTTGGCGAACGAGTAGTAAAAAAAATCGGTCGAGAAGCAACAATTATTGGATATAATGGAGCAGTTATTTCGGATAAAGGTGAGATTTTGAAGAGAAATCCAATTCCTAAAGAGGATTTAAATGCGATTCTTGCCGAAGTTTGTTCAACATATAAAATGGTTGGTTGGATGTTATTTTGTGATGATGGAATTTATTTTAAATCTCCAAAAAACAATAGACTTAGCGTTTTAGCAATGAAAGTATACAATCATAGCCAAAAAATATATGCGGAAAACATGTATTCAAAAGAAAGCGAATATGAAAATGCGCTAAAAAATAAAGATGTTTATAAACTGATGTTTATGGTTGGTATAACCCAAAAAAAACAGCGCGAAGCACAAGACTTTAACCGAATATTGAGGAATGCTTATGAGTCACTAGAATGTGCTTGGTCAAATCAAGTAATTGAAATTACTGAAAAAGGCTCTTCAAAAGGAAAATCTATTCTTGAATATTGCAAGCTCAAAAACATTAATAAGGAAGAGGTTGCGGTAGTTGGTGATAGTGGGAATGATATCACGATGTTTAAGGAATTTCCCAATAATAGTTTCTGTATGCAACACGGACCCGCATCTGTTCATAAATATGCAAAATACACAATTTCTAAATTTGAAGATTTAAGTAGATATCTTAGTAAAAAATAGTAGAATATATTAGTAAGTTTTATAAATTAGGGAAGGATTTGTTAAAATTATGCAAACAATTAGTAGAGTTATCGTGTCTTTAGTCTATTACAATTCGCTTGTTAGAGATACACTAGAGTACACTTTACCAAGAGAGAAATACGAAGTTTCTTTTTATGATTACAAACGCAATGGAATTATAAACGAAATTAAGGTTCAATCTCCTTTAAAAGTTTTCATTGATCAAAACAGTAAGCCAACTGAAGGCCAAAAAATTGAAGATACTAAAGGCCAAACATTACTTCGTGAACTTGAAAAATTTGGAAAAGATTTCTATAGCGATGAATCAATTGCTATTAAGAAGACTAATGATGGAAGCATTCGTGTTGATCATGCTCAAAACATCAAAATTTTTGAACAAACAATACCACTTCATGAATCATTAAATAATGTTATCCGAATTCATCAGCAATATGCTGAACAACAAGGTCAAAAAGAAGAGAAAATTGCTAAGTTAATTGAAGCTGATGAGAGATTCTATCGTGCTGTCGCTTTAATGACTTTAATTACTGAAATTAGAAAACAATTTGAAGAATTTAATAAAGCCATGCGTGATTCGCAAGGTCAAAAGACTCCACAAAGTAACTTCATTGAACAAGATTTGAATAAACTTGTTAGTTTAATCGGTCTTGTTAGACAACAAGCTTCTTGTCACGATGAAATTTACACCAATGCTCTTGATAAGATTTTCGCTTATCTTGAAATGATGACTGGTAAGAGAGACCTTCCAAAAGGAAAGAATTTCAATGATGTTTATAATGAAATTGGTCTTGAATTACAAGTTTTTGTCCAAGATGCTGAAAAAGGTTGGAAAGAAAATTACGAACCATGCTTACAAGAACTTGTTGAAGATAACAAGAAACTTCAAGTAGAAGCCCAAGCTGCAGCTGTTAAGTAATAAGGATTAAAAATGAGCGTAAAAACTATAGATATAAAAACTAAAAAGGAAAGTTCCCTTAAGAAATTCTTTGCTCCTTTTACAGTAAAGAATACTGTTTGGTTTGTTTTTGGCACTCTCTTTATTCTAACTGGTCTTGCATTTTTAATTACGATTATTATTGGTGATAATTTAAACATTTCGCCAAGCAAGAATTTAATTTTAATTGCGGATAGCGCATTAAAGGGATTAACAAGCAATACTCTCGGCTTCTTATATTGGGGAATTATTCTTTTGATTCTTGGTTCAATCATTGTTGCTATTGTTTTATCGCTTGCAAGCCGTAACGAAGATCGTGAACGCGAACGTCAACTTCGTCGTGAACAACGTTTAAAACAAATGGCAGATATCGAAAAAGAAGATGTCGTTGTTGCTTCGACTATTAGCGATGCATCGATACACAATTCATCGATTACAAAGTAATAAAAAAGATGCATACTAATGCATCTTTTTATTTATTAAGTTTGGCGGAGAAAGAGGGATTTGAACCCTCGCGTCCTGTTACAGACCTACGAGCTTTCCAAGCCCGCCCCTTCAGCCTCTTGGGTATTTCTCCAAAAAATTTCCTTAACGCCTAGTTATTATAACAAAGAATATTTATAAAATCATCAGAAAAATATGAAAGAAATAAGAGTAACAAAAGAAAACGAAAATCAACGTATTGATAAATTTGTAAAGAAGTACCTTAATTTGGCGCCTTTATCTTTTATATATAAAGTTTTTAGGAAAAAAGATGTAAAAGTTAATGAGCATTGGGTTAAAGAGAATTATATATTGAAAAATAACGATGTGATTAAAATTTATGTGACCGATGAACAAATTAATGAGTTTAATAAACCACGTGATATTACAAAAATTGATAATGCTGACCTTGATATTGTTTATGAAGATAAAAATATTTTGGTCTTAAATAAACCAAAAGGTATTTTGGTTGTCAGTGATGAAAATGAGTCGAAATTGACTTTAACAAATCTCGTTCAAAGTTATTTATTTAATAAGGGTGAGTTTAAAAACAATGGAACCACTTATCGCCCATCACCCGTTCATCGACTTGATCGAAATACTTCAGGAATTTGTTTATTTGCAAAGAATTTAATGACTTCTCAAGTTTTACTAGATCTTTTTAAAGATCATGACGAGATTGATAAATTTTACTTGGCTTTGGTTGTTGGAACTCCAGCAAAATTAAAGGGTTTAATAGATGCACCTTTGCTTAAAAACGGAACTAACAAAATAGTTCGTGTTTCCTCTTATAAAGAGGGAGCAAAAGAAGCTAAAACCGAATATGAAGTAATTGCAAAAAATAGTGATGTTTCGCTTTTAAAAGTTCATTTATTGACTGGAAGAACACATCAAATTAGAGTCCATTTAGCCTATAATGGAACTCCAATTGTTGGTGATGCTAAGTATGGGGATTTTGCTTTTAATCGAGATTTTGATAAAGGCTTTAACTATAGAAATCAATTTTTGCATAGTTATAAGTTTACTTTTGCGAAAATGACCGGAGAGTTAAGTTATCTTTCTGGGAAAGAATTCATTGCAGATTTACCAAAAAAAGAAAGAGAAATTTTAGACTTGATTAACTTAAAATATTCTCTAGATAGTTTATAATAATAGAAAATATAAGAGGTTCTTGTATGGAAAAAACAACTTTAGAAAATTTTAATCGTTGGATGAACAGTCCTGTTGTATCAGTAGAGGATAAAGAAATTCTAAACGAAATGGATGACAAGACTAAAGACGAGGCTTTCTTTAAAAATATAGAGTTTGGTACTGCGGGAATTCGTGGGATTATTGGTCCAGGCACCAATCGTATGAATTATTTTACTGTAAGAAAAACCACTATTGGATTAGGAATTTATCTTCATCAATTTCACCAACATGCGGATTCTAAAGGTGTTGCAATTTCTCATGATAATCGCCACATGTCCCGTGAATTTGCTCTTGAAGCAAGTAAAATTTTAAATCAAATGGGAATTAAAACATATATTTTTAATTCACTTAGGCCAACCCCTGAATTATCGTATGCTGTTCGTTATATGCATTGTGATGGTGGTATTATGATTACCGCTTCTCATAATCCAAAAGAATATAATGGTTACAAGATTTATGATGAAAGCGGTTGCCAACTTGTTCCAATGAAAATTGACCCTCTTATTAAAATTATAAATAGTTTACCAAATGAACTGGAAGTTACTATTCCAGAAGGAAAGAGTGAAGGCAAGGAAGTTGTTCTTGGAAAAGAAGTTGATGATACTTATGTCAAACTTTGCGAAAGCGTTCAAGAAAATCCTAATTTAGATAAAAAAGGATTTAAAATTGTATATACTCCAAATCATGGTACAAGTTATGTTAATGCAATGCGTGTTTTTAAAGATTGTGGGTATGAAGTATATCCAGTGGAGAAGCAATGCGCACCTGATCCAGATTTTAGTGGAACTTTATCTCCAAATCCTGAGGATGCTAAGAGTTTTATTGAACCAATTAAACTTGCAACCAAAATTGATGCAGATTTAATTTGTATGACCGATCCAGATGGCGATCGTGTTGGTCTTGCATGTAAAGTCGCTAAGGGTCAATATGTATGCTTAACAGGCAATGAAAGTGCTGCGATTTTAATGGATTATTTGTTTAGCGAACGCAAAGCTAAAGGTACTCTAAGTAAAAATGGAGTTATGTTTAATACTGTTGTTACTAGCGAACTAGGCAAACAAGTTGCAAATGCATATGGCATTAAAGTTGAACAATTTTTAACTGGATTTAAATTTATTGGTGATCGTATTAATTACTATGAGAAACAAAACGGGCCAGTTTATGAATTTGGTTATGAAGAAAGTTATGGCTGTTTGCCAAAAACATTTGTTAGAGATAAAGATGGAATTCAAGCGATTTTATTATATTGTGAAATGGCTTTATTCTATCATCTAAAAGGTATTAATCTTGTTCAAGCTTACGAAAATTTAGGCAAACGTTTTGGCTATTATAAAAACAAAGTCTATAACATAGCTCTTGAAGGTAGTAAGGGTGCTAAGAAGATGGAAGAGATTATGAACAAGGTAATCAATACTCCATTTAAAGAAATTAATGATCAAAAAGT
>Ga0172378_10005393_pt1 | contig 11940 bp, 12 predicted proteins | sample GrowelOW332metaG_FD_119755 | JGI IMG/M metagenome (GOLD analysis project Ga0172378, IMG submission 119755) | Groundwater microbial communities from an aquifer near a municipal landfill in Southern Ontario, Canada - Pumphouse #3_1 metaG | ecosystem: Environmental > Aquatic > Deep subsurface >... | reverse complement strand
TTGAGTGATACCGGTTTGCGTCCAGCAAAAAAACGAAGTTTCGGGAGTCGAACGGGCAGACTAGAAAAGTTGCTACAATTAGCAAGTTTTCCTGCCCCGGCACGAAAGCGAGGCAAACTAACGGACTTCTTGGAAATAGTGCCCGCCTATCCTAGCAAAGTCGCCGAAGCGGTGTAAGTCCCGCCGGGGTCACCAACAATCAAAAAGAATGAATTTTTCATTCTTTTTTTATTTCTATTTATCCATTTCTATTTTTACTGCGAGATTTTTCAAAAAACAAAACGTTAAAAAGTTTTGTTGGCAAAAGGGTGTTTTTAAAAATTATCTATTTTTTTGTTTAGTGAACACGTTTTACGAAGCAAAGAAAAATATTTTATATATGCTTTTGTTCAACAATTTAAAAAAATGAAATAGACAAATAAAAAACTCCTTAATTACAAGGAGTTTTTATTTTTTAATACACCTTTTTATTTTTTATAAAATTATATAAAAAGAATGTTTTTAAATTATTTGAATTTTATATTTTAAATTTTATATTTTATTTGTACATTGATTACAATTAAATTTATTTTTTATTCTTTTATGATACAAAAGCACTTCCGCCGAAAGATACTAATAAGAATATCCCCGCTACTACTGCTATTATTGAAATCACTAGTCCTATCCAAGAAACAGCCCTCTTTGGTCCTTTGAATACACCAACTATTCCAAAAATCAAACCGATAAGCCATAGTATTGGAGGAATTACTATAATCATAAATGGTCCTAATATCCAACCAACTACAATCAAAAACCATAGGGCAGGGTCTACATTATTCACGTTAAACACAAAAGACATAAATACCCAACCTAATCCAAACACAGCCAAGCCACAAAGGGCTAAAATTATTGCTGTAATTCCAAAAACTTTTTGCTCTTTCTTTTTACGTTCTGCCCTAGTTTTCTCAACTTCTGCACCTGACGAATAAGCATTATACATAGCCATATTCACCATATTTGCACCTGATGGGTTTTGAGCAGAATACACAGGTTGCCCTGTTGCTGGGTCATAATAAAGAGGCTTTTGTTGCTGTGGTTGTACATTTGGCGTTGCCACACTTTGTTCAACCATATTAACTGGCGAACTTGCTACTCCTTGTTGATTTTTACTTTCAACAACAGGCTTCTGCTTTACTTTTTTTGTTGTTTTTTTATCAATAGTTTTGTCATCTTTTTGAGACTGTGCTTTTTTTGTTTTTACTTCCTTACTAGGTGCTTTTACAACATTGGTCTTATTAGTTGTTTTCACTTTTGAAGAAGTTTGTTTCTTCTCTGCCATTTCATTCTCCTTTATTTACTGGTATTTTAGCATTTGATATAATGATAGTCAAACAAAAAATGAGTTATCATCAATTTTTATTATCCTATTTAGTGTATTATAACGCATTAAAATAAATGTTTTTATTTTTGTTGATTTTCGCTTCTGATTTTTTTATATAAAGATATTACAATATTAATAAAAATTATCTGAAAAATGCCCTTGTTATAAAATACTTCATTTGATAAATTTACAAAAAAAATTACAGATTGCTCTGTAATTTTTCTAATCAATTTTATTATTTTTTAATTTATTATTATTTTCAAAATAATATTATTCTTAAACTATTGATTAAGGTGCTTGTATCTTTATTCCAGGTCCCATAGTTGTTGAAACACTAATAGACTTGAAGTAAATTCCCTTAGAAGATGAAGGCTTTGCTTTTGCAATAGCATCAATTAGTGTTGTGTAGTTTTCTAACAACTTATCAACACCAAAACTTACTTTTCCCATAGGGCAGTGAACAATATTACTCTTTTCCAAACGATACTCAACCTTTCCTGCCTTAAATTCTTTAATTGCCTTTGCGATATCATTTGTAACTGTTCCACTCTTTGGGTTTGGCATTAATCCCTTAGGTCCTAAAACCTTAGCAACTCTACCAATAAGTCCCATCATATCTGATGTAGTAATACATACATCAAAATCTAACCAGTTTTGCCCAGCGATTTTTGCTATGATTTCCTCGGCTCCAACATAGTCCGCTCCGGCCTGAATGGCTTCATCAGCCTTATCACCCTTTGCTATAACTAAAACTTTCAACTTCTTTCCTGTTCCAGCAGGTAATACTACCACGCCACGAACTTGTTGATCTGCTTGACGGCCATCTACACCCAAGCGTACGTGAAGTTCCACTGTCTCATCAAACTTTGCATAAGCGGTTTTAACCAATAAGTTCATTGCTTCTTGTGGCTCATATAACTTTGTTTGGTCAACTAACTTTGCTGATTCTAAATATTTCTTTCCACTCATATTACACCTCCAAGCAGATTACTCTGCTTTCTCCTCTTCATCTTTTTTTACTGTAACGCCCATACTACGAGCCGTTCCAGCAATCATAGACATAGCGGATTCAAGAGATGCTGCATTTAAGTCTTTCATTTTTAGTTCAGCAATTTCTTTCAATTGTTCTTTTGTTATTTGTGCAACTTTATCTTTTTGACTCTTAGCGCTTCCTTTATCAATTCCACACGCCTTTTTTATTAACACAGGTGCAGGTGGAGTTTTAATCTGCAAACTAAAAGTACGGTCAGCATATACACTGATTATTACAGGTATAATAGTTCCTATTTGTGATGCTGTCATTGCATTAAATTCCTGAACGAATTGAGGAATATTAACTCCTGCTGCTCCACATATACTTCCAACTGGTGGTGCTGGTGTTGCTTTTCCAGCAGGTAGTTGAAGTTTTAAAATTTTTACTGCTTTCTTCTCTGCCATTTTCTTCTCCTTCCGATTTTCCTAATCGGTAGTGGTATTATCGAATAATAAATTAATATATTTTTATCATTCTCCCACTTGCTAAAAGTAAAAACTCTTTGCAATATATTTTAACACCGCTTGGCTAAGCAATGATAAAACCAATTTAATTATATGAAAATTTTCTATATAAATCCAAAATAAAAATTATTTATTTGAAAATTTACTTTTTAGTTATTATTTATTTGAAAATTTACTTTTTAGTTTTTGACAATTATTGTTTAGAGAAATTGTCAACTACACGAAGTCTTTGTTCTTTTTTATTCTCTTCATCCACAGGGTTTTTATTACCTGTTTTAACAGCATACTCATCTAAAAAGTCAATCAACTTCTTTTTTGCAGGTAATTTTTTTACCACCAATTTATCATTTGAAGATAATTTTTTATTTACCACAAATTCATTGTTCTGCTCTGGCATATTATCACCTCGAACATTATAACTTTTTTATCTCGCTATAAGACACTTCAATCGGAGTTTCTCTTCCAAACATATTTACATTAACTCGACAACGTTGATTGTCTTCATCCACTTTCAAAACAGTACAAACAGTTCCTACTAATGAACCTGATAAAATCTCGACATCATCACCAATTTCAAGTTTGAAATCCACAGGCACTTTTTCTAGGTGCATTTTACGGATTTCCTCATCAGTCAATGGTAATGGTCTTCCCTTAGGTCCTACAAAACCCGTTATACCACGGGTATGAGTTATGGTATGCCAAATATCATCACCATAAATCATTTTAATAAAAATATAGCAAGGCATACTTTTACGAGTAACTAACTTCCTCTTTCCGTTTACTTCTTCAATAACATCTTCAGTAGGTATTACTATCTCAAATATACGATTTTGCAAGTTACCATTTTCAACAACTTGTTCCAAGTTTTCTTTGGCTACTGCTTCATAACTATGAAATGTATGCAATACATACCACTTTGGTTCTGTGCTTATAAAATTATTTTCAGCCATTATATTCTCCTATACCAACAATCCATTTAGAACAGATAACAAATAGTCAAATGCGAAAAGTACAACAGAAAAGAACAAAACAACAGCGATAACAATTCCAGTCTTCTTCATAGTTTCTCTGAAAGTAGGCCAACTAATCTTTTTCAACTCGCTACCTGTTTCTTTCAATCTTTGACCAACACTAATTTTGCCCGCTTTTTCGCGTGCTTCTTGTTTCTTTTTATTAGCCTTTTCCTTAGCAATTTCTTTATCTTTTTTAGCCTGAGCCTTTGCTTGCTTCTTAGCCTCAGCAGGAGAAAGCGTTTTTTCTGCTAATTGTTCAACCTTTGGTTCAACAACAGTTTCTTCTACTACTTCGTTCTCTTGCTTTTCAACTATTGGCGTTGCAGTTGCCTCTATAATTACTCTCGGACGGTTATTTTTTCGTTGTTTAGATTTTCCCTTGTGTCTAGGTTTCGCCATTTACATTCCCCCATTAGACTACTAAATTATTTACCCTCTTTGTGTAATGTATGCTTCTTGCATTTTGAGCAATACTTTTTAACTTCCATACGGTCTGGATCATTCTTCTTGTTTTTAGATGTATTATAATTTCTTTCTTTACATTCAGTGCAAACAAGAGTAATGTTAGTTCTCATATCTAATACCTCTTTAATAAAAAATTAACACCCCTCTCGGTTAGTGCTTTGTAATTCTAACATAAGTCAATAGGGATGTCAAGATATTTTCCCAAATAATTCTTATTTGTAATCATTTTAACTACCCAAATACAACAGGCTTTTTTAAGCAATTTTAAGATAATTTTAAATTCTATTTTAATAGCAACCCACTGTTTTGATTATTGTGTTTGTAAATCAAAATAAATAATAAGACACGCGTTCACAAAAAATCAAAAGAAATAAATTCCACAAAAGAAAATTAAACAAATTCCACAAAAAAGAGGTGCGTTTCCCTCTTTGAAGTAGTTAAACAAAATCAAATGCAACAAAAGTTAGTGTTACCAAGAACTATTGATTTTATTTTTTGACAATATAAATTATGGTTCAGATAATACTTCAATAAGTGGAAAAGACCAAGTAATCTATGTGCTTTGCGTTTTGATAAAATTAGCAGTCAAACCAATCTTTCCCCGTAGTTATATCTACAATAAGCGGAACACTTAAAGACACAACATTTTCCATACAATCTTTTACTATTTCCAGCATTTTATTTTTTTCAGATAATGGAACATCGAAAAGTAATTCATCGTGAATTTGTAATATCAACTTACTTTGCAATTTCTCTTTTTTTATTCTTTCATTAACTTTTAACATAGCAAGTTTTATAATATCTGATGATGTACCTTGAAGTGGCATATTCATTGCTGCACGTTCTCCAAACATTGCAACATTATGATTAGTAGAATAGATTTCAGTTATATTTCTTCTTCTACCCAACAATGTGGTTACGTATCCTTGCTCTTTTGCTGTTTTTATAGATTGAGTTAAAAAACTTTTAATGGTAGGATACATTTCAAAATATTTCTCAATATACTTTTTTGCTTCTTCTACTTTTATACCCGTATTAACGGACAAACCATAAGGTGAGATACCATATATAATGCCAAAGTTCACAGCCTTTGCCATACGTCTTTGTTCTGCACTAACTTGATTAAAAGGTGTATTAAAAATCTGTGAAGCCGTTGTTTTGTGTATGTCTTTATTTTCTTTATATGCATTAATTAAATTTTCATCTTGGCTATAATGTGCCAATAATCGCAACTCAATTTGAGAGTAGTCCGCATCTAGCAGAACACAGTCAGAACTAGCAACAAAAATTTTACGTAAAATTTTACCCTCTTTTGTACGAATAGGAATGTTTTGCAAGTTTGGTTCATTACTACTCAATCTGCCTGTAACTGTTTGAGTTTGATTAAAAGTAGTATGAATTTTTCCGTTTACTATATATGGTCGTAGCCCCTCAATATAAGTAGATTGTAATTTTGCAAAAGTACGATAACGAAGTAGTAATTCAATTATAGGATTTTGACCACGTAAAGCCTCCAACTTATCAACTGAGGTTGATAGTTTTTTATTACCTTTCATTACCAAACCCATTTTATTAAATAAAACATCCGCCATTTGCTTTGGAGAGTTAATATTAAACTCACAATTTGCCAAATAAAAAACTTGCTTTTTAATATCTTGCAATTCAATATTCAACTTTTCGCCTAACTCGTTTATAACATTTTCATCCACACTTATGCCCGTTTTTTCCATATCATACAAAACATAAACCAAGGGCAATTCAAGTTCAAAATAAAGTTTATCCAACTTTAATTCTTTCAACTGTTTTTCTAAGATATTCCACGCTTGCATTAAGTTACACGCATTTTCTTCTGTGTTAATGTTTAAAAACTCTAAAACCTTATCTAATTTATCATTTTTAATACCACTATTTATCAAATATGCACCTAAACTAACATCATAACTTTTCCCCTTTATTTCGCCGTTTAATGTGTGCAAAAGTGGTTTAATTTGGTGCATAACTTTTTCTATTTTTGAGTTTGCAAAAATAGGGGCTAGAATCTCTATATTTCCTTTGATTTTATATAATATTTTTGAGTCTGTTGCTACCTCAACAAAACCATCCTTTTCAAAAATAGCAATTTTATTTTCACCAATTTTATCCTGTAATTCTTCTACGTTATCTAGTACAATAATTTCAATTTCCTGACTTACTTTCTGTTCATCTTTTAATGCAACATTATCAGCAAAAAGTTCGACTCTCTTTAACAAACTGTTAAACTCATATTCTGCAAAAATATCGTAAACCTCTTTGGATAAAGGTAACGAAAACTCACATTCTTTTAAGTTACAACTTATATCACTATTAACATCAATGGTGGCCAACTTATAACTTAATCTCGCCATTTTCTCATTTTCTAGCAACTTTTCTTTTGTCTTTCCTGTTATCTCTGCAATGTGTTCATACACTCCATCCAATGTTTGATACTTAGAGAGCAAGTCGGTTGCCGTTTTAGGACCTATTCCAGCAACACCTGGTATATTATCACTACTATCACCCATAAGAGATTTTAAATCAATAATTTGAGAGGGAACAAGCCCCATTTCCTCTTTGAGTTGCCTTTCATTCATACTAACAATCTCAGTGATTCCGTGTTTTGTTAACCACACCTCAGTGTTTTCATCAATTAACTGTAAACAATCTCGGTCACCAGTAAGAATTATTGCGGGATAATCTAAATGTTTTGAGAGTGTGCCGATGATATCATCCGCCTCAATTCCTACTTTTTCTAAAATCTTTATTCCCATTTTTTGCAACAGATTTTTTAAAGGTGCTATTTGTTCAGCCAACTCTTCGGGCATTCCCTTTCTGTTTGCTTTATACTCCGCATACATATCATTACGAAAAGTCTTTCTACCCGCATCAAAAGCAACCACTATATGTGATGGTTTATTTTCAATAGCCAATTTTATAACTATATTCACAAAACCAAAAACAGCATTGTAAATTTTACCCTTACTGGTGGCTAATGGTGGAAGAGCATAAAAAGCACGATTTACCAAACTATTACCATCAATAATAACAACTTTATTCATATTTATACCTCTAAAATAATTATAAACTAATTTACATCTTTTTACAACTTAATACAAAAGAAAAGTGATTTTTAAGAAAACAACTATTTTATTGCTTTTATTTCAATTATTAAATTTAATAAAATTATTTTTGAATTATTTGTTTTATGATAATAAATTAGTTGTTACAACTAAAAATTTTTATGATTAGATATAACTCAGGTGTATATTATAATTACAATTAAATATAGTTGTTTTAGAATTGAAATTAATAAAATAATTATTATAAATATAAATTAATTGTGTTGTCTTTAATTCTAAATTAGTTGTGTTAAAATTAATAAAATAATTTTCTAAATTAGTGCAATTTTATAAATAAAAATCAATAAATCAATGTCGGTTAAACATTATATGGTGGAGATAAAAACAAGTATAAATAGGTTTTTGTACATAAAAAAGAGTTGAACGGACTATTTTAATAAAGAGAACTAAAAAAGAAAACATATTAGAAAAAGTAGTCTAATATGTTTTTTCTCTTTTCATTGGTCAGTTTAACCTTACAGGTTAAATAACTAACTTTCTATTTTTTCTTTGAACTAGAATGTTTGCGTGGTGTGTCATCTTCATCATCGTCATCATCATCTAAGTCATTAAGGTCATCGTCATCCAAATCTTCATCTTCATCTTCATCTTCATCCAAGTCATCAAGGTCGTCATCCAAGTCATCATCTTCATCTTCCCCATCTTCATCATCTTCGTCCTTGTCTTCTTCATCCAAGTCATCATCTAAATCATCAAAGCCGACATCCTCATCATCGAGAGAAATATCTAAGTCAAGGTCGGTCAAGTCTGCTACCGCATCCTCTTCTTCTGAAATCCCTACCATATCTCCAAAATCATCTTCCTCTTTGATAATCTCATCATCTTCTTCATCCAAGTTAGAATCTTCTTCAACCACATTAGTTCCGTGTAAACTTCTATCTAAATCACGCTCGCGAGCACACGCTGCACACATATCCTCATCTTCACGTATGTAATTAGTTTTACATATAGGACAAATATCAAAATCTACCCCTAAATCCAAATCACCGTCATCATCTTCGTGATTATGAAAAGCGGCCGCTAGTTCTCTTTTACAAACCGCACAAAGTTTATCTTTTTTATGAATAAAATTTAGTTCACATCGTGGGCAACGGATATATTCCATTCCATCCTCTTTTTTATTCAAAACGCACCTCCGTAAATGATTTTGCTTTATTATAGTGTAATAAACTATAAAAGTCCACTAAAAAACTATATTTTTGAAAATAATTTATACAAAAAACAGATAATTATTACATAAAAATAAAAAAAGTGCAAAAAGATACACTTTTTCTACTAAATTTCGTAAACTTTTATAAATTTGTTTACAAAACATTTTCTTTATTTTTAGTATAAAAGTTTTAGTTTTTGCACTTTTAGGAGAGGATTCTGCCCAAAAATTTACGCTGATTCAATAAGCATTTTATCGGCAACAAGGGCTATAAATTCGCCATTAGTAGGCTTATCGTTAGCACCATATATTTGCAACCCGAAAACAGAATTTATATTTTCTATCTTACCTCTATTCCAAGCCACTTCAATAGCGTGTCGGATTGCTCGTTCTACTTTGCTTGGACTAGTAGAAAAATGTTCGGCAATATTAGGATACAAGCGTTTCGTGATACTGTTAATAATATCAGGAGAATCAATTGTCATTTTTATTGCCTCACGTAAAAATTGATACCCTTTTATATGAGCAGGAATACCAACCGTAATAAATATATTAGAAATTCTTTCATCTATATTTTTTTGATTTATTCTGCCTATATTTATATACTGCTCAACCACTCCCTGCACCCTTTGTTGTTCTGGGTTTTCTAAACAATTAGAACCATTAGCCTGTTCTTTTATAACCCTAGCCAAGTCCACCTCACTGCAAGGTTTAACTAAAAAATAATTAGCACCCATTTGCATTGCTTTATGCACAAAATTTGAACTGGATAATGCTGTACATACTATAATTTTAGGCACCTTAGTCATTTTTGTCAGGTCTTGCAATACTGCATACCCGTCCCTGTTTGGTAACACTAAATCAAGCAATACCACATCAGGATTACAACTACGCACAGCCTCTACCGCACTTGCTCCATCGTTTACTTCTTGCATCAATTCAAAGTCTTGATTTGTCGCAAAAAATTCTCTTGCAAGGGTTTTCATTTGTTGGCTATCATCAATAATCACCAGTTTTATTTTTTCCATTTTTTTCCTCCATTTTTTAAAACTTTCCCTATGGGAGCGTGATACATAAATATTAACAAAAGAAAGTTTTTCTTTCAACAAACTAAGAGGTAGTTTTTGTAGGAAAAATAGCCGAATTGTTAATCTTTTGACATACTTTGTCGAATGAAAAAAGGTAATAAAATAAAACCTCAAAAAGCAGAAAATTATGCCTTTTGAGGTCCCTTTTTATAAGATAATCAGAGTTTATAAATAAAAAGTGTATTATTCTAAAAATCAAGTTTATAAAATAGAGTTTTGCATTATTTAAACAGTAAGTTTTTTAATAAATTTCACATTATCCAAAAAAAATCAAGTTTATAAATATAGTTTACATTACCCAAAGAAATCAAATTTTTCAGAGAATTCACATTACCCAAAGAAAAATGGTAATAGTGTTGTCTGCATAAAGCCTGTTACCCATCCATAGAAAGCATTTGCAATAGGGTTTAAGCCCATCATATTATCTACCCAAGCACCTATTGGAGCAATGAAACTTCCTAAGAAGAAAGCCAACCCCAAAACTATAAAGGTATAGACAAAACCTTTTGCTAAACCGATAAAAACACCCAGTATTCTATCAAGCCCACTAATAGCCCTATTTTGTGTAATCTTTCTAAACAATTTACCAAGCAACCAAAGAACTATACGAATTATAATATATAATACAACAGCACAAATTGCAATAGTTATAATATTACCGACGCTTTGTGCAAAGTCTGCTGATATCACTTCCACGGACGGATTTGTCGCCAAATACCCCGTACCCATTATTATGTTTATTAATTGAGCAATCCAACCAACAGTATAATTGTTAGTACTAAAAAAGTTCAAGAAGTTTGGTTCTAACGTACCAGCAAGTGCATTTGTAAGCCCAAATAAATTGTCCACAATACCTGAAACAGGTTTTGCTAACCATATGGAAAGCACTAAGGTTACTAAGGTTGAGAACAAGGACAATATTCCACGCAAAAAGCCACGAATAAGTCCTACAATACCAAAAATTACTAGAACACCAATTATGATGATATCTAACCAAGGCATTGCCTCACCTCCACTTATAATAGATTAGCATAAAAACAAAACATTTTCAAGTTTTTTCTTAAAATACTTAATGATATTCAAAAGAAAATAACCAAAAACACAATTTTAATCTTTAAAATAAAAGAAAAAACTAACACACAAATAAATAATGAGGTTTTCACGCTCGCTTCACATTAGACAAGTCGGAACTATGCAAAAAAATAAAAGTGCTTATGTCAAACATTATATAATACAAAAACTAAAAACCAACAGGAAAACGGGGGAAAATTTAGGAGAAAATAAAACTGTAAATGTTTTTTATTAAATATAAATTTTGTCATTAAATGAAGACTGCTTTTATAAAACATTGTAAAGAATTTTTACTCAATATAATCAAGAGATTTTATAAACATTATCTATTTTTTGCTTAAATATAATTAATAAATTTTATAAACATTATAAATATTTTTTGATTAAATATAATTAATAGATTTTACACTATTAAAAGTGCTTCTATACATAAATCTTATTTTAAATTTATATTTTAAATTTATAAAAATTACAGAACTGGTCAAATATTTTGTTAATATTACAAATTATAATAAATCAAAACAACTAAGTTTAAAAGATGTTTGACTACTGATAATTTACAACCTTAAAATTATTTTGTTATGAGAAAATTTTTAGACTTTTGCATATTTTTTCAAAATGTGTCTATTATCTAAGAAAAGGAGAAGTTATGCAAAATTTATCTTGGTCCATATGGGGTTCGCCAGTGGACAAAATAGCAAAGGAATTAGCATCTATTATAGACGACATTCCCATAGTTCTATGTCTTGGTAGTGACAGAGTGTTGCAAGATTGCTTAGGTCCTATGATAGGCTCTACTCTTGTTGAGCAAGGATACCCCTCCTATGTTTATGGCACGTTAGATGCACCTATATGTTGCCAAAATTTAGAATATGCTTATCAATTCATCAAGGCTACCCATCCTTATAAAAAGTTGTTAGTAGTAGATGCCAGTAGCACAAAGGACCAAGAACGTTTAGGAAAAATAGTACTAGCACAAGACTATAAACCCCTTAACCCCAAACTCCAAGACATCGAATTGTCTGCTAATTGGTTTTTGTTTGGAGTGTGCAGTATGTACAACAACACTTTTCCACAAATGGCAGGCACCCGACTAGCAATAATACAAAAATTAGCAGAAACAATGTCTACCGCCCTAATA
>Ga0172378_10005392_pt1 | contig 11941 bp, 9 predicted proteins | sample GrowelOW332metaG_FD_119755 | JGI IMG/M metagenome (GOLD analysis project Ga0172378, IMG submission 119755) | Groundwater microbial communities from an aquifer near a municipal landfill in Southern Ontario, Canada - Pumphouse #3_1 metaG | ecosystem: Environmental > Aquatic > Deep subsurface >... | reverse complement strand
GGGCGAAAACACCACAACGGAGTTCGACGGCGAATGCATAGACGTATGCTATTACACCAAATCGGTCGGTGACATCGACTGCAGATATCTTGCAGACGACTGCGGCACGATCTATGAGATCGTGGTGTCCGATGGTGCGGATAACGCATACAGAGAGACTTTCACACTCATCGATAAGGATACAGATCAGGATATTCGCCAATATTAAGAACAGGGTTCCGTATACGGGAAGTATGGTCTCGAACCTGAGGATCGTGGGAATCAGAGGAAAATGCCCTGTGAAGGAGATCGTAGGACATTTCAATTCCATGGGAAGCGACGTCATTCTGATGGATCCGTCATATGTTTACTGTGAAGAACAGATATTTTCAGCCGTAGAACATGCCGAAAGAGCATTCAGGTCCGGAAACAATCGATCCAAGACCCTGCTGACCGAGATCATAATGTACACCGCCGGAGAAAGACAGATCTCGAAGGCCCTGACGAAGATGAAACCGAAGAAGGATCAGGAGTCTTACGTTGCCGTCATCATCGATGCCCCCGAGGACCTCAGGCTTGGTGACATATCCGTGGAGAGATGCGACGAGATCATAGCGGGCAATCCCGAAAAGTCTAGGATGATGGGATTGGATAACGCCCTGAACATCCCCTGCGAAGACCTCGCATTGGAGATGGTGGCTATGCTGGATCTCGCAAAATGATGACTTTAAGAGGTTTGAATGATAAAGCGGGATCACCTTATCGGAACGAATTTGAATCCGTAATGGATGACTCCGCTCGGTCCGTCTGAATCCAACTTTCTCAACACGGCACGGACCGGCATGCCTATCCTCACTTCATCTAGGTTCACGTCCGCCAGCTGGGTGGCGATCAGTATCTCGTCCTTCGTCTTTACCAGTGCCACTGCGTAAGGCTTCAGTTTGCCGTTGCATTCTGGTGCCTCGTGGATTATGGAATAGGTGTACACCTCTCCTTCCCTGCAGAGGTTGTAATCCTCCATCTTGCCCATACTTTCCCTGCGACATTTGGGACAGAGCCCGCGCTTGGGGAAGTATATCTTTTTGCAGCAAGGGCACTTGGACCCCTCGAGATTGTACCTGCCGGGTATCTCTCTCCATTCCTTCGCCACTGTGGCCATCAGATCGCCTCCATTATACTGACGGTGACGGCCGAACCTGTGCCTCCGACACTTTGTGCCAATCCGTACTTCGGATTGTCCACCTGTCTCTTGCCTGCGGAACCTCTGAGCTGTTCGGCGATCTCCACTATCTGGGCTATGCCGGTCGCTCCTATCGGGTGTCCCCTCGCCTTCAGCCCGCCAGAGGTATTGACGGCCAGTTTTCCCCCTCCGAGCGTCACCTCTCCGTCCAGGACGGCTTTTCCGGCCTCTCCCTTCCTATAGAACCCGAGATCCTGAAGTGCGAGTATTCCGGATACGGTGTAGTTGTCGTGCACCTCGGCGACATTGACGTCGACTGGACTTATCCCTGCGGTCTCGTATGCTCTCTTGGCTACCGCGACCGTGGCACCGAACGACGTTATGTCAGGTCTTTGGAACAGCGCCAATGTATCGCTGCCCTGTTCAACGGCCGACACCTTGACATAGGAGTCCGTATGTTTCTTCGCCTCCTCCAGAGGACATAGGACGACAGCCGCTGCACCGTCGGATATCGGCGCACAATCGAAGACGCCTAGGGGGTCTGCGACCTTCCCAGACCTGAGGACGGTATCCAATGTTATGGCCTTCCTGAACTGTGCATTCGGATTGAGCGCACCGTGGGCATGACTGTTCACGGCAAACGACGCTATCTCCTCACGCGTCGCCGTACCTTCATGGATCATCCTTTGGGCGATCATCGCATACAGAGATGCGAATGTCAATCCCATCGATGCCTCCCATTCCGCATCCGCGGTCGCGTCGACCACCGAATTGATCGCCGGATCGTCAAGATCCGTCATCTTCTCCGCACCGCCTACCAGGACGATGTCGTGCATCCCGGAAGCGACCGCCATGACGCCCTGTCTGAAAGCGACCCCTCCCGAAGCCCCGCCGGCTTCCACCCTCACCGCGGGGATGTGGTTCGTCGCCATACCCGAATAGTCCGCTATGAGCGCGTCTATATGCTGCTGATTGATGAAACGCCCTGCCGACAGGTTGCCTATGAATATCCCGTCTATCTCGTTGCCGGCCAATTTAGAATCGGCAATCGCCCTCAGTCCGGCCTCGATCCCTATGCTCCTGAAAGAGTCGTTCCAGAGTTCTCCGAATTTGGTGACTCCTATTCCAATAATTGCTACATCCCTCATACGATCACTCCTGCATCGCGATCTTACCCTTGTACTTCGCATATGTTCCATAGTCGAGGTATATCGGATCGGCCAACAGCTCTTCCACTGTCGGTGCTTTCTCCTTCCTGTAATCCTTCATGCTGTCCGTGACCGTGATATCGAATGCATCGCTTCCCGCTCCTGAACCGTATGACACGACAAGTATCCTGTCGCCAGGCTTGGAGACATCCAGCACGGAAGCCAACCCCAGAGGAACCGCCCCGCTGTAGGTGTTCCCTATCTCGGGTGTGAGCAGGCCCCTCTCTATCTGCTTGGGTTCGAACCCCAGCTGCCCGGCGACCCTCGTCGGGAATTTACCGTTGGGCTGGTGGAACACCGCATATGTGTAGTCCTCGGGTTTCGTGTCCATGGCGGTCAGCATCATGTTCGCTGCCGAGGTTATATGCCTGAAATATGCGGGCTCGCCGGTGAACCTTCCTCCATGACTCGGATACAGTTGCCCCTCCCTTCTCCAGAAGTCTGGGGTATCCGTCGTGAAACTGAGCGTCTTGTTCAGTTTCGCGATCACATTCTCCGAACCTATGAGATACGACGCCCCGCCTGCCGATGCGGAATATTCCAAGGCATCCCCGGGAGCGCCCTGCGATGTATCGGCACCGATCGCGACCCCGTACCTTATCATACCGGAACCCACAAGACCCATACATATCTGCATTGCAGCGGTACCGGCCTTGCATGCGAACTCGAGGTCGGCCGCGGTCATCACCGGTGTAGCCCTTATCGCCTCGGCAACGATCGCCGACGTGGGTTTCACCGCATACGGGTGCGACTCGGAACCTATGTACACGGCCCCGATGTCCCCGGCCTCCACGGACGGCACCCTGTCCATCATATTCCTCGCCGCCTCCGTGGCTATGGTGACGACATCCTCATCCGGCGAGGGCACCGACTTCTGATTGATGTACAGACCTTTCCCCATAGCCTTGCCGTCGACGCCCCATATCCTTCCTATCTCCTCAGGCACTATCCTGTATCTGGGTACATATGCCCCGTAGCTGACTATTCCAACGTCCATCATTTCCTCTCCTTCTCTTCGTTGAACTTCCTTATTATCTCTGCGACCTCGAGTTCTGTAGTTATCAGAGGAACGCCCTCCAATCTCGACAGCTTGATCGCCAACGGATCGGTGTTTTCCGGACGCTGATAGACCACCAGTGCCGGAGTGAGCGGATGCGCTCTGATAGCGACCATAGGCGAACGTCCGTAATGGACGTTCGTGAATATCAGTGCCCTTTCGGTACTCCATCCGTATATTCTGGAGTAGTCGCCGGACCTCAGCGACATAATGGCCTTTAACGAATCCAGTATCGTGTAGCCGTACACCTTCTTCGACGGCAACTGATCCGGATTCAGATTCTTGCCGTCGATCAACTCTATGAAACGCGCTATCGGGATGCCGCTGGGAAATTCCTCCATAGCTATGATGCAGTCGGTCTTCGTCTCCGAGACGTATTTGGCGATCGTGGACGAACCTGTCTTCATATCCAGATTTATGAACGCGTCCACCATCTTCTTCACGACGCCGACACCCGGGGATTTCCTTCTGCCAGATTCGTAATCGCTGATGACCGAATGCGATATATCCATGGCCTCAGCCAGCTCATACTGGGAAAGACCGAACTCCTCCCTCCATTTCCTCATGGTCTTGCCCGGATCGGCGGAGAGTGCGATCTCCCCTGCGATCTTTTCTTCGAATTCGTTTATCACGCCCCGTCTCTATGAAAGAAGGCTATAAATAGATGACGAATATCCATTTCGTCAAATGACGATGTTCATTCGATTTCCTTATCCAATATGTCGACCAACGTCTGCAGTACCTTGATACGGCCGAACTTTTTATCTTCCGATTCTATGACATGCCATGGTGCATACGGCGTGTTGGTCTGACGGATCATAATGTCGACATACTTTTCGTATATATCCCATTTCGAACGGTTGCGCCAATCCTCATCGGTGATCTTCCACCTCTTCATCGGATCGTTCGTCCTGTCATTGAAACGATTCAGCTGTTCCTCGGCGCTTATCTCCATCCAGAACTTGACTATGATGGCACCAGACGAGATAAGGGCTTTTTCGAAGATGTTGATCTCCTCCGAAGAGCGCCCGTATTCCTCATCCGTACAGAACCCTTCTATCGGTTCCACCATCATCCTGCCGTACCAGCTGCGGTCGAAGATCGTTATATGGCCTCTCTTAGGCAGTTTTGCGCAGAACCTCCAAAGATGGCTGTGCGACGATTCTTCATCCGTAGGTGCGGAGACCGATACCGCCCTGTACCCCCTGGGATTCAATGCCCTGGCCACCCTTCTTATGGAACCACCCTTACCGGCGGCGTCCCATCCCTCGAACACTATTATCAGAGAACGTTCGCTTTTCGCAAGTTCGCATTGACAGAGCGCAAGTCTCTTCTGCAATCCCATGAGCATGTCCGTATAGTCGTCACCCATCCTGCATGTCAGATCCGCATCCTCCCTGGGATTGGGATATTCCTCCCTGGTGCCCGTCCCTGCATCCGTATCTTTGTGTCGCGGTCTGCGCGACAGTTCCTCTATTATCCCGCGGACCGCCGTCGTAACGGTCGTCTCGAAGTCCTCGACTTTCACTATGTTCCAGGGAGAACTCGGAAGATCGCTCCTTTCCAGCATCGAGGCGATCCGTCTGTCCCTCATATCGTAATCGGAGTCTTTCCCAAGATCGTCGTCTAATTCGCCGCATCCGCCGGCTGTTTTCCCGGGATTGGATCCGTCGTCGTGCTTAAAGGAACCTTTCCTTATATCCAGATACATTTTGACCAGTATCGTGCCGTTGTCTACGATGTATCTTTCCAATCCCTGTATCTCTCTCAAACGATCCTCGTAGACCTCTTCGTCGTCACTGTCGAATTCTATGAGGGAACTGTACCATCCCCGGTCGTACAGGCATATCTTCCCTTTTGACGGCGTACTGGACAGGTATCTCATATACGTGTATGAATCGATGCCTTTTTCTGGTCTGAAATGGCCGTAGACGACGCCTCTCGGGTCAAATGCCGCCATCATCTCGTTGATGATCCGCCCCATTGGATATCTTCCGTTCCCTTCGACCAGTATCAGGACCGGTATGTTCTCGCTGAATAGCTTGTATTGTAATTTCTTGAGTTCGATCTCCGTCTCCGAAGGGATAATACCGACCATATGTCCGAATATGCGCTCTGACTAAATATGGATGACCCGGACGATGTCCGTTCCATTGCATCCCGTCGCATGGTAAAGGGTCAAAATTGAAATATCACAGCACGATAACTCACGGGAGAGATTCCAATGCCGGCAATCGGAGACTGTAGCAAAACCATCAAGACCGCTGAGGGCGACGTGACTGTTTTCAGCCTTAGGGAACTGGAGAAACAGGGCATAATCAAAGACCTGAAGAAGATGCCGTACTCCATCAAGGTACTGGTCGAATCCCTGCTAAGGCAGAATGATGGGACCCTCATCACCGATGATGATGTGAAAGCCGTCTCGTCATGGAACCCGGGAGGAAACAGCGACGACGAGATACCTTTCATACCGGCACGTGTGCTCCTGCAGGACCTCACAGGCGGCGCAGCCATAGTCGATCTTGCGTCCATGAGGGCAGCGGTGGACAATCTCGGAAAGGATCCATCGATGATCAACCCGCTTGTCCCCGTAGACCTTGTTATAGACCACTCCGTCCAGGTGGATCGCGCCGGGTGTTCCGACGCACAGGAATTCAATGAGAGGATCGAATATGAGAGGAACATGGAAAGATATGCTCTGTTCAAATGGGCGCAGAGCTCTTTCGACAATTTCCGTGCGGTACCTCCGGGGAAGGGTATCTGCCACCAGATCAATTTGGAATACCTCTCCCCTTTGGTGCATACCGTCAAGAAGAACGGGAGATTGATCTCGTATCCTGATTCATGTTTCGGCACGGATTCCCATACCACACAGATCGACGGGCTCGGTGTAGTTGGATGGGGCGTCGGCGGCATCGAGGCGGAAGCGGTGATGCTCGGACAGCCTTGCTACATGAAACTGCCGGACGTCATAGGATTCCGGCTTACGGGAAAGCTCAGGGCCGGAGTGACGGCGACGGACCTCGTACTTACCATCGTGGAAAGGCTCAGAAAGAAGGGGGTCGTGGGAAAATTCGTAGAATTCTGCGGCCCTGGCTATCAGAACCTTGAACTTGCGGATCGCGCGACGATCGCGAATATGGGTCCGGAATACGGAGCCACAATGGGATACTTCCCGATCGACGAGAAGACCATCGACTACCTAAGACTCACCGCACGTGACGAGAAGCACATAGACACCGTCGAGAGGTATGCAAAGGAACAGACACTCTGGTACGATGGCGAAGCCGAATACACGGACATGCTGGAACTGAATCTGGATGATGTCGTTCCGTCGCTTGCCGGGTACAAAAGACCTCAGGACAGGATCGCCCTCGGCGAGATGAAGGAGAGATTCTCCGAGACTCTGAGAGAATTCGGGGTAGAACATAAGAGGGAATGCGACGGCATGGCGGACGGTTCGCTCGCCATCGCCTCGATAACATCGTGCACGAACACGGCAAATCCGTCGGTGATGATCGCCGCCGGACTCGTGGCGAAGAAAGCGGTGGAGATCGGCCTTACGGCGAATAAGAATGTAAAAACATCGCTTTCGCCGGGCTCGACGGTTGTGACGCAGTACCTGAAGGATGCGGGATTGCTCCCAGACCTCGAGAGACTGGGATTCCATGTCACCGGATACGGATGCATGACGTGCATCGGCAACAGCGGACCGTTGGAACCCGCGATCGTGAAGATCGTCCGGGACAACGATCTGATCGTAGCGGCGGTCGCTTCTAGCAACAGGAACTTCGAAGGACGCATACATGCGAACGTGAAAGCGAACTACCTTGCATCGCCGCCGTTGGTCGTCGCTTTCGCCATCGCCGGACGTGTGGACATAGATCTGGACAAGGAACCATTGGGCAACGTGAACGGCAAGGATGTGTTCCTGAAGGATATCTGGCCCTCCGACTCCGAGATAGATTCCCTCACGAGAAGGTATGTCACGGCCGGTACGTTCAAGTCGCAGTATGACGGCATATTCGAAGGTTCCGACAGATGGAAGGCCATCGATACACCCAAGGGTGCACTCTTCAGATGGGATGAGGGGAGCACATACATCAGGAATCCTCCTTTCTTCGACGATATCTACGAAGAACCTGCGATCGAGGATATAAACAGAGCATCCGTACTCGTCAGTGTCGGCGATTCCATAACGACCGATCATATCTCTCCCGCCGGTTCATTCGATGCAAAATCGGATGCCGGAAGGTATCTGATCTCTCTGGGTGTGGATCAGAAGGATTTCAATTCATACGGTTCGAGACGGGCCAATCACGAGGTGATGGTACGTGGGACCTTTGCCAACATCCGCCTGAGGAACAAACTCGTTCCCGGAAAGGAGGGGAGCTGGTCCGTGTACATGCCCGATAAGACCTTGGATACGATATTCGAGACATCCCGCAGATATGCAGAAGACAGAACACCTCTGATCGTTCTTGCGGGCAAGGAATACGGAACGGGAAGCTCGAGGGACTGGGCCGCCAAGGGACCTCTATTGCTCGGTGTGAAGGCCGTCATAGCGGAATCGTTCGAAAGGATCCACAGATCCAACCTGATAGGCATGGGCATCGTCCCGTTGCAGTCCTGGAAGGACAGAATGCGGAATCCTTGGGGCTCGACGGGACCGAGATCTTCGACATAGAATTGAACGGCATGGAGCCGAAGTGCGAGATCGGGGTGACGGCGTACAGGGACGGGAAGAAACTGACGTTCCGTACGTTATGCAGGGTGGACGTTCCCGCAGAACTGGAATATATCCGCAACGGCGGAATACTCCAGACGGTTCTGAGGAAAATGATCTCCTGAGAAAACCAATACCCTTTTATCACAAAAGGGATTTCACTGCACTGTGGGCCCGTGGGGTAGCTTGGTATCCTTGTAGCTTCGGGAGCTATTGACTCCGGTTCAAATCCGGGCGGGCCCACTTATTGCATTCGTTGTGCTGTTTGACATCTGATAGACCGGATGAATTCATCTCCAAACTTTCCTATCTGCACCAAATAGTGTTATAATACTGCAGTACTCTGAAGAACATATGCAAGAGATAGATCTGAACGAACTCGGAAAATACGTCGATTCCATCAATGACATCCAGAATAAATGGATGCTCGTTGCAGCGAAGAAGGACAGAAAGACGAATACACTGACCGCTTCATGGGGTGCCCTCGGCAGTCTCTGGAGACGCAGGGTCGCCATCATCTTCATAAGACCCAGCAGGTTCACCAAGGAATATATCGACACCAGCGGCAGGTTCACCTTGACGTTCTTCGACGGACACAAGGACGAGATGGGTTATCTCGGAAGAAACTCAGGAAGAGATGTTCCCAACAAGATCTCCAGGGCAGGGCTCACCGAGACGGACATCGACGGTGCACCCACATTCAAGGAAGGGAGACTCATGATCTCGTGCAGGGTCATGTACTCCGACTCCATAGAAAGAGAGAATTTCATAGAGAAGAACATTGATGATGAGGTCAATCCCGACGGTGACCGCAGTATCGCATTGATCGGAGAGATCGAGAAAGGATACCTGCTCTGACATCCGCTACACCTCTTATCGCCGTTCAGACTTTATCCGATATCGTGAAATGCCGTTCAAAAGAACATGTGGGCCGTGTTCGACGGCAATCGTGCCGGAGAGATCAAATGAGACCCATCAGCAGATACCGCCGTCCTATCGTGCGAGAATGCCGTACTAAAAACGTTTCTGAGATATGAACTGGTTTTGACACCCATTTCAAGATTGTTAAATTCCATTGATTATCGAGACCTATCGCGCCGCAAGTGCATCCGTCATTCGTTCCTTTTATATCTGTTGGATTAATACTCCAACTGCTGCAATCGACGAAGGAGACCATATGTCCGAAAAAGACCAGGAGAAACTGCTGACCGCGATAGTTGTTGCGATTGTTGTCGTTTTCATCGCGGGTTTCATTACCGCGATCTATTGCTGGAATGAAAATATCATCTCCACGGACACCGTGTATATTATCGGAACTGGACTCTCCGTATCGATGACAACGCTCGTCATAATCTACGGTGCATGTGTCATGGAATGGAACAACTCGGAATCCAGGAAAAAGAAGTACGAGCGCTTCTTGGAAGAGAAACGCCGCAATGAACGTTAAGGTGCATATTATGGTCATTATTACTGTGGTATCTGTTTCCACACCGGCCGTACGCGAGACGGTGAGGTATGCAAGAAAGTACAAGGATGACAAACGCAGTACAATCGGTTTCCACATCTATTACCTATGCGGAAGGATGGATTCCGAGAGAGTTGACATAAAACGGATGAAAGAGGACATAACATCATCCGATTTTCAGGTTCTTGACCTTATGGGTGCGGACGGTGACATAGTATCATCGATCACAGACTCGCTCGTCTCGTGCAAAGCACAGAGGGTCGTCATCGGTCGTCTCGGCCCTGTGTCACACAGGCTGGGGGGATACGACGAGAAAAGATTCAAGGCCGATCCGAAGGATGGCAAGAACATAGAATTGTTCACCGACTACTGGAAGGACGGCAAGCCGGATGATATCTCTTCCGCATTCAATCTGATACTGAAGAACTATTATGGAATGGAATGGTTACCAGACCCGTTCCCACGCAGTGGTTCCGACGGCGTCTTTCTGGAAAACCCGTTTACGGGTAAAATATTCTACACCCGTGAAGAATACTTTGAAGAATGCCCAAGGGATAAAAACAAACCCAATGTCATATTGTTCTTCAATTCCCACAATTATCCTAATGAGACACTTCCAGCCGTCGGACGTATGTATGAGAAGATGTCAACATTCGCGAACATACTGCCGGTTGCATTCAACAAATACAAGGCAGGCGATCTCTCTGATCTCAGGAAACTTATCGGCGATGCTCCGGACCTCGCTATCGATGTGGTCCCATTCCGTTTCATAGCAGGTCCGATGGGCGGAAGCAGCATAGAGGCGATGAAACTCCTGCGTGAGATGAACGTACCATTCCTTAGACCGTTCTTCATATCGAAGACCACAGAGGATGAATGGAAAAAGAACATCGCTGGTCTGAACGTAATGGAATTCATGCTCTATGTATTCATGGCAGAGCTTGACGGGGGCATATGCACCTTCCCCATCGGAGCGAACGAAGAGATCGAGACAATAGAGGAATATGGACTCGTCCTTTCAGAGATAAACATTATTGACGACCGTCTCGACAGATTGTGCCAGAAGATCGAAGGCATGCTCCGTCTGAAGAAGATTTCGAACGGCGAGAAGAAGATCGCCATCGTAGGCTATAACTATCCCCCCGGCGAGGGCAATCTGTTCGGCGGATCGTTCCTGGACACTTTCGGTTCTATGTCCGTGATACTTTCCGAATTCAAGAAGAACGGTTATATCACAGATGAGGTCCCATCAAAGAATCTGATAGCGGAGTTCACAGAGAACGGACTCTTCAACAAAAGTGATTGGATCCAGCCGAATAAGAAGGCATTGATAAGATATACCAAATACAACAAGCACCCCGATTCAATGACAGAGAAATGGGGACCCGTACCCGGGAACGTCCTAGCCGATAATCACGGATACAAAATACCGGGTGTCATACACGGGAACATATTCATCGGAATCCAGCCGCCCAGAGGTGTCGGCACCGGTGAGGACATCTCCAAGGCCTACCATGATCCATACACTCCGCCACACCATCAATACCTGGCATTCTATGAATGGATCCGTGACGAATTCAAGGCCGATGCCGTGGTACACATAGGCACACACGGCACTGTGGAATTCCTGCCTGGGAAAGAAGTGGCCATGTCCGGCGATTGCTTCCCCGACATAGCCATAGGCGGAATACCGCATTACTACCTATATTACATGGGTAACCCTTCCGAAGCGATGATAGCCAAGAGGAGGATCCACGGATCGCTGATAAGCTACATGTCACCACCTTACATACGCAGCGACCTCTATGGCGAGCTTTCTGAATTGGAATCCCTGATATCCGAATACCGCGAGAGTCTCAAGGTCGACGTGGGAAGGAGCGAGAATGTCCATGATACGATAATCACGAAGGCAGAGAAGATGAGACTACCGACAGAGATGGATGACCTGGAACACGAGCTGGTGGACATGCGTTCATCGCTCATACCGAAAGGCTTCCACATCTACGGGATACCTTTCACGAAAGACGAAGCGGAATCCTTCGCCATACAGGGTATGAGATTCCCTCATGAAGGAACCGTACCGTTAGAAAGCATACTGCGCGAACATAGAGACTCTGACGATACGGCAGATGAAGCTGAAAGGATGTACCGAGATTACAACGCCGATGGAACAATACCGAATGAATTCAAAGATGATGGATCGGTGTTATCCTCGCTTGAATATGAGAAAAAAACGATGGAACGCGCCACAGGATGCGATGAGATAAGAGGCCTTATGAACGCACTCGACGGGGGGTTCACGGACGTGAAACCCGGCGGGGATTTC
>Ga0172378_10005389_pt1 | contig 11943 bp, 13 predicted proteins | sample GrowelOW332metaG_FD_119755 | JGI IMG/M metagenome (GOLD analysis project Ga0172378, IMG submission 119755) | Groundwater microbial communities from an aquifer near a municipal landfill in Southern Ontario, Canada - Pumphouse #3_1 metaG | ecosystem: Environmental > Aquatic > Deep subsurface >... | reverse complement strand
CTTCGTAATATTGACCACTTATTAAAAAATCATAAGTAAATCCTATCATAAAAAGTCTATTTGGCGTTCCTGAGCCTATTTCAAAAGGAACTGTTCCAATAGTTGTTCCTTCTTCCAAACTATCGAATTTATAAATATTGTTTATTATAATGTTATCAGTATCACGTACAGGCATATCAATGCTTTGGTATACCCATCCTTCATCAATAACAAACATGTCTGCTCTTTGTGAAACACGATAATGTAAGCTAAAATCGTTCCATGTTTCCGATGATTTAACATAGACTTTAACATTTAATTTGATATATAAATTTTCTATTAATTTCATTTTATTTAATGAATTATAAACATATTCAGTGCTTGCTGGTGCATTTGAATTGTCGCCGCTTTCTTGAGTTTCACAATATGTATTTTCATCTACCTTTTTCACGTACTCAGCTATATATGGATTATATAATCTAATTTCGTCGGCAAGGTCTATTACATTAGAGATAGCAGTAATATTAGAAACAGTACCATCTGGATCAATAATTGCGCTTTGCGTTTTTACTTGGATTTTATAAATTCTTTCTCTATAAACTCCATTCGAAATAGAAAGATTATCTTGAGATACAACATAATTCCCATCACTTACAACTCCAATAGCAAAAGTATGATTGATTGTATCCCATTCTAGATAAACATAAAAATACCCTGAAGCAACTCCAATTAAATCAGCAGTAAAATTGCTACTTTGAATCCCCTTATATCCATAACAAGATGCCATTCCTGGACTAATTGTAATCTTATTGCCTTTATAAGTTAATTCAAATCCATCTTTTAATATAGCAACATTTTTTCCTATCGCTACATTAGTAAAGGTTGCATCAATTATTGGATCAATTTCATTTCCAGCATCAGCAATTACTCCCTTTAAAGTTTCCATATTTATTTCTCCTTTATTAATATTTAAAATCGTCTAAAAAATTATCAACAAACTTGGTACTAGCAAGATAAGTTCCTATTTCGGATGTATCAATATTAGTAACAGTACTAGTATATTCCTTAACAATTGTTCTTTTATCTAAGTATCTTGCTCTATCTGCAATATAAATACAATTTTGAAAAGGTATATTCGCTTCTCTAACAACATAAGGACCTAAATGAGCGGATACTCTCTTATCAATTTTATATAAATAATCCAATAATAAAGCCTCGCCTTCATCTAAAGTGTATTGTTCAAATTCAATAGCAAAATAATTGTTAATACCTGTTTGAATTATAGGTATAAATACATTAGACACATAAGTTCCAACCGTTTTTATATTACCTAAGTCCTCTTGCAATATGCTGGCTACATAACCTATATATCCATTTTGTTGATACATACCATCACCACAATATGCCTTATTTGCACTAGTATCAATACCAGTAGAAAATTCCTTTAATATTGATTCATCCAATCCTAAAACAAAATTTCGATAGGCGGCTTCATATGAAGCTTTAATCAAATTATTATTTGGATATTCCGAACTTGGTAAATCATATAAATTTCCATATTGGATTTTTGAAGTTGAAGCCATATTATTTACCTCCTATTTTTTTATAAATCTTTCTTAAAGCAAGTTGAATTTTATCGGTATAATTCTTTCGTGCCTTTCCAAACATTAAAGTGATGTAATCATTGTTTCCACTTATCTTGCGACCAGTATAAATTGTATAGATGCTTCCTAAAGATGTAATAAATTCAACCTTATCTCCTAATTTTAAATTGCTTAAATTAATCGCTTTGGTATTATTAGGGATTTGATATTGTACCAGTGTATTATTCAGCTGGCCTAATAAATTCTCTTCAGCAAGCGTTTGAATTGCTTCTTCATCCGAAACTGTACTTCCACTAGTATCACTAACACTATCCGAAGTATAAGAAACTATCGTTGCTTTAGAAGGTAAAATTCTATCTTCATCGCTTGGATCATCGGTAACAGTGTTATCACTTTTCAAATAATATGTTTTTAAAATTTCTTTTGTAGTGTCATCTATTACCACACAAGTTGTGGCGTCAGGAATTGTACTATCTGAATAAACTATTGTCCCTGATAAAATATTATCTTTAATAAATATTTTAGTAGTAGAAGCTGGAATATAAATCTCTACCATAAGTTTTGAAGCACTGATTATTTGACGACGTGTACTATCTAAAACCGGTCTGAAAGATATATTAAAATCTACAACTAAATTATTCTTATTAAAATAGTCTAAAAGAACTTCTTTTACATTTATTGAATTATCACTATATGAATAAAGTGCAGAAGTAGATTCTTGCTCATAAATATTGAAACCACCAATTGGTAGATTCATTTCCGTATCCTGATTATTGACAAAACCTTGTGTAATTAATTTCGCTACAAGGGCGGATAAAGAATTCGTTCTTAATGAAGTAATATCGTCACTAAAGCTATTCACATAAGGATTTATAATGTTGTTGTTAAAAGCCTCAATAAACTTTTTAAAAAGGATTTTATGTTCAGCGTTGTCAACGGAAACTATAACGCCTTTTTCAAATGCACCTTTATCTTTTATTAGCACGATAAAATCACCAATAGTGGCTGTGGTATCTTTAGAAAATGAAATAGTACTATTATTATCTATTAAATAATCATCGTCAATAGACACATTATTGTCACTCACAAATCCACTATCAACATATCCCAGATTTTTTCGTGAATAAACTCTAAACTGCATTGATTTTTCCTCCCTAATACGCTATCTCGGTTTGCTCTGTATAACTTATCGAAACGCTTATATCTTTGGACTCCACGGTATTGGAATTTAGTAAGAATATAACTCTATTCTTTCCATTCTTTAAGCGAATATAGTTTATATAATCCCAGCTTGGCTCTTGCTGTTGATTTATATCTATTTCAGCCCCTGTACTTGAAATAAAAGTTGCTGATTGACTTAAATCATTACTATCAATTTTTATTTCTTGTCCTTTGTCTAAATAGACCAAAAACTTTGCCATTTGTTCTGTACTTCCATCACTATATTGAACTATCCATTTTGGGCTAACTAGAATATCAGAGCTAATGTTTTTAATGCTTACTACACATCCAACCTCATGGCTATTATTATTAATATCTACCGCTATTTTTGAACCACCACCATAATTATATTTAAAGAAATATGGATATGAATTTTGTCCTGATGATTCTAATTTGATCTCAGTAGATCTAATAACGCTATACCTTTTCCACACATCACTTAAAGTTTGGAATTTTATAGGTATTTCATATACACCGTTTGCGTTTTTCTCACTGACATCAAAGCTAGTAATAATCACTTCTTTAAACCACGAAGGTGTATATATATCATCAGCCACAACGCTGCCATCTGGTGAATAATGTAATTCTAAAGTTGTACTAAAATCCCCTACAAATTTTTTAAATCTCTTTAAAGCGTCATCATCCGTGAAAATAAGAGTACCATATATATTTGTATTCTCACTAGTAATCTCGCTTAGAAAGTAATAGAAATTAATTTGCTTAGTCGTAAGATTTGATTGATAGCCCATCCCTTTAGGCTTGTAAAGAATTCCTACGCTCCCAGTAGTATCATCAGGCGATAAATTCCATTTGGTCTTTTTTGTCGGATTAACTAACCATATTTGCCTCATTTAAATTACCTCCCCTAATAACTTGTTGACCATATCCGCTGAAATAACTTTACCAACAACTGTTGCATTATCATCGCCAATTGATGTATCTCCATGACCATAAAGATCAATGTTAAAATTAATAGTTTTTTCATTAGAAGTCGAAATAGCCGTACTAGAATTTGCATTAAAATCCTCAAGACCAGTGTTGTTGATTAAATCTGCATATTGTTCCTCAGCATCTTTCATTTGACTGGTAAAATCATAAGTTGTAGCGGTCGCTGTTTGTTCTTTGGCGATTAATAATGAAATACCACCAATTAACAAACTGACTCCTAACGTGAGCGCTGAAACTAACGCAACTGTTTGAATTAATGCTACATTTAAACCAACATCTGCAGCAGTTGCAGAAGTAGTTACTACTGTGTATATTTTTTTAGCTGTGGCTGCTAATTTAGTAACAACCGTTGCTGTTTTCATTAACTTAGTAAATATATTTACAGCGGTTATAAAACCAGTAAGAGCCAACGTGGCATATAATATACCCTTGCCCAAACCGCTTTGCATAAACTTACCCAGTTGTTGAATCACGCTCGCTAATGTCATTAAGAAAGGCATAAGCGCTATAATCGCCTTTTGAAATCCTAAAGTAATACTTTGCTTTGCTAATCCAAATTCATAACTAACTTGTTTTAATTGCAAAACATCTTCGGTAGTTAACATTCCATATCTTTCTAAATCTGAATTCAATTTTTCAATAATTTCAGAAGATGTTCCCGCTATTGCTGCAACATCGTTACCAGTGTCACCAAAAATTAATGCCGCTATATTTGCCCTTTCGGTTTCATCGGTTATTTTTTGCAAAGATTCAAATATCATTTGATATCCTTCAGCTGCTGAACTAGTTGATATTGCTTCTAAGGATATCCCTAATTTATCTAAAGCCGCCGTATATGCACCTAAGTTTCCTGAACCGCCTTGAAGAGCTCTTTGAACATTTGTCAAAGTCTTTAAAGACTGTTCATATGCACTTGAATCTTGAGCAAGTTGTTTAAATAAGTTTTGATTCTTTTGAATTTCTTCAACATTTGATCCGTATTTATTGGAAAAGTTATACAATTCAGCTCCTGCGCTTACAGTTTTGGTAGCCACAACACCTATAGCTGCCGCTAAAATAGCGAACTTTTGAGCGACTTTATCAGTTGCTGTTCCTACCGTTTCCAAATTATTTGCAAATTTAGTTTGCTTTGCTTCCGCAATAGCTGCGGCTTCGCTTTCAGCTGCCGTCGCTTCTGTTAATGCTATTGTACTATCTTTTACTTTTTGAAGTTTTAAATCGATCTTACTTAAATTAAGAGCAATTTGTTCCTTTGATTTACCTTCTTCAATATCTTTTTGTTTGGTGGTTTCCATCAACTTATCATAGTTTTGAAGATTTTGATTTAAGTAAGCAAGTTGTCGTCTTTGTGCTTCAAACTTGCTAGAAATCAATTCAACATTTGTTGGATCGACTTTTAGTGCTTTTTCATATTTCCTTGCTTCATATGCAGCAAGTCTAGCGTTAGTTTGCGTCTGTTTAATAGCAACATTTATTTGATTTAAACTATCTTTAATTGTTATTGCCATATTGGTTCCTCCTTAAATCTTTTAGTCGAATAACCACAAATGTGATTATCCGAATAAACCATTTAATAAGGTTCTATGGTATCTGGATCAACAGCGATATGCGCCGCTAATTCCATTTCTTTTTTCTTAAATCTTGTATAAATTCTTTTGTCACGATTTTTGAGCCGGTGTTTGGCTCTAGTTAAATATCCATCCCCCATAACAAATGAGTGGTTACCATAATTCAATATCCACGCTAGATCACGATAACTAATCTTTTTACCTGGAATAATAGAATCATCCCAAATAATTTTATATCCGTAAGTATCGGGAGTATCTATTTTTTCCATTTTCACATGGCTATTCACAGTATTACTTCGTGAATGAGTGGCGCTCCAATAAAATTGAGCCGATTCTTTATCGTTCACTTCATGAATTGATTCAATAGCGATTGTTCTTAAATTTCCACTTAGCCCCTCTAAGAATTCTACAAGTCTTAAATCACTTTTAACACTCATATTCCCCCCCCCTTAGAACGCTCCATCCTTTAATTCAGATAGAGAATGTGTTTCACCTTCTTTTTCTTTTTGAACTTTTTGTGCTTTATACGCCACATAAGCTTCAAACGTATGCTGGGCTAGTTCCTTTAAGTCTATATTGAACCCTAAGCTAAGGGCTGTTTCAATTTGCTTAAACGTATAGTCTTTAGCTTCTCGCCTTAATTCATCTCGCGTTTTAGCGTGTTGACGTTTTTTTTTAACTTGTTCGTAACTTTTACATTCAAGATTTCAGTAGCTGCTTCGACTATTGCATCGTTTTCCATTAGATCATCAGGAAGATAGTCGGCAAAAATACTTTCCAAACTTAACTTATATTCAGAATGTGCCGTATAAAACAAAACCGCTATAAAGTTACGCATAAAATCAATATATTTTGATTTATTCAAAACTTTCATTAATTTTATTTTTTTATCAAGTGGTATTGTTTCAGGATGTTCAATTTCCTCTTTGGTCATAGATTTATAAAGACCAATAGTTTCTTCATTAGATAAAGATTCTACCATGTCTTCCATTAATCCACGACCTATTAGATTCATATAATATATTGGTGTCATACCGTTGTATTCTAGCTTAACATAATAATCACTATTATCATTTTGTGACACCTTTACATCTCGTATCATTCCAAACTTAGGTTTTTCTAACATATTCTTGCCGCCTTTCTCTTTCCTTTTTAAACTACTTCAGGAACATAGATTTGATTTTCAATAGTACTCCAGTCAGCACCGGCTGCACTCTTTGAAATCTTGCTTGCAGTCATATAATGACCATTAGCATAAATTCTTGATGCTGATACTGCAATTGAAACATCTTTTACTTTAACATCATCAGTTGTTGAACTTTCGGATGTTTCAGCAGGTAAAGTCGCTGTGCAGTCAAACATTGTGAATTTAATTTGATCTGTTGAATCTTCATTGGCTGACGAAGTAACATAAGAAATTCCAATATGTTTAACTGGAACATCATCACCTATGATTACACCACCTTTGTTATCGGTAACCGTATTAAAGAATTTATTGTAATCTTCAATAGGTAATCCAATAATCTTAATAGTGCCTTCAGCTGTTGTTGGTGCTTGAGTGGTCAAATATTTAGGATCATTATCCGCTGAATAATAAGTTTCTTTTTGTGAGAATGTAATATTAACACTCATTAATCCACTTATTTCTACTGGTTCTCCATATGTCCCATCGCCGTTATAATCCGCGACAATTAGCTTTGCGACTCCATATTCATAGAATTTTGAATTTGCCATACAGTTTCTCCTTTCTTTTATATTGTATACATAATGTCATAATTGGTAGCATAGATCGGAACGTCTGGCGATAGATTGGTATCTACATATTCCGAAGTAAATTCAACTTTGAATCCATTCTCTTTAAGCGAATTTTCAAATGCTTTTCGATACATTTGGAAATCTGCATCATTGAAAGTATTCCTTGTCATTATTCTACCAGAAATATAGATATTCACAATAGCATAATCATTGTCTGCAAATTCTCCTTGAGTGTCTTGCATAGAATATAATAGCCACGCTGGTTTCTCGTTATTCACCTCACCAATAGGTATATATGACCTATAATAATTAGGGCGAACATTATCACCAGAATCGGGATCTACAAATCCTGCTTCTTCAATCGCATCTATAAATTTTGCAAGAACGCTTTCTCTTAATTCACTAATGTTCATTCGTACTCGTCTCCCTTATATTTGTTGGTATCATTGGTTTCAACTGCAATAAAGTTCATTTCACTGCGCTTATTGAAATCGTACATATCAGGAGTACCATTTATATTATAAATTTTTCCTTTAAATATAACTAAACAATCACCAGTAATTTTAGGATTATATGCAGCCTTAATTTTGATATTGTGCTTCTCTAATGCCAATCCATTTGACATTGCCTCACTTGCTTGGACATCTCTTACCGAAACCCACAGTCCTCCTTTATCGTATATATCTTTGCTATATATGAAATGCCGAACCTTTTCTTTAATTGTGCTGCCTGTTTTCCGTGGCAATGTAACAGTATAGTAAATTTGTGCTTTTTGCCTTCTCATACTATGCCTCCGTATTGACTTCTATTCCATCCGCACACATCATCACCTGCAGCTGTTTGATTAAATAAGAGATACGATCAGTCCTTATATTTTGATTGTTGAAATCATTATACAATTCTAGTTTAACTATTGTATTGGCTAAATTTTCAACTTTTGAAATATAAGTCTTGTCCTGATCGTATCCAGTCGAAACATAAAGAGAAGAATATATGCCATCGACCATGCTAGCAACCATATCATTTATCTCGGGAGTTGATTCAATCCCAAGAAAATCTAAACATTGATCTATTGTTATTTTATCAGACATATATTTCCCCTTTCTTTAGTTCTATGCTGCTGCTGTTGCTGCGGGAGTTAGTAAAGCATAAACATACGCTGTTGTATCAGCGGATTCTACTGTATAACCTTCCATTACTTTAAGTGCTAATTGATTCTTATTGAATAAGAAATCTGAAGAAGTTTCGAAGGTGAGATATTTATACTCACGGAAATTTACAGCCGCTTTAGTTGATCCAATGAAGAATGGATAGTTTCCAGAAACGGTTGGAAGATCCTCTTTAGAATAAACAATTACTTGTTTACCAAATAGCAACTTCTGTGTCGGATTTTTCGGATCAGGTTGTAATATATATAATCCGTTTTCATCTTTCAAGTGATCTAAATAATCAAATCCTTCGGTATTAGTCACAATTGCACCATCAATCCAGACTGAAGGATCTAAATCAACGTTGCATACTGTTTTTAAATCATCAACGCTTGTTAATGCTTTAGCAGTACCATCATTGTAGCCGGCTTTTAGTGTTTCAAAGATATCGTGATTTTCAGTGATGACTGCCTTTCTCACGAACCAACGATTTAAGTAGACCATTAAATCTGCTTGTTCTGCACCCTCTAAAATTCTAGAGATTGGAATAATTTCACCTTTAAATTTAATTTTCCAATCCTTTCTAATGAATTTCGGTTGACCACTTGTTGCTATTGTTCCACCATCTTCAAAATCCTGTAAATATACATGATTATGATTGGAAGGATCTTCCCAGTTGTACGAACCAGAAAGTGTAGTAACTGTAACGACATTTACTATGTCTTTTGCTGACTTATAGGATTTTCTTAACTCATTAATCTTAAGTTGGACATCTTCAGGGACTAGTAAATCTTCACCATTTGTTCCACCTGTAATTAAATCGTTTTTGAATTTCCCTCTCGAGTTGATGGCTTTCACCATTGCTTTAAATCCGTCGGTATGCATTTTTACATCGGAACCGACTTCCGATCCTTTGGCAACTACGGACTTTTCCATTTCGTCGAATTTCTTGAGATTTTCGATTTCATTCTTTTTTTCCATAATCTTGTCTGTAATTGTCTTCAATTCTTTGAAGTTATTAGTTTCTCTAGCTTTTGCGCCTTGAGCGATAAGTTCTTTTCTTTGAGAATCTAATAATTCGATCTGTTCTTTAGTGTTCATGTTTTATAATTCTCCTTTCACTAAATTTTTAGAAATATTTAGACGCTTTCTAATAAGCGTATAAACCTATGAATTACTTACGAAATTGAAATCAGCAATTATTCTTTCGGCTTCTTCCGCACTGATTTCATTTTCTTTCTTGTCTTCTGCCTTTGCTTTTAGAACGTTTTTACCTTCAGGCTCTTTTGTTTCTTTTTGGGACTCAGGATCTTTTGACTCTTCTTTCTTATCAAATATTGGTTTCTTAATTTGATTATAAATGATTCTATTGTTAGCCACAATATTTGATACCATGCCCTCACTTAATTTAGCACTATCGATTTCGTCAATGAACCCCAATTCTTTAGCCTTATAAGCATCCATCCACGTTTCATTTTCCATCAACGCACTTATTTTTTCTCTAGACAAATTAGTCTTTTTCTCATAAGCAGTGATTATTGTTTCTTTAATCGCTTTAAGTGCATTCAATGATTTTTCCATCTCATTATGATCACCTTCGGCGTAAGTTGAAGGATTGTGAATCATAAGCGCTGCGACTGGTGACATCACTACTTTTTTGCCTGCCATAGCAATTACACTCGCAGCACTAGCCGCTATACTTTCGACATATACCGTGACTTTGTTTTGATAATTCATTAAGGCGGTATATATAGAAGCGGCTGCAAATACATCGCCTCCATAACTGTTAATAACGACCTTAATTTCTTTACCTTTGTTTTCATCGAGCATACCCCTAAAACTTTTCGGTGATGGTGCATGTTCAGCTTCGAAAAAGTCATACATTGTTGCTAAATCATTGTCGACTATATCACCATCAATCCTGATTTCAACTTCATTTTCACCTTCGGTAATATTCATGAATTTAGGCTTGTACATTTTTACCTCCTTTCGCTTTCTTTTTAGGCTTCTTTTTCTTATTGCCAATTGGTTCCTTTGGTTCCTCAGGTTCTTGCGGTTCCATTGGTTCAGTTGGCTCAGTTGGATCAAGTGCTTCGTTCGTTTCAGTTGGATGTGCTACACTCGATAATAGAATTGAGTTCGGACCTATAACGAATATATCGCCATCCTTTGAAGGCTTACCTAATGTTTCTTGCTTACGAATTTCATTAGGTGTAATTGCACCTACCGCTAACATGGTTTTATAGTAGTTACTTCGTGCTTCAATACCAGTCATTTTTTCATTGGTTGTATCAGCAATTACTTTAAAGCCTTTTTTCCTTTGCATATTCGTTAGCAATATAGTACTAAGTGCCTCGCACACTTGATTAACAATAGGCTGAATACATTCATCAATATAAGCAATATTTTCTTGCTCAGTATTAGAATAAGTAGTTTTACCAACCCCTAATTTGGTTAGTGGGATTTTAAAGAACATCCCAATATCCGCTTTGATTAAGTCTTTAGTTGCTACTAAATCCATGTCTTTAGGACTTAATTGAGTAACCGTTTCATACTTCATGTTGTTATCAAGAACGGCTGTTCCTGAACCTGAAGCGATTTGTTGATCCCACAAGCTCCTTATCAATTCTTTATAAGTAATCTCATTCCCACTTTTATCTTTTAGTGTCGGTTTAGAACTTAAATCGGTTGGTGTAGTCAACATCCCTGTCGGACGACCGCCTTTCGCATAAAACAGTTCCTGAAAGTCTTCTTGCTTTGAAGCGATAGTTATTGCTAAATTTGCGGCTTCAATTGGATTAGTGTATCCAGTTGGTGAGCTAGGATCTGGCGTATAAACTACTCTTGCTATTTCCCACGGATAATAATATTTGTCGTCGTATAAATACAGTAATAAGTCTTTTTCCTCGTTGTACAAGACTGATACTTTATTACTATCCAAAATCCTTATTGATCCATATGTATCGTACTTATAATTTTGTTCGTATTTGAGAAATATTTGTCCTTTTTCTAATAACTTCTTTGCAAGGAGTTTAAAAAACTGAGTCCTTGTATAATTTCTATTTGGTCTTAAATTTAATAAACCAGCAATGTAGCCAGCAGATGAATCGTTTAAATCCACGAATTCATTTCTTCGATCATTATATAAAGCAAACGGAATTTTAGAAACAGTATCACTAATAAGCTCCACGCATTTATTGACGGCGCTTAATTTCATGCCATTATATTGACTTGAATTAATCAGGAAGCTTTGAAAATCATCAAACGAATAACGAGTTTCGCCAGTTGCTATAACGTTTGTTGACGTTTTATTTTTACTTTTTCTATGAAATATCGCCATTGCATCCGTCCTTTCTACTAATTATCTACTAATTGCTACAATTCCTTTTAATTCAAGGTAAAAAATATCTACTAATTCCCTACTAATATCTTACCACATTATGCATTAATGTCAATAAAAAACCGCCCTATTACGGGCGGTGGAGAGATTGAAAGACTGACTGAACCATAACGATATAATTTATATTATCACACTATTTTTATAGAATCAACACGTTAAAATGTAAATGTGCCAGTTTCAAGCTCGTGTTGTAAGTTCCCTTGCTCTAATGTACTGACACGAACTAATCCAAAGATTGCTGCCGCTAATAGATCAATTCTTTTCGGCGATTTTTGGCTTTTCTTGGCTATTTTCCTTCGACCACCATTATCATACTGAAT
>Ga0172378_10005388_pt1 | contig 11943 bp, 10 predicted proteins | sample GrowelOW332metaG_FD_119755 | JGI IMG/M metagenome (GOLD analysis project Ga0172378, IMG submission 119755) | Groundwater microbial communities from an aquifer near a municipal landfill in Southern Ontario, Canada - Pumphouse #3_1 metaG | ecosystem: Environmental > Aquatic > Deep subsurface >... | reverse complement strand
TTTCCCTAGTTCGGCACTTGCCTCCCCTAAAAATAAATTATTTTTCAGCTAAAATTATCAATAAAACATCTGTTAAAGCCTTTTAAGGGCTATTTTTTTTGTTTAGAAACTTTTTTTAAAACTTTATTTTTAACATATTTATGTACGACGTTCTAACACGTTGACATGATTATTATTTTGTTATACACTATTTGTAGTAATATGAAGGAGTTCCTATGTATATCAGTGTCATCCCAGTTAAATCTAAAAATAAAAGACTTATGGTAGTTAAAGAATCTTATAGGGATGAGGTAACTAAAAAATCTAGACAACGTAAAATTAGAGATATTGGTTATATTGAAGATTTTTTAGATTTATATACTGATCCTCTTCAACATTTTAGGGATGAACTTAAAACTGAGCAGGATAATATACAAATTTTACAGCCAACTAAATTTGTAGGTATAAATCCTAAAGCAAAGCTTAGTACTAGAAATTTAGATAATCCAAGAAAAGATCGTAAGAATTTAGGTTCTGCTGTTTTATCATATATCTATCATGAGTTAGAATTAGACTCATTTATGAATAACAAACGACGTTATACTAAAGCAGACTACAATCATAATGCAATCTTTAAGCTTTTGATTTTTTCTAGAATACTTTTTCCAAGTTCTAAAAGAGAAGCTTATTTCAATAAAAATAGATTTTTTGAGAAAATGGACTTTTCTCTTACTAACATATACAGAGCAATGGATGATTTTATTGCATGGAAAGATGATTTACTGATTCATTTAAATAAAAAAGTAACAGAGAAATATGGAAGAGATACTACTCTCCTATATTACGATGTTACCAACTATTACTTTGAAATAGATTATCAAGATGAAAATAAAAGAAAAGGTGTAAGTAAAGAACACAGACCTAATCCAATAGTTCAAATGGGTTTATTCATGGATGAGAATGGTTTGCCTGTAAATTATAAGTTATTTCCAGGTAATACAAATGACTGTAAGACATTAATACCCATGATGGGTAAAACAAGATTAGATTTAGATATTAGAGATATCATTGTTGTTGGTGATAAAGGAATGATGTCTGGAGAAAATATCAGTAGAATATTATCTCAAAAGAATGGCTATGTAATAAGTTATTCAGTTAGAGGAGCTTCAAAAGAATATAAAGAGTATGTTTTAAAGCAAGATGATTACCAATTAATTGATATTCCTGTTAAACAAAGATATGAAAATCAAAGCAAGAATAATAAAATTTCTTACAAACTTAAGGTAAAAACTAAAATTGCACCAAGAGAAATAGCTGTACCTAATATTAAAACTGGCAAAAAAACAAATGTCATGATTAATGAAAGACAAATTGTTTTTTATAGTGAAAAATATGCTAAAAAAGCAAAGAAAGATAGAGAAGATGCATTACTTAAAGCTTTTAATACAATAGAGAATAATAAAGCTATTCCAAAATCATTTGGATGTTACAAATATATTAAGGAAAAATATCTTCAAAAAGATGGGGAAATAATAAAACCTAGTAATTCTATGTTATTTTTTGATGAAGATAAATTAAAAGATGAAGAGGCTCTTGATGGATATTATGTAATCTTTACAAATGTAATTGGTCTAGAAGAAGGGGAAAAACCTTTAAATAAAAAAAGTAAATTCACAAAAGATGGTTTCTTTAAATTAAATAAAAAAGTTGGTACTCAAGATATAATACAAATGTATCGAGGATTATGGGAAATAGAAGAAACTTTCAAAATTACTAAAAGTAGTTTTGAAATTAGACCTATCTATCATAGAAATTGGGATAGAATTGAAACTCATTTTCTAACATGTTTTGTGTCTTTACTAATGATAAGATTATTAGAAACCAATTTAGAAAGTAAATGGAGTACTGAAAGAATTTTAAAAAGTTTAAAGGCGGCAAATGGTTCATTAATCTCTGGAAACCTATATAATTTCAATTATGTTGATGAAGTACTACTAGAAATTCAAGAGAAATTTGGAATTACTTTAGATCGACAGTTCCTAACAATAGGTGAAATTAAGAAAATCATAGCAAAAACTAAGAAAAAAGAATAATCCAAAAACTACAAAATATGTTACAAGACCACTAATATTATTCATTACTGATTAAGTATTTAGTGGTCTTTTTAGCGATTTAAAGTGTCGAAAACAGGATACAAACAAGCAAAAAATGGACGCTGTTTTGTCAGTAGCATCTAGAGAAAAACGACAAAATAACTTAAAACAGAGATAGAAGCACCTGCAGCCCAGTACAGTCGATGTCAAAGAAAGGTAGTTCGCCTGACAACTCTGTATGTGAGGTTTTTTTGGCAGAATGAAGAATGAGATGTTCTATAACCGTTCATGGCTTGGAGTATCTCTTGAAGATTTCTTTACCCAGATTGATGACTATATCTATTGGTATAGCGAAAAACGTATCAAAATGTCTTTGGGAGGAAGTAACCACCCTCCCTTACAAGATACTTTTTGATTAGTTTTTGCTTAACATAGCATAATCATTTTTTAGTTTTATTATTGTAATACATTTATGAAAACCTACTTGATAAAAGTATTAATAGTTGTTGATTTTTATCCCCTTTCATCAAAAAAAGTAGAAAGAAACTCTTAAAACTTAATTAACTGCAGGACCTCTTCCTCCATTCAAAAGGGGTCATACCAATATCTTTAGTAAATTGTCTATTAAAACTTGTAAGACTGTTGAACCCACAATCAAAGGCAATATCAACAATCTTTCTATTTGAGCCTACTAGAAGGCTCATTGCTCTTTTAATGTAAATTTTCATTTGAAATGATTTTGGAGAAAGATTGGTTTGTTCAACAAAAAGTTTTCTAAGATATGAAACAGAAATATTACAACGCTTCGCAATCTCTGAAATACTTAATTGGTACTCAGAAAATGACATCATTATATCAATTGCTTCTCTTACTCTGGAGTCAAGAGTTATACAATTATTACTTATAATTTCTTCTCTCCCAATTTCACTATTTTTATACTCTCTATTGGATAAATTTATAAAAGATTCAAGATATCCATGAATTATTCCTTCATAACCCAATTGTTTATTTTTCAATTCATCAAGTATAAATATCAATAAAGAATGCATATCCGGATTATTCAATTTATTTCTGACTAATTTCATATTTCTAGGTAATTTAATAGAAGACCAATCTTCGGGACGAAAAGAAAGAAAGGCCCATAAATCTTCCGATTTAGAGTCACTTTGTGCTCTATGCATAATTTCAGGACCAATAACAAAAACATCGCCAGGTTTATAAGAATATATTTCTTTATTTAGAACAAAAATACCGAAACCCTTTATACATATTCCTACTTCAAAAATATCATGATAATGTAAAGATGAAATTGAATCTCGGGAAACTTGAAAATAATGAAAATCTAAGGGAAAAGTCTCACTTAATATTATTGAATTGTAACAATAATTTATTTTATTAATTTTTTTTCTGATATCCATTTATTACCCTATCAATTCAATACATTTCATATACATACGTGGAATATGGAATGGACCTTTATACATATTTCCCTTAATGTTTGTTGCAATTGTTCCATCCCTATGTAAATAACCAAACCATTCACCAAATTCATTATCTACAAATCTTTTTTGAATATATTCGTTTACCAAAAGAAATTTATCAAAGTGTTCAGAGTCTTTTGTTATCTTATATGCCATCAATTCAGCTATTGCTATCTCGCACTGTGGCCACCAAAACTTCATATCCTGATGATAATCTGAAAGGTCTTTCCCAAGTGCATCACGGTATTGAATTATTCCTCCTCCGTATTCATAATCCCAACCTTTATCCCACATCCATTTTAAAATTTTTAAGCCCAAATTAATCATTTTGGAATCATTTCTTACCATTCCTTCATTCATAATAAACCAAGCACCTTCTATGGAATGACCAGGATTGATAAGTCTTCCCTCAAAATGATCTGATTGAAAGGATCCATCCATTCCACACTGTTCAAGTACTACTTCAAGATCATCTTTTACAAAAAAGTTAGTAATTTCTGAAAGGCATTCATCAATTTCAGTATTTATCCAATTCTTTTCTTCAGGAAATGATTTCCTCAATTCACTCAGTACATTAATTAGAATCATTGGATTACTAAAAGATTTAGAATCTCTTTGAAATTTAGGAATTAACAATCCTTTCGTATTTTTTAATTTCTTTATGAATTTAAATAGGTCCAGAGCTTGTTTTTTATAAATTGAATTATGGGTAATTTCGGCATAGGAAGATAGACCTATTACTGCAAAAGCTTCACTAAAAAAATAACGAATTCTTTTGATAATTGGTTTGCCATCTTCTGAAACTCGGAAAAACATTCGTCCATCTTGATCAAAGCAATTTTGAGTTAAAAATTTGGCAATAGAATTGGCGAATTCTAAATATTCTAAATTTCCATATTTCTTGTAGGCTTCTGAGAAAACCCAAAGAGCTCGTCCTTGAAACCAAACAGATTTATCGGTATCAAGAATTAAACCCTCTCTATCCAAGGCGGTATAGATTCCACCATTATTCTTATCCCAGCCATATTTTATCCAGAAATCTAATTCACCCTCAAGTAATTGCTTTTCGTACAATTTTTTAATTTCTTTTAACTGTGTATCTTTATTCATTATAAACCTTACTTAATATTAAATTTAATTTCAAAAAGTCTATGCCAAGGAAAGCTGATATCAAAATCAAACAATTCTTTGTTATCAAAATTTATAATTGATAAGTTTTTTTTAAGCTCCACTGTAACATATTCTGCCAATTTTTGCTCTTGACCATTTAAATTAAAATAATCTCCTCCATTATCTATTGCAAGCTGTAAAGCTTTTTGTCTTATATCTGCCATGTAAATCCAATCTTCAAGAATTCGCATTTCAACAAATTTGCTCTCTTTTTTATTATTTTTTATCATAGCATGTGCAATACATGTTCCACCAGCATTAGCTGCAGTATTCCATCCTGCATAAGAAAAAAGTTTATTCAGAAAATTATTTTGATTAATAAATTCCATTAGTGCCTTATCTGCACCATTTCCCATTGCCAAATCAGCTAAGGCTATAGGCTTTTTATCTGAATATTTTTGCATAAAATTAAAAAATTCAGGAAGACAGCGTTCACTATAATAGGAAGAATCAAGATCAGATTGATCCAAAGAAGCTTCTGCCATCCTTTCTCCTCCAATAGTTGGTGAATTGACCATAAGTATAAAATCAGAATCTTCCACAGAAGGACAAGAAAAACCACCTGCCGCAGAAATTAACCATTTTAAATTTTCTCCCAATGGTCTATCTTCATATTTTGGAATAATAAAAGGGCCATTGATTGAACTAAATTTAAGAAAGACTCCAGGAACTTTCCCTCTTGAAAAATTAACAGCTCTAGCAAGAAGGATTAAACCAACTTCATCCGCACCTGAATAAGTATAGATTTTATTTGTAAGTTGTTCTTTCAAACATTGGAAACGTAATTGTCGTTGCTCAATTGCCGCCCATCCAAATTCTCCACAATCATCCAAAGGAATGACCAAAAAATCAATAATTCCATTCTTAAGCAAAGTCATCGACATGGTATTCACTTTTTGATTTACTCTTCTTCTTTGTAGAAATTCCTCAATAACCTCTTTTGGTAGTTCTTTTATTTTGATAATATATTCTTCTTTTTCTTCTTTAGTAATTGTGTCACGAATAATTTTATCTTTTAATACTCCAATTTTAAATAATTCTTCCCCATATTTAGCATAATAGTCAGGTTCTTCTTCTGAAGAATTGTAGGAAGGAGCCCTCATTATGAGATTATAAGCAAAAATTTTTATAGCTGGATATTTTTGTTTTGCTTCTACCAGAACCGAAATTCTTTTTTTACATGTACTAGTATCAAGATAATGAAGACGGGATGGGACAATCCCACCATAAACAAGCATATCTATAGAAACTATTCCATATTCACATTTTCCAATATTTTCTAAAAACCATTTTTCAATTGCTTGAACATTTCCAGGTTCTTTCTTATTCCCAAGAATTTCTGTTGGAGGAATTATCAATTCAATATCATTCGCTTCCTGACATACTAGTTGTGGAAAATCATAATTACATGGCCTTTCATCCAAAGGAAGCAATAGAATTTTTGTCATTTTTTACCTCTTTATTAATAAGTGTAGTTTTTGCATTCTTTTTGCAACTGTGGATAATTTATTTTCATAAAAACTCCCCATAGTCGTATGTAATGTATCATTAAAAGGTTCTACCCATTCAGAAGAAATACTATTACCAAAATATGCACCTAAAATAGACCCACAAGTACAGGCAAAACTATCAGTATCGTTTCCTTGAGCAACTTGAAGAGCGATACCTTCTTCTGCACTTTTTGAATATTTTAAAGTGTTCATTATTTCTCCGATTTCTTGAACTATCTGCCCTGCAGAATACTCAATAAACCTTTCATGAATAGCTTTATAGCCATTCTCAAATGAATCCGATTCTTTAACAAGTTCTAATGCCTCTGACATTTGGAAGAAAAATCTACTTTTCTGAGGAATATATTTTAGTGCTGTTTCAAAAATTTCATTCCAACTTTTTGCAACAAAAGCAACCGCAATAGCAGCAGCAACAAACATTCCAGAATATAATCCGGTTTTTCTATGCGTTAAAGAAACATCCTTATAAGCTAGTTTTGCAGCAAGCATAGGATTACCTGGACAGGCATATCCATAGGCATCAACCCTAATAAGCCCACCACATAATTCTTTACCTCCATTAAAACTATTTGCAAATGATTCAATGTTTGTTTTAACATCTGGAAAAATGGAAGCTAATCCCGCCTTAATTAATATAGCTCTTTCCGGGCCCCAGCAAGTATATATAGGAAGATTTTCAATCCAAAGTTGTGTAATATTTTCATAAGTGAAATTTACTCCATATTTTTCAAGTAAAAGCATCCCACAAATAGAATAAGTAATGTCATCATCAGGAGCTACAAAAGAAATATTACCACGCGTAGTTTCTTTCCAACTAACATTACGCCTTCCCCATGCCAAAAGAAAATCTTCACTAAAATATCCTTTTATAGGCCACTCGCCAACTTCTATTGCCGCTTTTTTTATATCCCACAATGTACCAAAGGGCGCCTCTTCAAGTGGTTTACCTAAAATACAACCACAAACTGAAGCAAGAAAACCTGATTCAACTTTCTGATTTATTTCTTCTTCTGAAATTATTCCAATAGGCTCTAAGTTCATATCACAAGAACATTCTTTTAAAATCTCAAGGTAGCCATCAGGCTCTCTATAGGGCCAAGATGAAGAAATTTTAGAATTCTCAACCTTTTCTGCATATGCAAATATTTTATTGAAATCTAATTCTTTTTCACTCTCTAATTCTTTAAGAAAGTTTTTTATTTCATAGCCTTCTTTTATTTTATCAGAAATTTCAGCTTTAAGACTTCTTACCAAAAACTCTTTTGTTAACATTAAATCTTTTCCTTATTTTAAATCTTTAAAATTGTTCAGGCTTTGGTTATCCAAAACCTGAACATTGTTATCAAATCCAAATTAGATTTTGGAATTAATTTCATCTACCACTTCATCAATTTTTGATTTATTTTCAGTAATGAATGAATTCCACTCTTCGTCCAAATTACCATCAGAGAGAACCATGTTTGTTATTATATCATCAATTCTCAATGGAAAGCTCAGCTTTTTTTCACCATCAAATAAATTGATTTCGTAATTTGGTTCAACTAAATCCATATTTAATTCTTTTACTTGGAACATTTTAATAGCTTCTTCTCTTGCTTCAGAAGGAAGGGAAGGATCTCTTGCAGACCAATCATCAGGCAGTACGCCTTTAGTAGAGAAGAAATCAGCTGATGGGTATAAATCTGCTATTGGAAGGAAATTTCCATTTTTATCCTTATCTCTAGTAATCTCTAAATTCCCGTCTTTCAACACATAATCTTTTCCTTCAATTCCACAATTTATAAGTCTCTGTCCCTCTTCAGTACAAGTATAGTCCAAAATACTCAAAATTCTATCCATTTTTTCATCAGAAATATCTGGATTAAATAATAATCCTGACCAATAATTTAAAATATCAGGGGCTCCATGATATTTTCCATCAGGACCAACAACAGTAACTAATCCAATTGCATCAGAAGCATTTAAATCAGGGTTAGCAGTTCCAAAGGCTTTTAATCGTTCATTAACATTTGCAGCAGAAGCACCATCAAAGAAAATCCCAGCTATGCCATTATCAAACTTTTCATAATGTTCCTTTCCTTTGTAAGCATAATAATCTGAATCAATTATACCAGATTCATAGTACTTCTTAAGTTCTTTAATACCTTGAAGGGTCGAATCCTCTGTCCCCCCCCAAATATAACTATTTGAAGCTGCTTTGTGAAAAGTATCATAGTAAGTATTAAAACTTCTTACAAATAAAGAATCAATATTTGATGGTGGAGCTGAAATACCAATTGTCTTTCCTTCCCCATTTTTTCCAGGATCTTGTTCAATAAAAGCCGTAGCTAATTTTGCGAGTTCTTCAATGGTGATTTTATCTCCAACTTCAATTCCCACTGTTTTAGCCCAATCTTTTCTATAATAAACTACTTTTGGATCAATTATTATGTCAGTAGTTTTTGTTGGAGGATTAAGATAAATAACATTTGGAATCATATAGAGTTTGTTATCTTCATTCTTATTCTTTAAGTAATTTGCAATCCCAGTTTTATCCATTTCTTTGGCTAAATTTGGATATTTTGTCTCTAAATCATCTGGAAGAGCTTTTATCAATCCCTGATTAGAAAATGAATTATAATCTTTTAAATTAAAATCCCAAAATAACATATCCGGCATATCTCCAGAAATTATCCATAACCTATCCCTTTCACTCCAAGTTTCCCATGTAATGTTAAAAAGATCATATTCAAAGTTAAACTTGTCATCAAATGCTTTGTAAACAGCATCATCCATAAAACTTACTTGCTCTGGGAGATTAATAGATGATGCAGAAAATTTTATTCTTTTTGAATATGCATTTTCTGAATCATTATTATCCATTACCTTGCCTTCTGAAGGAAGGACTTGTTCTTGACTACCTTTTTTGCAAGAAACGATAGTTACCATAAGTAATACCACAATTAAAACTAACAAGAATTTTACTTGTTTCTTCATTTTTTCCTCCTATAATTCAATTGTTTATTTAAACATTTGAATTATTTTTCTTATTAAAATAAAAGAAATGAATTATTTCTTCTATTATTTTTTATCCTTTCACTGCTCCAACAATCATTCCTTTCATAAAAAATTTTTGCATAAAAGGATAAACAATCATTACCGGAGTCATAGTTAATACGATTGCAGCCATTTTTAAACTCAATGAATAATAAGTTTTTTCGACAGATACCATTCGAGTTGACATAGCATCTAAAGTGGTAAATACAATATTTCTCAACATTACTTGTATTGTCCACTTTGAAGAATCTCTTATCATAAGCATGACATTAAACCATTCATTCCATTTATCAACTGCAAAAAATAAGAGAACTGTTGCCATAATAGGAATGGTTAAAGGTAAGATTATTTTAAAGAAGACTGCAAAATCATTTGCACCATCAATTTTGGCAGATTCTTCAAGTTCAATAGGGATAGTTTTAAAATAATTTCGTATCAATATAGAATAAAATGTATTTCCAGCTCCAAGAAAAACTATTCCTAATAACCTATTTGTCAGATTTAATGCCTTCATTAATAAATAAAGTGGTATTAATCCTCCACTAAAATACATTGTAAAAAGGATAACAAATACATATACTTTTTTTCCTGGAAAATTACGACGTGACATTGCATATCCGGTAGAAACAGAAACAATCATACTAATTGGAAGGCCAAATAATAAAAGAAAAAAAGTGTTTTTATATCCTAAAAGAAAACTGGTTACATTAATCAAATATTCATAAGCACTAAAAGTCACTTCTTTGGGAAACAACATTAAAGGATTTTTTGCAAATTCTTTTTGAGTTGAAATTGATGCAAGAAAAGTATTATAAAATGGGAAAATGCATATAATGCCTGCAATTGCCAGAAAAATATATATTGCTATTCTAAAGCCATTAGTTTTTTTTAATGTGTTTTTCACTTATTCCTCCTAGAATAATCCTTCTTCCCCAAGCATCTTTGCAAGTCTATCAAAAGAAAATAATAAAATAAAATTTACCAACGATTTAAACAAACCTACTGCTGTACTAAAACCAAAATCTCCTGCAGTCTGAAAAGTAATTCTATATATATAAGTATCTAAAACGTCAGAAACATTAATTACTGTTGGATTATACATATTGAAAATTTGATCAAATCCGGCATTCATTGTATTTCCAATCGCAAGCAGTAGCATAATTGTAATTACGGATTTTAAAGAAGGCAGAGTTACATACAACATCCTTTGAAAGCCATTTGCACCATCAATAAATGCTGCTTCATATAATTCAGGGGGTATTGCTGAAATAGCAGCTAGATAAATAATACTTGTCCAGCCTCCTGTTTTCCAAATACTAGAAATGTACAAAAGGGGACGAAACAATTCTTTTTTTGCCAAAAATTGTTCTTTATTATTTCCAAAAAAAAGTAAAATATTATTAATAACCCCATCACTTCCAAGCATATTCAAAACTATACTTGCAATTACAACCCAAGATAAAAAAAAGGGAAAGGTAAATATAGTTTGAAGAGTTTTTTTGAATTTACCATCCTGAAGTTCGTTTAACAAAAGTGCCAAAATTATTGGGACTGGGAATTCAATTAAAAGCCTTCCAAAGCTGATAACTATAGTATTCTTTAAGGCTGTAAAGAATTCTGCAGATTCAAATAATTTCCGATAGTGTTTTAAACCCACAAAAGCACTTCCAAGAATTCCTTTTGAGGCGTTATAATCTTTAAAAGCAAGTATCAATCCATACATCGGTCCATAACAAAATATGAAATACCAAGATAAAGATATTGCTACAAAAACATAAACACTTTTATTCTTTTTAAAAAAACTGACACTTGATTGATTTATTTTCTGCATCGAATTATTTTCTCTTTTTTCTTTTTTATTCTATTATAAATGCTAAAAGATATAATTCTTTGCAGATTAGCTTAGGATATAAGCAGTTTCGCTTATGTTTATAAATATTTTTCCATGTCAAAAGTTTTATAGAATTCTTCAAATTCATTTAGAAGCAAGGGTTTGCTAAAAAAATAACCTTGAATCATATCACATCCTAGTTCTTTTTGGTATTTGAGTAATTACTCAAAGAAGATTAAAATAATACTCATTTGAAACTATGAATAATGAGTACTTCATATAAAATTAGTAATTTATAAATAATTTTAAGCTTTCTTTATTTACCGCAAATAAAGTCAATGTTAGACTTAAGGGGAAACTAATGTTATTTGGGGGAGGCATTTAATGATAAAGTGGGGAATAATGGGATCAGGAAACATTGCAAACAGCTTTGTAAAGGGACTTCAAGTAATAGAAGAAGCAGATCTTTATGCTGTAGCTTCAAAATCGAAAGGAAAAGGCGAAGCCTTTGCAGAAAAATACCAAATTAAAAAAGTTTATAACTCTTATGAAGAACTAGCAAAAGACCCTGAAGTTGATGTTATTTATATTTCAACTATTAACAGCCTTCATGAAGCTTGTATTGATCTTGCTATTGATAATCACAAATCAGTTCTTTGTGAAAAACCACTTTCACTTGATGCTGATACCTGTAAAAGACTTTGTAAAAAAGCTGAAAATAATGGCTCAATCACAAAAGTTGTGTGTTTTTAGATATTTTATGGGAGGATGGATTTCTTACATAGTTTTTTCTGCTTGCATCAAAGAGTTTTAAAAAGAAATAATCATCATCAGGATAGCCA
>Ga0172378_10005387_pt1 | contig 11943 bp, 10 predicted proteins | sample GrowelOW332metaG_FD_119755 | JGI IMG/M metagenome (GOLD analysis project Ga0172378, IMG submission 119755) | Groundwater microbial communities from an aquifer near a municipal landfill in Southern Ontario, Canada - Pumphouse #3_1 metaG | ecosystem: Environmental > Aquatic > Deep subsurface >... | reverse complement strand
GGTTCCTTCAGGAAGAATGGTTTCAGCATAGAATGTGTTATTGCCCTACTTGGGCATATCCACCAACAGCGCAGGCAAAGCAGGCATCGATCTGCAAACTCCATTTTCCCATCCTTTAAAGTGATATTCTGGATAGGGCATTGCTGTACACAAAGTCCACATTGTGTGCAATCGCTGTGTACCCGCCAACGCCGGGAAGCTTGATGAGCGCTGTACTTTTCGAATCTGGCAAATGCATAAACAGTCCTCGCAGAGGAATATCTGCCAGTCTTCTTTTAGTCCCGGAGCATATTTCTGCTGCACAAAACTTCACCATTTCTGCACTTTGCGTATAGCGCCCGAAAACTTTTGCAGGACTTGCCGTGCCAAAGCAATTGGGGGCATCACATAAAGCTGTTCATGTTTGAGGCGGTAACCGAGCTTCGCTATTATATCCTGAATCTTATAAGTGGATCCCGTATTGGCAAAAGAGCTTCCAGCGGTCTTGAAGAGGAAGTAGTTTTTACGCATTGAGGGTAGTGTTCTCAGAAAATCATACACTATCTTGGGAGCGTCCATGGCATGAATGGGAAAGCCAACAAAGTCTCAATTATCATAATCAGGTTTACTCAGACCTTGGGTAATGTGCTCCATAGGGATAAGCGTATATTCAGCATCGTTTGAGATAAATTCATTTCTTAGAATCTCAGCGATGGCACGTGTATTTCCGGTGCCACTGAAACAAATCATCAGGATACGCATACCAAACCTTCTTTTCATTACTGGGTTGAATTTATTAACAAGAATGATCTACTGCTCCATACTGTCAATAACGATCCCCTGTACTTTAAGGCAGATTTTGGTAGATTGATGCGAAGTATCCACAGAGGAGAAGAGCGATTGATCCTCTCTGTGCTATGTAGAGTTCAACCTGATATAAAGCCGTTATCAAGTAGTGGTCACTCGATGATCACCCGATAATATCTGCTTCAAGTATAGATTATCGGTTGAGCAAGGCACGTGCTGAAGGTGTTGATGTAATGATAATTTCCTCTATTCCTGATAACAGCTGTATGCACGGAAAATAACAGTAGTGAAGTAAGCATAGTAATATGGTGACTCGCTCTCTACCAGACATGATGCGGGGAGAATTAACTTGACAGGATTCACCTTATCTCAAACAATAACATAAAGAATAAATATCAATAGGTAGATATGCAGCACGATACGAAAATATTGGCATTGTTGAGGCAGGAAGTAGTTCCGGCACTTGGTTGTACGGAACCTGCAGCTGTAGCTTTAGCGGGTGCATACGCAGCCAGTGTGTTTCCTGGAACATTCGATGAAATCACTTTAATAGTTAGCCAAAGCATCTTGAAAAACGGCATGGGTGTTGGGATTCCCAATACGGGGTTAATCGGCTTGGAAATAGCTGTTGCGTTGGGTTTGATCGTAGCAGAACCGGACAAGAAACTGCAAGTATTGGGCGATCTTAGTCCCGATCAGGTAGTAGCAGGAAAGAAGCTGGCAGAGAATATATCCATCCAGCTGTATCCCGGTGATGATAAAGTATATGCTGAAGTGATTATCCAGAATAAAGAGCACAGGGCCAGAGCCATCATACGCTGGCGTCATTCCTTTTTACACAAGCTGGAGCTCGATGACAAGGTACTTCAGTATCAGGATATGGGTTATGAAAGCGGATCGACCATTATCCCGCCATCAGGGCTGAAGCTGATAGATTATTATCAGTTTTGCGCTATGTCCGATTACAACACTCTGCTCACATTGGATTTGGGAGAGAAGATCAACCGCAGAATTGCAGATTTTGGTATGGACGAAAGCATGGGTATCTCAGTGGGAAAAATGATCATGCAGCAGATCGAACAAGGGCTTTTGGGCGATGATATTCATCATTGGGCTATGGCTCTCACTGCTGCAGCAACGGATGCTCGGATGAGCGGATGCAATTTACCAGTGATCTCAAATACCGGCAGCGGAAACCAGGGTCTTTCCATCACTTTGCCCATCATAGCTGCAGCCGAGAAGTTAAACAGCAGTCATGAAAATCTGGTGCGCGCTTTAGCGATGGGTCATTTGGTTAGCGTGCATATGAAGTACAAGATTGGCCTTTTATCATGTCTTTGCGGTTGCCTGTCTGCCGCTGCGGGTGCTGCTAGCGGTATCGTTATGTTGTTGGGGGGAAACTACACAAATGTGGAGTATGCCATCAAGAATATGATCGGAAACACAGCCGGTATGGTATGCGACGGGGCTAAAGAGGGCTGTTCCCTGAAGGTGGCGACCAATACCTCTGCAGCAGTTCAAGCGGCGTTGCTTGCTCTTATGGGTAAATGCATCTCCGCAAACGATGGCATAATAACAGACGATATCGATGAGACCATAGACAACTTGGCGGAATTTGCAAATAGCGGGATGCAGAATGCTGATTCAACCATTTTGAATATAATGATAAATAAGAAGAACCATAAAGAGGAACACAATGTCTGACAAACCTTTTGTTGCAAAACTAGCAAACGTATTACCGCCTGATCCCGTTTTTGAACCGGGTATCCGCAGAGCGCCCGACAGGGGTTTGAATCTGTCCAGGAAGGAGATCAAACAAGCGCTGAAAAACGCTTTACGCTACATCCCGTCTGAGTTGCATACCAGAGTAGCTCCGGAGTTTTTGTCTGAGTTGAAGAGTATGGGTAGGATCTATGGTTATCGTTGGAGACCCCAAGGTCGCCTGACAGGAAAACCGATTGACGAATACAAGGGCATAACGCAGGCAAGAGCCATGCAAGTGATGATAGACAACAACCTGGATTTCGATATAGCTTTATATCCTTATGAACTGGTAACTTACGGTGAAACCGGACAGGTATGCCAGAACTGGATGCAATATCGGCTGATAGTTCAGTACTTGGAAGCCATGACGGACCACCAGACTTTGGTTGTGTCCAGCGGCCATCCCGTAGGTTTGTTTCCTTCCAGGCCGGAAGCTCCCAGAGTAATATCCACAAATGGTTTGGTGATCGGAAAGTGGGATAATCCCGAAGATTTTAAACGCCTAACAGCTTTGGGGGTGGCAAATTACGGTCAGATGACTGCCGGTGGCTGGATGTATATTGGACCCCAGGGCATAGTTCACGGTACTTATATCACATTATTGAATGCGGGCAGAAAATATCTGGGGATTCCCGTTGATAAAGATCTGGGCGGGGTTTTATATGTCTCTTCCGGTTTGGGCGGTATGAGCGGAGCTCAGGCAAAAGCGGTCGAAATAGCCGGAGGCATTGGTATCATCGCAGAGGTGGATTATTCCCGCATCAAGACCAGGCATTCTCAAGGCTGGGTTTCCAGAGTCTCTGCTAATTTACCGGAGATATTCACTTGGGTGGATGAAGCCAGAAGGAGCAAACAGGCACTATCCATAGCCTATCATGGCAATATCGTGGATTTGTTGGATTATTGCAATAGGAAGGATATAAAAGTAGAATTGATCAGCGATCAGACATCTTGTCATGCTGTGTACGAAGGTGGTTATACACCTGTAGGGCTTAGCTTTGAAGAAGGGCGAAAGCTGCTTGCAGGTGATCCAGCTGAGTTCAAGGAAAAAGTGGATGAATCCTTGAAGAAGCATTTTCAAATCATAAATTCTCTTACCCGAAAAGGAGCACATTTTTGGGATTATGGCAATAGCTTCATGGCTAGTGTTTTTGATGCGGGAGTGCACGAAATTGCCAAGAATCCCGATAATACCAATGATGGCTTCATCTGGCCGTCCTATGTGGAAGACATCATGGGACCGATGTGCTTTGATTATGGTTATGGACCCTTCCGCTGGATTTGTCTCTCTCGAAAAGATGCAGATCTTAGAGCTACTGACAAAGCTGCTGCGGAGCTGATAGACCCTCAGCGAAACTCTATGGATAGAGATAATCATCATTGGATCTGTAGTGCAGAGGAAAACGCTCTGGTTGTAGGCACAAAAGCCCGTATCCTCTATGCTGATGAGGAAGGCCGGGTTCGCATTGCTTTGAAGTTTAACGAGATGGTACGCAAAGGCGAGATTGGTCCGGTGATGTTGGGCAGAGATCATCATGATGTCTCCGGTACAGATTCACCTTTCCGCGAAACTGCCAATATATATGATGGATCAAACCTGATGGCCGATATGGCTACACAATGCTTTGCCGGGAATGTGGCCAGAGGGATGACCTTGGTGGTACTGTCCAATGGCGGTGGTGTAGGAATTGGTCGCAGCGTGAACGGCGGTAACGGTATAGTGCTTGACGGTAGCGCATATATGGATGAAGTGGTTCGCAAAGCATTGTCCTGGGACGTTATGGGTGGAGTAGCTCGCAGAGCCTGGGCTCGAAATACCGGGGCTATTTCTACTGCGAGTCAGTGGAACGAAAAGCACTCTTCGGAGGGGGCTATTACGATCCCTGAGCCAGCTGATGATGAGTATTTGGAAAGCCTGCTATAGCAGGGAAGGACGTATGTGACGTGCTGAATCAGTTTGTGAAAGCGATGAAGGCAGAGGGTCTTCCAGACATGCTTATCCGCACTTTTTCTTCCTATTATGAAGCATTGTGCGGCGGAAAGATGGGAAAGATAAGCGAATCTGACATTACAGCACCTCAAAGTGATTCCCTGGTACATTACGATGATCTTGAAAGCGAAAACACAAATAAACTATTGAAGCACATCGCAGTTATAAAGTTAAACGGGGGTTTGGGAACCAGTATGGGGCTTTCCAAAGCAAAATCCCTGCTTCCGGTAAAAGGCAATATGAACTTCCTGGACATCATTACGCGTCACGTTCTGGCGCTAAGATCGGGAAGTGGTTATGATGTTCAATTGATATTCATGAACAGTTATGCCACGCATCAGGATACTATGGATTACCTGGCAAAGTATCCGGATTTGATAAATCAGGATTTGCCGATAGCCTTTGTACAAAACAAGTTCCCCCGGATTCTTCAGGGTACCTTGGTTCCATTTGAGAGCAAGGACAAAGATCAACGCTGGAATCCACCGGGTCATGGTGATCTGTACACAGCCATATCCACTTCGGGTATTCTGGATGCCTTGATATCCAAAGGCTATCGTTATGCTTTCGTTTCAAATTCGGACAATCTGGGTGCGGTAGTGGATCCATCAATCGCAGCGTACATGGAAAAGCACGACGTACCTTTCCTGATGGAGGTCTGTGAACGCAGCGTTATGGACAGCAAGGGCGGTCATTTGGCACAGGACAAAGAAGGCAATCTGCTTTTGAGAGAGATAGCGCAATGTCCTCAGGAAGATCTTCCTGCGTTTCAAGACATTGAAAAGTATAAATACTTCAATACCAATAATCTTTGGATAGATTTAAAAGCTTTGGAATGGCACTTGATCAGTCATGAAGGGTTGATGTTGCTGCCTTTGATTGTGAATCCCAAAGTAATCCAAGACCAGAAAGTGTATCAATTGGAAACTGCCATGGGAGCGGCGATCAGCAGTTTCAAGAGGTCTAAGGCATTGGTCGTTCCCAGACAGCGCTTTGCTCCGGTGAAGAAGACAAACGATTTGCTGGCAATATGGTCTGACCTCTATGAACTGAACGAGCAATATCAGTTGAAGTTGAGACGGGGAATTGAGAAGATCCCTTATATAGAGCTTGATCCCCGTTATTATGGGAACATCGATCAGATGCGCAGTAGATTTGCTGATATTCCTTCACTTGCTGGTTGTAAAGAGTTAAAAATCGAAGGCGATGTGAGCTTTGGGGGCGATGTGATCTGTGACGGACGAGTGCACGTGAAAGCGCAAAGTCCCGTCCGGATAAGTAACCGGCTCATAACCGGTGAACTATTTTATGAATAAGGGAGATCAATTTGGTTTCGAAAGCTACTAAGGTTCGTTTAGGTGTGTTTTTGGCGATAGGGAGTTTGTTGATCCTTGTCTTTGCAGCGGCTGTAGCTGGTAATCGTCTAACGCAAAAGTGGGATACTTATTACATTGAATTTGTGGATTACCCGGTTAGTGGTTTGCAAGTGGGTGGTACCGTGAATTATCAGGGCATCAAGGTAGGCCGTGTGGAAGACATCAAGATTGATCCTCAGAATGTGTTAAAAGTGAAAGTAACGATCAATATTGAGCCCGGTACACCGATCAAAGAAGACACTGAAGCTGTATTGACTCTTGTAGGTATAACCGGTCTGAAAGCAGTTGAAATCCGTGGGGGTACAAACGAAGCCCGCACCATCAATCCTGGCGGCCAAATCAAAGCGGGATCCACCATGATCGACGACATTTCCGAACGAGCAGTTTCAATAGCGGAAAAGATCGATTTGATCGCAAGCAACATTAACGAAATTACCAGTGAACAGAACCGTGAAAATCTGGCCAAAATTCTTAGAGAAACCGGCTTGATTCTGGAGACTACCAGTTCAAAGCTCAGCAACACCCTGGATTCCTTTTCTCGCATAGCCAATAATACTGCAGACCTAACAGAGGATCTGAGCAAGAACATTGATTTTATTTCACAGAACCTTGCGGGAAACATCGACGATATCTCGGAAAGTGCGATGGGATCTCTGGAAGACATTGCCAATATTGTGAATGAAGAGTTGGTGATGATTACGAGGAATCTGAACCAGAATGTGAACGATATCAGCGAACAAGCTGAGTTGTTGATACAGGATACCAGATTTCACATGAATAACATAGGTCAAAACACCAATAGTCTGGTGCTGGAAAGCACTCAGCAGATTTTGGATGTAAGTGCAAACATCAACCGTTCTCTGGATACGATAAATCAGCTTTTATCATCAGATGAATTCGTATCAATCGTAGAGAACGTAGATGTTCTTTCGGGGCAATTGGCAGAGGCAAATGTGAAAGATATGGTGGTGAATCTGGGCACTACCATCCAACGAACAGGGATTCTGATCAACACTCTGAATCGCACAGTCTTAAGGTCTCAAGACGATCTTGCGGAAACTTTGGAGAACCTGCGTAATGCCACAGAAAACTTTAACGATTTTTCCAGACAAATTTCGGATAACCCTGCAATACTACTAAGAGGTAATTGATATGAGAGTAACAAGAATTATTAAACACTTTTTGTTTTCCGCTGCTATGTTGTTGACTCTGTTGCTAGGCGGTTGCTTCGGCAAAGTGGATAAAGTGATCACAAATTACTATGTCCTCGATTATCAATCCAGTACAGAAAGGCAGGAATTGAGGCAGGATGTATCCAGCGGGAAATCTCTGCAAGTGATGAACAGCAGAATAAACAGGACATACAACCGCAATCAAATAGTCGCCAAAGAGAATTTCTACAGAGTTCGCTTTATGAGTAATGACCTCTGGGCAAATCGCTTGTCGGACGCCATTCCCAACATCATCACACAGCGGTTGAGAACTTATAATATCTTCTCCAACGTCAGCAGGGAAACAGGAGAGTTTGATCCGAATTACTACCTGGAAACCAATGTACTGAACATTGAGAAGCTGGAAGGCAAAGACCCTCGTGCTCATCTGAGAATCGAGTTTGTGTTGCGCGATAGTACTTCAGAGAACGTGGTTCTTACTCATCGCAATGATCGTTATTATCCTCTTGCGGACGAGTCTGTGGTGTATTTGGTTCAGGTGTTTAACAACCTGATCATGGAGGAGACAAACACCTTTGCCGCCTTATGTATCATGCATTTTGCCGGAAGACCGGTACGCCAGACTGGGATCGATTATCGGGATCCTCTTACTGCACCGGAACAGTATATATATCAGCAAATCGAACAACAGGATGAAAATAAAGTATTTGGAGAATTGTATTTAAGCACAAAAGCTCCAATAAGCAACGAAATGCTCTACAGAGTAGAAGGACTCGACGATCTGAACACCATTATTTCTGAGCACGTTGGAGTGTTCAATGCTCCCTTGAATTTGCTGCCAGGGAAATATCGAGTGATCACCGGTTATAACGATGACATACGTATGACAGTGAACGTATATCCTCAGCAAAGAACTGTTGTGGAGCGAAATTGGTGTGAGCTGAAGGTGAGAATGTTGGATCAATCCCAAAACAAGGTTCGGTTGATCTATGACATTTGGATCCAAAATGAGGATGATTACGGATATACAAAAGTGGGTACAGACTTTTCGCTGAGTGATGATCAGCATGGAATTGAGGAGAATCTGTGGATTCTGCCTCCCGGTAACTACATGGTTACCTTGGGGGGGTACTCCTGGAGTGATTTGAAAGACTTTACTACAGTAAGCTTGAGAAAAGGAGATAGTCACATCTTAACCATTGTGGTGGATCCGAGTAGCTCCAGCGGGAACATTATGGTGGGTGCTGGTGTGCTCTCAGATGATCTTGGAGTGGGCTCAGTCAGGTTTCACAATGGGATAATTCATGCTAATGTGAATCTATCGGCAGACAACACCATAGACAAAGATGATCCGGCTTATGCATTAAGCTTGTTTGGTACTTTGGACAACACCATCGATCACGACTTCCGTCCCTTCCATCTGAATATGCGTAGTATCTACGATATCGGAGCTAATTTCGCCAAGGATGCGGATTTTAGGATCAATCCCGATACATATTCATTGAAGAATGTATTTCTTATCTACCCTTGGGGTAAACAGCGCGAGCTATTGAGCAACTTTGCATTCTATATCCGTGGAGATTTGAATACTCATTTTTGGGATGAGTACACACAATTCCCGAACAAGAAGAATTATGTAAAGTACGATAAATCCGGTATTGAGATAGAACGGCTAAGAGATCAGGAAGAAATCCGCTCCAAGATATCTCTCTATCCATTGAAACTAAAGGAAGGCGGTGGCCTCACATATCGGCTCAACTTCAGTCCAAAAAGCTCACTTAGTCTGCGGGGAGGTTACGGTTGGCAGCAGGATTTGAACAACCTGTCTTTCAGCTTTGAAAAGACAGTGGATGAAGGCGGCGTTCTGTATGATGTTTACCGTGAAGCTCCCGATAATTATAATAGAGGGATCGAAACCACAGTTATCTTCTCTTTAGTGAATTTCCTGTCGTTCTTTTCCCTGAATTCCAGTGTTGATGCGCTATTCCCGATTGAGGAATCCGGAGTAATGCCCCGCATTGAAAACGAGAATCAAATCAACCTAAGATTGTATCGTAATGTATCTCTGGAATTCAAGTTGAAACTGGAGTATGATGAAAGCGTAAAACCATGGTGGGTGTATAATTATACATCATACCTGAGAATGAGTCTATTCTACTGATGTATCTAAATTTGTCCAACAATGTACTGATCCTGGAAGGGGATTTTACAAAGTTTACAGTTCCCGAGGCGGAGAAGGAACTGGCGAGATTCCTGAAGGATAATTCTCCGGACAAGATTACCATGATCGACTTGGCAGGAATCCTCTCAATCGATAGCGCCGGAGTGTCATTCCTGGATGAATTACATCTGCACTATGGAGAACAGAGCGGCATCTTGCTCTTCAAAGGAGCGCGTCCTGAAGTGCAAGCTCTCATCAATACCTTCAGCACTATCAAACTAGCTGCTGTAGCTCCAGATCGGCCGATGGGATTCTTTGAGAAAATAGGTGATGATGCCATCAATTCATACCATTCCCTGGTTGAAGCGCTCACGTTGGCCTCAGAGATATTCTATTACAGTGCAACAGGTCTCTTCAACCGTAAGGGCCAACGCAAAGGCTCCACAATTCAACAGGCAGTACTCTTGGGTTCACAAGCCCTGCCAATAGTAGCGCTACTGTCTTTTATCATTGGTTTTATCCTATCCCTGCAATCCGGTGTTCAATTGAGGGATTTTGGAGTAGGAGTGTTTTTGGCCGATCTTTTGGCCATCACCATGGTAAGGGAGATGGGGCCTCTGATTACCTCGATCATTGTAGCTGGACGCAGTGGCAGTGCCATTGCGTCAGAGATCGCCACCATGCAGGTTACAGAAGAGTTGGATGCTCTGCGTATGATGGCATTACATCCCATACGTTTTGTGGTGGTGCCGAAGTTTCATGCTATTACTATAGTAATGCCGATCTTGGTGATGTTCAGCATTTTGGTTGCGGAGTTGGCAGGTGCTGGTATTGCGGTTACGCTGCTGGATACATCCATTGAAACATTCGTAAACCGCTCATTAGAGATACTTACCATCAAAGATGTTATTGTGAGCTTTGGGAAAAGCATCTGGTTCGCTTGGGTGATAGTAATAATCGGATCATTCTACGGATTTCAGGTAAGAGGCGGAGCCGAAGGCGTGGGCCAAGCCACCACAGCATCAGTGGTAAGTTCAATCTTTGCTGTAATCCTGTTTGATGCCATATTCAGTTTGCTGTACCTATGATGAGGGAGGGAATTATCACACCAGAGCCTGTAATCCGCATTCGGGGTTTAGTAGCTAAATACGGAGAAACCACCATTCTTGACGGTATTAGCGTAGATATCCTTCCCGGGGAGATTACCGTGATATTAGGAGGTAGTGGTTGTGGTAAAACAACGCTGCTCAAAAACATGCTCAGGCTGTATGAACCAGCTGCGGGAAGCGTAAGCTTTTGGGGAGAAGAAATCCTGAACATGGGGGAGAAGGAGTTTTATGACGTTCTAAAACGCACAGGGATGCTTTTTCAGAATGGTGCTTTGCTCAATTCCATTTCTGTGTACGAGAACATCTCTATTCCCCTGGAAATGCATACCGATCTTTCTCGTAAAGTGATTGATAGAATCATCCGAGTAAAGCTGGATTTGGTAGGATTGGGTCACGCTATATACATGCTTCCCTCAGAGCTTTCAGGAGGTATGAAGAAACGAGCCTCGTTAGCCAGAGCTTTGGCTCTTGATCCTCAGATTCTATTTTGTGATGAACCCTCTGCCGGATTGGATCCGGTTACTTCAGAGTCTTTGGACGCTTTAATATTGAATTTGAAGAATCAGCTAAAGATGACCATAGTAATCGTTACTCACGAGTTGGCTTCTATTCACCGTATTGCCGACAAGATCATTTTTCTTGATGCGGGGAAAATGCTCTTTAGCGGTAGGCTGGAAGAGGCCAAGCGATCAGGTATCCCTCAGATTGACCATTTCTTCGAGGTGGGTAGGTTTTGAACCCGAAGATCATCGTGGCAATGGCTGAAGACCGAGTGATAGGTAGGGATAACAAGATGCCGTGGTATATCCCCGAAGATCTTGCGTGGTTTAAGCAGCATACCCTGGGGGGACCAGTCATTATGGGTAAAAACACTCTGCTTTCGATGGGCGGCACTCTGGTGAACAGAGAAAACATTGTTTTAAGCCGTGATCCTGATTTCAGTGCAGAAAACGCAACCGTCCTACATTCACTGGATGATGCCCTGATGTCATATCCTGATGCTTTTATCATTGGTGGTGCCAGTATCTTTGCTCAGGCATTGCCCTTGGTAAACACATTATATATCACACATATCCACGCCTGGATAGCAGGAGATAGCAAATTTCCGGATTTTTACCCTGAACAGTGGGATAAGCAAGTAGTAAAAGAACTGAAGAGTGTAAGCGGTTATGAACTGAGCTTCTGTATATACAACCGGAAGAGCAGATAGATAGCAGTTATGAAAGGTAAAGCCAAAATCAACATGGTTGATGATGCCAGAGTGCTGATAGTGGATGATGATGTAGTGATCAACATCATAACCAGCATACTGAAGCGGGATAAATATCTCACAGATTCATGCTATAGCGGAGAAGAAGCTTTACAAAAGGTTCGTAAGAACGTTTATGAACTGGTATTGTTGGACGTGAATCTGGGTAGAGGACTGGATGGTTATGAGACCTGTAAACAGCTTCGTGATTCCAATCCTGATCTCCCGGTTATACTAGTAGATCGTTCTATTAATTATGTTGCGTAATTAGGGTTATCGATTATCTTCTCACTATCAAAGAAAACATTGTGGGAGATATCAATGGGAAAGCCAAGT
>Ga0172378_10005385_pt1 | contig 11945 bp, 13 predicted proteins | sample GrowelOW332metaG_FD_119755 | JGI IMG/M metagenome (GOLD analysis project Ga0172378, IMG submission 119755) | Groundwater microbial communities from an aquifer near a municipal landfill in Southern Ontario, Canada - Pumphouse #3_1 metaG | ecosystem: Environmental > Aquatic > Deep subsurface >... | reverse complement strand
TAATTCTGGTGATAGGCTATATGTTGTAGGTTCACCAGAAAAAGGTGTGATAATGCTATTAAAAGAAGATAAGTTGGAGCATCTTATCGAGCAAATGAATCTACAGGTTGAAACCTTTAAAAATCTAAAGCAATCTAGCAAAGATTAATGGGGTTATATATAAACGAGTCTTAGTCTTGCCCAAGGGGGCTAGATTTTTTAGGAATTGTTGTATAAAAGTAATATGTAGCTTTTTCTTGTAAAAAACGCTTGTATATCTGGCACAAGCTCTTTACAATAGGTAACATGAGCGTTATTTGAATAGCGCCTGTCTTGACGTGCTAATTATATATTGGTATTATAGTTGACGTGTCTCGCGCCAAAACTATTATTTAAAGGTCGAAGCGCGTGAGGCTGTACATAGTACAAGGAGTAAATCACATGCCAATAGCCATCGAATTTGTGTCCTCGAGACGCAAAAAGATAGCCGTGGATGTGGTGCCTGCCGAATGGCAACTGTATATCGCACAGTAAGAGTCGTTTGACTCAAAATCCAAGTCTTATTTTAGACTTACAAAAAGAAAAACACCCCAAGGCACCGGGGTGTTTTTTGCTTATGTAGATTAGTCAGTCAAGTCTGGTAATTCAATACCAGCTTGCGATAGCTCATTATTGATAACTTCTTTAAACTTAGTTTTGTCACTGTACATGTCGGGGCTTAGAGGCTTTCCATTTAAATAGAAAGATGGAGTTCCTTTGACCTTAGCTTTTTGACCTAGACTATAATCGTAGTTAATTTTTTTGTTAATAGAATTCGCCGCATTAGTTAGGTCGGAGTTAAATCTATCCACATCTAATCCGATAGCTCTTGCATAATTTGTAAAGAAATCAGTGCGTTCTGTAATAGATAAATTGCTCCAGTCATCTTGACCTGTATATATTTTATCGTGCATTTCCCAATATTTACCCTGTAAGCCGGCGGCTTCAGCTGCACCAGCGGCAGCTTTTGCGTTAGGGTGGGACGTTGTGATTGGAAAATTACGAAATATAAATTGTATCTGGTCTTTGTAAAGCTCTGTAATGTTTTTGGTTATAGGATACATGCTACCACATGGTGCGCATTGAAAATCAGCATATTCTATTAACGTAACTTTACTACCAACCTTTCCGTATATATGGTCGCCAATGTTGCCATTTTGTTCGTTTGCTATTTGGATCGCATTAATATCAATCGAATCTATGTCGAGCTTTGAGCTTTCCGAAAAAAATATTAATAATGCTAATGTGCCAATTATTATAGCCGAGAATATAATCCACGCTGTTTTACTCAAGAAATTCTCCTTATTATTGTTCGTTATATTATATCAAAAAACACAATAATCTAACAGTGTGAACTAGTTGAGTTCTGGGTTACAATAGAGTTATAGTGTTTATATTTTTATCGATATTAATTAGTTTTATCTTTTTATTTCTAGTAATTGTGTCTGCTATGCGGCCAATACATAGTAGATTGAGCATGTTTGAATTAGAACGTCGATTTAGGCTAGGCGATAGTGCAGCTAAAGATTCAATTGTTAGGCAAAAATCTACTAACGACATAAGGTTGTTGCAAAATTTAGTCACGTCAATATTGTTAGTGTCCATAGGTTTTATTGCTGTATTAAATTTTGGTTGGTTGGTTGGTGTGTCTGCGACTTTATTTGTAATTTTTGTATGGGGGCCAGTTACGCGAATTGGTTTAATAAAAAAGATATCAAATAAATTATATAAACGAATAGAAAAGTCGATACTTGAGTTTATTAAGAAATATTATCGTTCTGTTAGTTTGCTACGAGGGTTACCAATAACAAATAGTCATGATAATTATCATATTGGTTCACGACAGGAGTTGCAACATCTAATAATTGAGTCTGGGGCTATCTTAACACCTGACGAAAAGAAGTTAGTTGCTAGTAGTTTAAGTTTCAATAAACTTACAGTTGGCGAGATTATGACTCCACGCAATATGATTTCAAGTATCGATAAATCAGAGTTTCTTGGGCCATTAGCTTTAAATGATTTGCATAAAATTGGACATAGTCGGTTACCGGTGATTAATGGCGATATTGATCATATTGTTGGTATCTTGAATATTAATAATTTATTTGCGCTTAACATTAAGCTATCGACAACAGCTGATAAAGCCATGGACAAAAAAGTATTTTATATTCGTGAAGATCAAATACTACCAAATGCGTTAGCGGTTTTTTTACAAACGCGTAGTGATATTTTGGTCGTTATTAATAAGCAGCGCGAAACGGTTGGACTTTTATTGTTGGTGGATATATTTAAAAACTTAATGGGGCATAATGTTACTGATAAATTTGAGGATTACGATAATATTGAGGCTGTGTCTAGGCATCAACCGTTAAATTAGTATATAAAATATATCAGAGTATAGCTCCGAACACTTCAGGGTGATATAATATAAGTAATTATGATTAGAACATTAGTCCGAGAGATACCGTCTAAAATTGGAGAAACCGTCACTGTTTGTGGTTGGTTGCATAAAAAGCGCTTGCTTGGTGGCTTGAATTTTATTACTATTCGGGATCGTAGTGGCCTAGTTCAAACACTAGTCGAAGACAAAGATGAGCTTGAAAAGCTTCGTGGTATGCAAATTGGAACTATCCTTGATTTAACTGGTATTGTTGTCGCTGATGATCGAGCTCCTGGTGGCACTGAGTTGCATGACGTAAAAGTTGTTATTGAAGTTCCAGTTACCGAAGAACCTCCAATTGAAATTAACAAGCCAATCTCTCACAAGTCTGAGCATCTGGATACGCTATTTGAAAATCGAGTTTTGAATATTCGCAACGTTCAAGAGCAAAAGATATTCAAAATTAGAGCAGATATAACTCGTCATGCTCGGAATTTTTTATACGAACAAGAATTTATTGAAATTGACACGCCAAAACTATTATCCGAGCCTACCGAAGGCGGTGCTGAGGTTTTTAAACTTGATTATTTTGGTAAGATTGCTACATTAGCTCAAAGTCCACAATTTTACAAACAAATTATGGTTGGCGGATTTGAACGAGTTTACGAAATTAATCATTCATATCGTGCTGAGCCTAGTGCCACAACACGTCATTTAACTGAGCTTACTATGCTTGATATCGAGATGGGCTTTGTAAAAGATCACGACGAGGTTATGGATATGGTTGCTGCTATGGTTCAATATGTTCTAAAAAATGTTTATGCTGATCGAGCTAGCGATCTAAAAAGTCTAAATGCGCCAGAATTAAAATTGCCCGAAGATGGCAAAATTCCGCAGTTTAAGGTTGCTGAAATTCATGATATGTACGCCAAGGCAACTAAGGTCATTATTAGTGCAGAAGACGACCTTATTCCAGACGAAGAACGTTGGATTGGTGATTATGCTCGCAAGAATTTAGGCACAGATTTGGTCTATGCAACTCGTTTTCCTATTGGACTTAGCAAATTTTATCATAAACTTGATGTTGATGATGGAACGGTTTTGTGGGGCGATTTGTTGTATAGGGGGCTTGAAATATCAACCGTTACTTTGCGTGAGAATAATTATGAAAAGATAATAGAGCAAATGAAAAAGTCTGGTCTTGATATTGACCACGAGGGTTTCAAATATTATTTGCAGGCCTTTAAATTCGGATTGCCCAAGCATGGAGGTTGCGGATTAGGCATTGATCGATTAGTTCAGAAAACAATTGGCCTATCTAACGTCAAGGAAGCCTGTTTATTCCCACGTGACATCAATCGGTTAACTCCATAATTTAATATGAGCCAAATAGTTAAACATTGCGTCACTACAAAGGCTGCTGTTAATGCTCTTTCGTATAATATTTTTATGGTTTTTTGAGCGGTTACGTTGATACAGTTTATAAGCTAGGTAAGATATTTGAACGTGATATAAATGAAAAAACTAAATAAAGGAATAAAAATTATGGATGATCAGCAAGTTCAAGCTAACAATACGAAACAACGTCACTTTTTGGCTGCATTTTTTCTTAGTTTTCTGTGGGGTACGTTTGGTGTTGATCGTTTTTATTTAGGTAAAATTGGAACGGGTATTTTAAAGTTAGTCACATTTGGTGGTTTTGGTTTGTGGACGTTGATTGATTTAATATTAATAATGTCTGGTGGCATGCGAGACAAACAAGGTAATGAAATGTTAGGCGTTGATCGTTATAAGAAATTTGCTAATCGGACGGTTTTATTTTTTGCTTTGGCTATTGGCTCAATTATTTTAATATCTGGTATTTCATTGATACTTGCAGCAACTCAGCTTATTCAAAGTGGTGCGTTGGACCAATTTATGCAAAATGGCATTCAAATGCCTAGTTTTGATCAGTTTCAGGGACTATAAAATAATTTAGCATTTGACCAAATAGGCCTCGGCGTTAGATAATAGATAAATATGATGACTTTCAAAAGATATTTTGTTATTTTTACAATTTTTGCCTTAACTCTTAGTAGTGTGTCTTTTTTTAGTGTTTCGGCTCAAAATAACACTATAACTAGTCAGCAGGCAGAACAAATTCGCAGTAATTGCGTTTCTACAAAAAACACTTTAAACCAGCTTCATGCTAGTGACGCATTGCTACGAGTTAATAGGGGTCAAGTATATGAATCTATATTAACTAAACTAATGGATAGGTTTAACGGCCGATTATCTAATAAAAATATAAATAATTCTGATTTTATTTCCATTACCGATAAATATAGCTCTATGCTCGATTCTTTTAGGGCTGATTATCAGACTTATGAAGAACACTTATCGATAGCATTGAATGTTGATTGCTCTAGTAACCCAACTGAATTTTACAATGCTGTGGCTTCAGCTCGTACTAAACGTGACCAAGTACATACAGATGTTGTAAAACTTAATCAGTTCCTTGACCAGTATCAATTAGCGTTGAATCAATTTGAGAAAGATTATCAAACGGCAGCTAAAGAGGTAATAAATTAATGAATAAAGCTGAAATGCCCAAAATTGAAAATACTATTTCATTCAAAGATAGGCATCGGTTTTCTTTGATGATTTTATCGTCTCTTGTTATTACAATGGTGTTAGTTGTTATTAGTATGTATGTATATGACAATAGTGGTGCAGCTCAGGTAGATTTAAGTCGTCCTGGTTATATTAGCGTTAGGTCTCAGGCTGTTACTAATAATGCTGATTTTCAAAACTATTCTAGCACCGGCGAAGTTAACCAAGAGACTATTAGCGAATTTCAATCATTATTTGTAAATCAGGTTAATAAGGCTAAATCATTTGATGCTTTTGGCGGTGACCCTCTTAGCCCTAATTCATTAGGTATTGGTGCTGTTGCTGAATAGAGCATTAACTAGACTTTTGTTGACAGAGCTTATCTCGTAACCAGCCATCTATATCGCCAGCACCCATACACAAGACTAATGTGTTTTTTTCTCTTGCACCTTGAATAATATTCCATAAATTATCATCAAAGTTAGAGACTGTAATGTCTTTTTTGTTGGTAATATTTTGAATTAATTCTTTGGGGCTTAATATTGGTAAATTTGGATCCTCACGTGATAGGTAGGTCGGTAGCCAATATATTTTTTCGGCTAATTTAAATTGGTTAGTGTATTGATTGCGTATCTCATATTGTCTAATATTCTGATGGGGTTGATAAACTAGAATTACGTGATCGGATAATTCACGAGCAAGTTGCAGCGTAGCTGCAATTTCTACTGGGTGATGTCCGTAATCACTGTATAGATTATCAGCAAGCTTTTCGAATCGTCTATCTGTTCCAGGAAAGCTACCTAATATAGAATTAATATCATTAGTAATTTCCAATTCTTTTAGCGCGGCTTGAATTAGTGTAGCGTTGCGACGATTATGGTTACCAACAACGGGTATATTAGGGTCAATTTTTAAGTGATTTAATTTTGTAACTTGTACCATATTATCAAAAGTTGCTGAATGTTGATCATCCCAGGTTATAGCTTTATTACTTCCGGCTGCAAATTGTCGAAATGCTTTTAAATAGTCAGTAGTTGTTGAATAAGTGTCAGAGTGGTCATAGTCAACTGACGTTATTAGCGACAAAAATGGTTTAAAGTGTAGAAAGTTGCGGTCAAATTCATCACATTCGTAAATAAAATATTCACTATTAGGGTTAAACTTACCACTTGGTCCAAATGTTAGCGTGGTTCCTACCGAATAACTAATTGGAATATTTAATTGCTGAAATATCCATACTAGCATTCCTGTAGTGGTTGTTTTGCCGTGAGTTCCAGCTACTGCAATTAATTTTAATTTTTTTTGTTTAATAATATATGATAAAAGCTCATCGCGTTTAGCGGTTTTAATGCCAAGGCTATGGGCCATTACAAGTTCAGGATGATTTTCGGTTAAGGCAGCGGTGTATACAAACCAATCTATTGGATTTTTTTTGTGGCATTTTTCTAAAAAAGAACCATCTTGGCTATTGCTAATTGTAACCCCATTTTGGCGTAATTTTTTTGTTATTAAAGATTCTGCAAGATCAGATCCAATTATGCTATATCCAGCATCGTGTGCAATTTCTGCTAATGGACCTATGCCTACACCACCAATTCCTGAAAAGTAAATATTCATATAATTTAGTATACCACTTCATCTTTATGGCCATCTGTGATGTAATATAGGGGAGATAGTTGAGTAATACAAAAATATGATTAAATCGTTTATATACAGAATACTTGAAAATCGCCATTTTTGGCGTTATGCTACTTTTGGTCAGATTACCGAACTTTACGCCCTAAGAACAATTAGGGTTATTGCTATGAATATAGTTTCGGGGTTCACGTCTGTCTATTTGTACGAAGCTGGTTACAGCGTTGCTTTTATAATGTTTTTTTGGCTGTGTTTTTATTTAGCTAAAATCCCGCTTTCTTTCTTTTCAAGCTATATTTTGACAGTTTTTGGCTCAAGACGAGGTATTTTGATAAGCAATCTATTATACGTACCATCTATGATATCGCTAGGTTTGTTGCCGCTAATAGGGTCGTGGAGTATTTTATTGTGGGGTTTCTTTATGGCTATATCTGCTTCGATCTATCAGATATGTTATATGGTTGATTTCTCTAGGGTTAAAAGCGTTAAACACGCAGGTAAAGAGCTTGCTTTTATAAATATACTCGAAAAAATAGCCATAGGAGTAAGCCCAATTATAGGTGGTGTTATTGCTCTTTGGTTTGGTTTGCCGGTTGTTATATGGCTAACAGCTTTTTTGTTTGTATTGTCAGCTTTACCAATCTTTTGGCTAGTAGAGCCTATTTCTATACGTCAAAAGGTTAATTTTCATGGATTCCCGTGGCGAACTAACGTTTGTAATATTGTGGCCCAATTTGGAGTTGGTTTTGATGTGGTAACTACTGGTATAATTTGGAGTTTGTTTATTGTTGTAGCTATATTTCCTGGTCATGGCTGGGATATTTACGTAAAGCTTGGTGTTTTGTCATCGGTTACTATTTTGACGGCTATTATAATTTCTTATGCTTATGGCAAACTTATCGATAACAGCAAAGGTAAGCAATTGTTGATTATTAGCGTGTTAGTTAATTCGTTAGTTCATTTGTCTAGGCCTTTTGCTAGTACGGCATCTTTTATTGTTGGTGTTAACATAACAAATGAGATATCAACAACAGGATACGATATAGCTTGTTTACGTGGCGTATTTGACGCTGCAGACCTTTCTGGGCATCGAATAGCCTATTTATGCTTTATTGATGTTATGTCCAACCTGGGGGCTGCTGTTGCCTGTTTAACGCTATTGTTATGTAGTCTATCGCTAGGTGATGTAAGTGGATTTAAACTATTCTTTGTCATGGCGGCTGTTTTTGTCTTGATAATAAGTGTAGCTCGTTTTAATATCTATCGTAAATAGCCCCTCGTGCTATACTAGTATCAACAATTTAGGTGGGGTTTCTTTATAGGTGGTTGATAAAAAACGAGTAAAAAGGAGCATAAAACAGTTACAACGCATACATACGTGGCAGCTAATTCTTTTGTTTGTTTTGGCTATTTTTATCTCTGCAACATTTTTACGTTTAAATAACATAGGCATGATTGAACGTCGAGAAGCCGTAATAGCCGCTGATGAAGTTGGCGATAGTGAAAAAATACAAAGTAGATTGTATGATTTACAACGTTATGTATCGGGTCATATGAACACTGATATGGGTAAGGGGATTTATCTTGAATACTCATATAAACGTGACGTTCAAGTCGCATATACTAAGGCTTCTGGTGAAAACAATATTTATAAAGAAGCTCAAGAAGTTTGTGCGCCGCAGTTTACATCATGGTCTCAAGCTTATGTACAATGCACCATTGGTGAATTGGCTAAATATCCATCTAGCGATAACCTTGAGCTGCCACTTGCCGATACGTACTTGCATGTTTTCTCGTCACCTCTATGGTCGCCTGATTTTGCCGGTTGGTCGATAGTTGTCTGTATAGTGATTTTAACAATGACTATAGTCCGTTTAGTAAGCATTCTTATCTTAAAATTGTTACTTCGTCGCCACTATAAGAGTATTTAGGCGTTGACACCGAGCTTAACACCATGTACTCTAGCATTCGTATAGCACTAACAGGAGGTATAAGAAACTTATGGCTTATAAGCACATAAACTCAAAGGGTATTACATATTATTTGCATAGCACAGAAGTAACACTTCGTGGCGGCAAATTGCAAACTATCTACTTTTTTGCAAAAGTACCAAAGAATGCAAAAGGTCACCCAGTAGATCTACCAGAAGACCGTATTGTTAAGGAAAATCCACGAAATGGCTTCTTGACAGTTTCAAAGAAAAAAATCGAAGAAAAATAAACTTGCACCATAAGCACGTTTGGTAGTATAGTAATACCAAACAAACAGGTGCCAAAACGCCTCCCGATATGGGGGGCGCTTTTGATTGGATAAGTTTAAATTATTGATTTTGTTTAATATTTATGCTATAATATGATTAATATGTCAATTGAATCATTTAATGCTCAAATTAGTTATATGGACGAAGGCGGAAAAATAGATAGCTCTTATTTAAATAATATTGATAGTATAAATAAGCCTATTCCAGATGGCGATTGTGTTGACCTTGTTGATCGAGCACAAGCTCTATCCGAGGCTATTAACGAGTATTCGAATAGTAATCAAAAAAAAGGTTACTTAGAAAAGCTTAATCGAGATTATTTTACTGATAAAACTGAAATTTCGCGTATAAGTAAAAGCGAGAAAACACATAAGCGTAGGGGTGATCTCGCTTTTTTGAGAGCGTATGGTACTGTGGCTCTAGATAAGACTAGCCTTGAATATTTTTCATATATACCAGATGCGATGGGTTGTGCGGATAGATTTAGGCATTATTATACAGGACCTGGTAGCAAGAATAGGCGTAATTCGTACAGAGATAACTTGGAAAATCAAATAGAAACAATAAAAAAATATTAACTATTGAGGCGTACTAGGTCTTGTTTGGGAGTTTAGTTGTCAATTTGAGTTTAGTGATTAAGTATAATTGTCGTGGTGGGGCGAATGGATTTTTTGAAAACGTATCTATGGACAGTTTAGAGACATTTACATGCTGTTTGCTGATTCGAACGTAGTAAGTATTCAATAATCTGCTATCATATAAATAGTCAATTTAGGAGATTATCGTGTCACAGCTTCCATTGTTTATTAATCAAATTCCAGAAAAGGATGATATTGAATTTAAAACTGCCGCAAACGGTTTAGTTTCTAGCTCTATTTGGGAATCTATAACTGCCTTTAGTAATGCTGATGGTGGTCAAATAGTGTTTGGCGTAACTCCTGAAGGTAATTTTAGTGAAATGACTCCAGAGGAATTAGACAAGTTACAAAGAGCAGTTACGACTGAGTGTTCTGAAGCATATAGTTATAAAATATACCCTCAGATTAACGTTAATTCAGGAACTGTAGTAGTTTACATACCTGCTGCCCCTGCTGTTCTTCGGCCGATATTCCATAAAAAGCAAGGTTGCCCTAAGGGCGCTAGGGTACGTGTTGGATCTTCAAATATACAAGTTGACGATGAATGGTTGCGGAGATTTGCAGTTGCTGCAAGTGGTGGGGCTGAGACATTAACTTACGATCTAGATTTTAGACAGGTTTTAGATATGAATCTTGTTCGTAATTATATTGAACGTGTTGATAAGGCGCGCGGCGGTGTTTATGGTGGGTTGTCTATCGAAGAAATATTAATAAAATTAAGAGTTATAACAGTTGGCAACAAGTTGACTATGTTTGGTTTATTGGCTTTTTCAAGCTTAGCTATACTACAGGAGATTGTTAGTCCTACTGTAAATATTGCTATTACACAGTATAGAGGGCCGTCAAAATCTGTTTCTGGGAGTGATGACCCCTTTATATCTAATAAAGAATTTTATGGTTCGGTGACGAAACAATTTGACGAAGCTTATAAATATCTTTTAAATAGTCTACCTATTAAAGGCACAATTGACGATCAAGAGGGTAAGCGTCGAGATTACTATATAATACCTGATAAGGCAATTAGGGAAGTACTCGCTAATGCGTTAGCGCATAGGGATTATTCAGTTCATTCCTCGCGGGTGCAAATAGATATTTATAGTGACAGGATAGAATTTATAAACCCTGGACGGAGTTTGGTTCCCATAGATAAGCTTGATGAGACCCCTTCAATGTCTCGCAATCCAATTTTAATGAGTTTTTTAAAAGATATGGGTTATACAGAGCAGAGAGCCAGGGGTATAAAAACCATAAAAGAGTCAATTAAGAGCGCTGGCTTGCTAGAGCCTGAATTTAAAAATCTTAATAGTTCATTTGTCGCAGTACTGTATAGCTCGGCTTTTATATCTAATAATGACCAAAAATGGCTTAATCAGTTTTCTAGGCTAGGGTTAAATGAGCGGCAGTTAACTACATTGGCGCATTTAAAAAATTCTTCTCAAGGTATTAATAATAAAGAACATAGAGAGTTAAATGGCATGAATCAAGTAGCTGATGACAAAAAAGCTAATAGAGATTTAAGAAAATTGGTTGATTTAGGTTTGGCGCTTAGAGCTGGTAGTGATAGAAAGACTCGTTACTATATAAATAATCCTACAGATTTTAATAGCTAACGGTACACCCCACGTACCTCCCAGGTAATGACTACTGTTATTTTGCTCTATCCCCCCATGTACCTCCCAATGTGGTGGGTTGTGGAAACCTACAGGCTTTAAGTAAAAGTATCTATGCAACTTGAAGAGCATGAAGCTGCAATTGATAAATTAGATAATTGTATCTGTCAATAAAGAAAATAGCGACCGAAGCCGCTGAAAATTCTAATCTGGTGGGGGCGGTTGGAATTGAACCAACCACCAAAGCGTTATGAGCACTCTGCTCTAACCGATGAGCTACGCCCCCAGGCTTTGTTATTATAGCGTATTATTCTCTGTTGGGCTATAATAAATATAAGTTAATATGAAAAAAATAAACATTCGTCGCATATATTATCTGTTTCGCCATAAATATCTCACGCTTAATAACGGAGTAATTCTTGTTGCTTTTGTAATTGCTGCTAGCTGGGTTTGGGGTTCTTTGGATGTTATGCAACGTAATTATTTATTACAAAAAGAGTTAGATGATAAATCGCGTCAATTAATCGTTACCGAGCTTGATACTGAAAATGCCAAGTTGCAGCAGCGCTATTATCAAACAAATGAATATAAAGAGCTTGCGGTGCGAGATAAATTAGGATTAGCTTCGCCTGGCGAGAGTGTGCTTATATTGCCGGAAAACTCTCAGTCAGCCAAAGATGCAGACGATGAGTCTACGATAACAACGCCGGTTGAGATTGTGTCAATAAGCAACTTTGAGCAATGGATGAATTTTTTGTTTGGAGGAAATAGTAAAAGCATTTCAAAGTGATTCAATTGTCCACAATGGGTAT
>Ga0172378_10005384_pt1 | contig 11947 bp, 10 predicted proteins | sample GrowelOW332metaG_FD_119755 | JGI IMG/M metagenome (GOLD analysis project Ga0172378, IMG submission 119755) | Groundwater microbial communities from an aquifer near a municipal landfill in Southern Ontario, Canada - Pumphouse #3_1 metaG | ecosystem: Environmental > Aquatic > Deep subsurface >... | reverse complement strand
GCGCCCGGAATAAACTGCAAATCGTCCGGATACAATAAAAAAAAGATCGTTTGTGGGTTCGTTCTGCCTGCAGACAACCTGCCTGTCTGTATATGTAATTGTTTCAAAATTCGTCATTACCTGCGGAACGGTACTGGATTCGTTCAGCTGGTTGTTTATTTGGAACATAACCTGATTTCCTTTTTCGTTATAGGCCATTTTTGTAACAAGCCCCAGAGACAGCTTTATACCTCTTCCGTGCAGTTCATTACCGGAAACAGCATCCTTATCGGCGTAACAGTGCCAGTCGAATCCGTCTCCTTCATCTCGGATGATAAAGGCCGATTTTGCTTTTCCGATGGCATAGGTAATTGTTATCTGCCTGTTCACATACCTCGGATCAGCAGCTCGTTGCGCTATAAGACCGAATATATCACCGTGCTCTTCCATCCATTTTGTTTTATCTGCATAACTGATGTTGAGATTACCGTGTTCAAGCGCATTTGTAAGAAGTTCGGTCAAAGTCATCTGCAGTTTATATCTGTCGTTTTCGTTTATACGGTTCGTGTTGTACAGATAGTTTACCAGAAACTGCGTATAAAAATGTATATCAAGAGGATCGTTGCCGCATACGAAGGTACCGTTTTCTTCACCGCCGAAATCGTCCTGCATGCCGCGGTTAAGAAGAAACTTCTGGTTCTGCCAGAGGATACGAAGCAGCCGGATAAAATGAAAAGAAAAGTCGTCGAGAGTTTGTATTGAAAGAATGTTGGAGTCTTTTAAATCAACCAGTTCTTTCATCTGCTGCCTGTCCCTGCACACTGCAATAACTCCGCCGTAATGGAGCCAGGGATCTCCATGAATTTCTGAAAGAATTTTTGCACATCCGCAGTCGGAAGAAGTATAATCAAGTACTTTAATTTCCGGCAGTTCATAATTAATGTAACTGATTGTTTCATCAATATCTGTTTTGACGCATGAATTAAAATCGTCCGCAAAAGTTCTGCATCCTTCTTGTACCGTCTCAATAACTTTTTGGTTTAACGAAACAACGAGTATCTTTTTCATATACTACAGTATACAACTAATTGCATTAATTTGCCATGTAAAATGGCGGATTCAGTTCCACCTGTTAGAAAACAGACAATCAGTTGACAAATAAACAATAATATGCGATTATGCGGATATGACATTCATTTCTACAGTAGTAGTACTAGTCGTCCTCGTCGTAGCAGCAGTAATTAATAAGACTGCCGGAGCGAAGATGCTGACTGTGCGTATGTAGAATTACATAAAGCCACTTGGCGTAAAAAAAAGCTCTCCGGCAGACGGGGAGCTTTTTTTATGTCCGGCCGCTTATTCAACAGGGGGACTGTGTATGAGAAAAACCGGTGCAGAAATCATTGTAAAACTGCTTGAAATGGAGGGAATTACCACCGTTGCAGGAATACCGGGAGGGTCGATTCTTCCGCTGTACGACGAATTGAACAGAAGTTCTATCAGACACATACTCGTCAGACAGGAACAGGCCGGCGGTTTTATTGCGCAGGGAATGGCGCGCAGTACCGGAAGACCTGCCGTATGTCTTGCAACAAGCGGTCCCGGTGCGATGAATCTGCTTACTGCCGTTGCCGATGCCCGCAGTGATTCTGTCCCGATTATTGCAATTACCGGTCAGGTAAACACGTCGCTTATAGGCACCGACGCGTTTCAGGAGGCTGATACGTTCGGACTTTCGTTTCCGATTACAAAACACAGCGTTATGGTTAAATCGCCTGAAGAACTGTTAAAAGCAGTTCCGGAGGCGTTCAAAATTGCAATGAACGGCAGGCCCGGTCCGGTACTCATTGATGTTCCCCGCGATGTACAGTGTGCGGTGTGCGAATTTGACGAATGGCCTGATATAACTGCAGTGAATCTGCACGACATCCGTTTTCACACACCGCCTTCAGAGTATGCCGCGCGAATGGATAAAATTACCGACGCACTTGTTCTTTCCCGGAAACCGGTGCTGTACTGCGGCGGCGGCTGTAATACGGAAGCAGCCTCTCAGGAGCTGCTGAAATTTCTGAGAAGTTACCGGCTTCCCGTTGTGTCAAGCCTCATGGGACTTGGCTGTATACCGGAATCGTCCGGTATGTACGCGGGCATGGTCGGCATGCACGGTTCATATGCAGCAAACGCTGCAATGCACGAGGCTGATCTTGTTGTTGCAGCTGGTGTCCGGTTCGACGACAGAGCGACCGGTGTCGTTTCAAAATTCTGTCCGAAAGCAAAAATCGTACATATCGATGTTGATGCGGCCGAAGTTAATAAGATTGTCAGTGCGGATATTTCACTTGTCGCCGATGTCGAATCTGTTTTTCCCATTCTTGTGCAGCTTGCCGCGGAGAAGCAGGAAAAATTTGCATCCGCATGGCAGAATGCCGAAGCTCGCGCGGTATGGCTCGAAAAAATCATGAATATACGCAGGGAAAATTCCTCGACAGAATGCGGCCGTCCTGCTGATGTGAAAAGTGTCAATCCCCGTGAATTCATTGCGTCGATACCGTCGCTGGCCGGGAAGGCTGGTACTGCCGGCGGGAGTCTGATTGTAACAACCGACGTAGGGGAACATCAGATGTGGGCGGCACAATATTATCCGGTGGAAAAACCGCGTACGTTCCTTACATCCGGTTCTCTCGGCACTATGGGATTCGGATTACCGGCTGCAATCGGTGCGGCACTTGCAAATCCTGACAGGCGGATTGTGTGTTTTTCCGGAGACGGTTCCATTCTTATGAACATACAGGAACTGGCGACGCTGGCAGAGTTGAATCTTGCCGTTACGGTGATTGTGTTTGAGAACGGAACTCTCGGTATGGTATACCAGCAGCAGAAATATTTGTTTAATAAAAATTACAGCGCATGTGTTTTTTCTGCACAGCCTGACCTTGTTACGGTTGCACGGGGATTTGGTATAGATGCGGCAGACACCGCGGACGACGACAGATGGTATGAAAAGGCTTTCGCGCCTGACCGTAAAAAGAAACCGTTTTTTGTCCGTGTTAAAATAAACCGGGAGGAAGACGTTCTGCCGTTCGTACCCGGAGGAAAGGCGAATATAGACGCAATAAAATAATATTCCGGGGGATAGCAGATGCGCTGCGTCGTGATACTGATTAGTATATTTGTTATTTTTAGTATATACAGAAAAAACGCGGTTCATAATGAACCGCGTGAATACATTTCGTTTATTTATTCGGAAATTTCTTTTTGAAATCCGCAAGCAGTTGGTCTGTTTGTGTTGCACCGTCTATGTCGGTGAGTTCACCCCGTTTGCGGTAAAAGTCGATAAGCGGTTCTGTCTGTTCGCGGTACACATCCATGCGGTGCAGAATAGATTCCTGTTTATCGTCGTCACGCTGATAGAGTTCTCCTCCGCACTTGTCGCAGATTCCTTCCTTTTTCGGCGGCATTGTAAGTACATTGTAGTTTTCTCCGCATTTACGGCATACGCGGCGTGTCGAAAGCCGTTTTATGACGATTTCGTCTTTGATGACAAAGTTTACAACGGTCACATCTTTGCAGATATTCGTGAATGCTTCTGCCTGAGGAATTGTGCGCGGAAAACCGTCAAGTATGAATCCATTTTTTACGTCATCCTGTTCCAGCCGTTCCTTTACAAGCGCACAGGTGATGTCGTCGCTTACGAGCCCGCCGGAATCGATAATACTTTTTACTTTCTTTCCGAGTTCGGTCTGATTTTTAATGGCAGCGCGAAAAATATCACCAGTAGAAATGTGCGGAATTTTATAGTCATTTGCGACTTTTACTGCAAGAGAACCTTTGCCGGCTCCGGGAGGTCCCAGAAAAATGAAATTCATATAAGCTCCTGTAAATCAATAAGTTTATTCTATTTTACTCTTAAAAACCGTAACCGGCAAGTGCGTATGACGTACCGGTTTATTCGTTCGGAGGGTATATTGATTGACAAATACATAATATACGCTATCATAAAAGTGACTGTGATGAATTACGGTGAGTTTAATCAAAGCCTGATGCGGGAGGCTCTTATGATGTGCACTATGTATACTGATCCTACAAAGAATCTTGTTATGTTTTTACCTGATAATGCAACCGATGCCGAAATTCTTTCTCTTTGCGCGGTTTCCACTCCTGCCGATGATTCAGACGACGGCAGCGGCATAAAACCGACCGGCATCATCGATTTGTACAATCTCCATGCAGTCTTTTCTCTCAGCGAAATGACACCAAACAGCTTTACTATTCAGCTGTAGAAGAAGTTTTTGCTGCATCTGTTATCGTAAAGAAGGCAAGTTCTGTTTCCCAGCTGAAGATCGTATTCATACATGCGCTTTCCAGCAGCCTGACGATTTTTTCCAGCCCGGCAGCGCCTGTTGATTCCGCAATTTTTGCCCCGTATGCCGAGGTTCCTGCATCAAACCATTTTTTCAGCTCTGTTTCTGTAATGCGCCGTTTTTCAGCAAGCAGCTGTGAGGCTGCATCGACTTTAAAACCTCTGCTGCGGAATGCATCTGCGATCGTTTCCGTATTCCAGCTGAACAGCGGATTCGTCCTGTCGCCGAAGAACTCCGTTTCTGCCTGATCCATTTTCTGCAGTGTTTCGATATACGGACCAATAGTTGCAGGAGTAAGTATCTGTTTTTCCACAAGTTTTGCAATGTGCTGCCCGCTTGCCGGTATCCGCTGTGAAATGACCGTGCACCATCCGCCTGCAAACGGACTTTCGGCTGATGACGGTTCACTATCGGGATTGGATTCGGAACGGTCCGTGAATGTAAAACCTTCCGCTTTTTTTGTATGTGCCGCTGCTGCAAAAGAATCGGCAAGCGCTTTTATGGAAACATCGGAAACGAACGGATTACGGAAAAAAATACGGTCAAACACTGCACCGTTGTATTCAAATTTTCTAAGTACGTCGGCAAAGCTCTCCGGTGTAAGAAAATCCGGTTGGGCCGTTTCCGGCCGGTACTGCAGGACAGGCCTGTCCAGATCACCGAGCGTCCGTCCGTACTGTTCAAGTATTTCCTTACCTTTCTGCGTACGGCATACTCCGCAGGTAACGCCTTCCGGTGTACGGCGTGCTACTTCCCAGAGCAGCAGCCCGTCGTCGGCATTCCATACAAGACTGCGGTGATGACGGGCAAGATGTGCGAGCTGCGTCATCGTATCGCGCACACTCAGAAGAATTTCTGCGCGGTTTGAATCAAGACGTGACCGCCACGATCTGTCCGCACGGTCGAGCGCCGTTTCTTTTGATTTGTCCGGCGGACTGAATGTAAGCTGTTCATCTTTCTGTACGCTTCCGCCTTTGAAATGGGCGTTTATCCACCATTCGCTTATCGGATTCACGCCGAACTCCGATTTATTGTTTTCATCCGGTACATGAGAGTCACCGGGAACTGTTGTGTTTCTGCTTCCTGTTACTGCGGTATCGGTGCAGGACGCGGCGTTTATGGAAAGACCATTGTTCGAAGGCTGTTCTTTTTCCAGTATGGCGGCAATCTGCAGTTCCCGGCGGGAAAGAACGCCTTCCCGTATAGTTTTTTCATATCCCTGCGTACCGGGTGTGTAGAATACCCGTCCGGTAAGTTCGCCCGGAAGATACTGCTGTGCAACCCAGTGGTCGCGGTATGCATGCGGATACAAATATCCGGCTCCGTGCCCGAACCCTTCCGCATCGCGGCTTGCATCCCGCAGGTGATTCGGGACTTCTGCATCTTCCTTTTCCACCGAAGAAAGTGCATCAAAAAATGCCATGCTGCTGTTCGATTTTGGTGCAGTCGACAGATACAGTGCTGCATGTGCAAGAAAATAGCGGCCTTCCGGCATTCCCACCCGGTCAAACGCCTGTGCACAGCTCGAAACGACCGTTATTGCATTCGGATCTGCCAGACCCGTATCTTCGCAGGCAGAGATCAGCATACGCCTGAATATAAAATCCGGATCTTCGCCTGCCGCCACCATCCGCGCAAGCCAGTACATTGATGCATCAGGATCGCGGCCCCTCAGACTCTTTATAAACGCACTGATGATGTCGTAATGGTAGTCACCGTCCCGGTCATAGAGAACAACTTTTTTCTGTATTGATTCTTCCGCCGTTTCTCTGCTGATGAAGATAGTCGAACCCCATGCAGGAACAGGCGGATTTGCTTCAGGTTCCCATTTTTCCGGCGTTGTTTCAACTGCAAGTTCCAGCGCGTTAAGCAGACTGCGTGCGTCTCCGTTTGCCGTATCAATAAGATGTTCAAGAGCACCTTTTTCAAATTCAATTTTCCAGTGTCCGTACCCGCGTTCTGTATCAGAAAGAGCCTGGACAGCAGCTTTCATGAGATCGTCGTTCGTGAGCGGTTTAAGCTGGAATACACGGCTTCTGCTTACAAGCGCTTTGTTTACTTCAAAAAACGGATTTTCAGTCGTTGCTCCGATAAGAATGATCGTGCCGTTTTCGACCCACGGCAGAAGTGCATCCTGCTGGGCGCGGTTCCAGCGGTGCACTTCGTCTACGAACAGAATCGTCCGTCTGCTGTAAAGATTGTAGTAATCCTCCGCCTGTTTTATAGAAGCACGTATATCCGCAACGCCCGTAAGTACCGCGTTGAGCGTAATGAAATTGCTTTTTGTATGATTTGCGATAACCCTGGCAAGCGTTGTCTTTCCTGATCCGGGAGGTCCGTAGAAAATAACCGACGAAAGCTGGTCAGCCGCAATTGCGCGCCGAAGCAGTCTGCCTTTCCCGACAATATGGTCCTGCCCGATATATTCGTCGAGTGTCCGCGGCCGCATTCGTGCAGCCAGAGGTTCGCGGAGGTATCGCGCAGCATTTTCAAAAAGAGGATTATCATCGTCAGACATATATATAAGTATAGCAGAAAACGGATGATTGAGCTATGAGACGGTAAAATTCGACAAAAAGCACTGCTCACCCTTATTCGCGCGACTTCCGGATAGAACGGCAGTAAAAAAGTGAAACCAGCCTGGTTTCACTTTGAAAGTAGACTAGTTTCATACTGAAACCAGCCTGGTTTCACACTGAAAACAGTGCTGCTGCAGAAAATTTATAGTACATATACAAAGTATATTCATGCCTTTCTCAGGAATTAATCATGTACTTCCGGAACAATTACTACAGGCGTTACGCGTCGTGAAGATCACCGGTTATGCAGAATACTGATATGTATTCCAAAAGGGCAACCCTTTTTGTACGAACTGCTCAAAAACAGACTCTCAATATTCAGTTCTGTCCGTCTCCTTCATGATTTCTTTTGACATACTATTTTTGACTAAAGGATCAACTCAAATAGTTTTTCTTTGACAGATTTATAATCATAATCCCTCGGTTCAGGTCAATCATTCAACTTGTTTTTTCATTTTCTATATGTATAATTCCTTCGTATTATATCATACACAAGTCATACTGTCTTTTCCTGTATTCAGCCGTCCGGAAAGACTGTTTTCTTATTTTCTGTTTTATATGCACCGCATCATCTGTCTCTTGCAAGCAGGAGAATGTACCTATATACTAAAGACAATATATGTTACAGGAAAACCTTACAATCGAGAATTTCGGGCCGCTCCGTACCGTTACACTGCAGAATATAACGCCTCTTACTGTCTTTATCGGAGAATCGGGCAGCGGAAAAAGTACTATTATGAAAGTGCTTGTCCTGTTCCGCTGGATATATAAGAAACTCTGCATTCGTTCGTATCTTAAAGTCTCGGGAATTACAAAATCCCCGTTCAGATTCCAGTTCGATCAATATAAAAGGAACAACGGTTTTGAGGATTTTTTTAAACCGGATACCTGTATCGTGTACAGCCGCGGACCGTATGAAATCAGTTATAAAAACGGAAAATTATACGCGAACATCACGATCGGCGCGCAAGACCTTTCGCTTGATAAAATGTGTTTTATTTCCGACAAACGGAATGTTATTCCCGATCTGCTGGCAAAAAAGATACCTGAAGGAGACTCTTTCTTTCTGAACGAAACCTGGCACGATTTTCAGGAAGCTGCCCGGTATATGAACGATGTCGATCTGCCGTATCTTGGAGTCAAACTGGTAAAAAAGAAAACACCGAGCGGTGTACAGTTTTTCGTACAGAACAGTACGTCAGACAGACCTGATTATTCAATTCATTTTGAATCCGCATCGTCGGGTATGCAGAACGTTGCCCCGCTGAGTTATATAATCAAATATTTTGCCGAAAAATACGATTTGATCGCTTCGTTTAACCGCGCGATCCTGTCGAATCTTTCCGATTCCGATAATATCAGCCAGTTCCGGCCGGTAACCGATATCGGAAAAATGGTATATCGAAATCTGTACTTCCACATTGAAGAACCTGAGCTGAGCCTGTATCCGTCAAGCCAGCTGGACCTGCTGTCGTTTATTATTGCCGAGTGTTTTGAAAATAAAGACGCGCAGTTCAAAATGAACTGTATGATAACGACGCACAGCCCGTATATCGTCAATTATCTGAATCTGCTGATCAGGCAGAAGCGTATTGCGCTTACGGATATATCCGCATTCGAAGTCATTAACGGTACCGTCCGGCAGCTTAAAAACGAAAGCGCAGGAGTTATCGACACGACGGTACTGTCCGAACCGATAGCCAGAATATACGGCGAATATAACGAGTTATAAACATGGACTTACAGACACTGCTGATTACCGAACTTGTTCCCGCCCTCTGCAGTCGGCACGGGGTAAAAAGTATTATCAATTCCGTACAGGCACCGACTGAAACGACCGCCGAAGAGGCTTTTGATCTTCTGGACAAGAAGAATCACATCGTTCAGCAGCCGGGTGAAGGCGGAGTCACCTATCATAATCCTGATAAAGAAAATATAACGGTTACCGATTATGAGAAATTCGTAAACAGCCTGCCGAAAAGCTGGCAGACGGGCGTGAAACGGTGCGATTTTCTGATTTACCGGAAGGATGAGAATACTTTTTTTGTCTGTAACGAACTGTCACAAAGCAGGAATATCAATTCGAAAGAATCCGATGCGCTGTACCAGCTGGAACAGACGCTCAAAACACTTACCGGCTGCCCTCGAATAAAAGACAGTCTTGACCAATGCAATATGAAAATCTGTCTGTTTTCAAACAGAATACCGCCTATACATTCACCGCAGCAGATGGCTGATGCATTCGATGTACGAAGGTATCTTAATTTACCAAAAGCTGCAGAGGCAACACCGTACGAACCGTTCGAGAAATACGGCTTTACCTACTACAAGGCAACAGGAGTTACCGTACAAAGCTGGAAACTTTCGTTTGACGAATAAAAGACGTACTGCGCAGAGATATGTTCATGCACCGGATACCTGTTCTCCATCTGCATCAAATTATTTATACCGCCGGAAGCAGTCGTGTGCAAAATATACTGTTTGCGGATAAATAACACCGCTGCTGTTCATTTTTTCAGAGAGTTCTTTACATTGTTTTATCATCACTATGTTTGCCGTCTTTATCGACGAATTTTTGTTCATCAATCAGTGTAAAATCAATCGTTTTTTTTCCAAGTTTATTGTGAAAATACGGTACATTCTGCAGTATGACAAGCCCGTTATAACCGCCCGGTTCTTTGTGGCCAGATTATGATACACATTTTTATTGTATTCCCAATCCCTGAAATTATTCAACGTTGACACAATCTGTGGAGAAATTGAATAAAGTATACCAGCAGGTCTTAATCCCTTAACTCAGGTCAATCATTCAAAGACCGCATACTCTAACATGTTATCCTGTAATACATTACAACAGCAGTTTCGCATACCTGCCGATGTAATTACCCGTTTTTTGACACTTACGCCTTTTTTCTCTTTTTTTATATGCATAATTCCTTCCTTTATATGAACTTATCAATTTTCGCATACCCCCCTGCATTTTTGGGGTTTTTCGGGAAAAACGCAGGTATGCGATATGTCAAACAACTGGAAATACCCATTTTAAAAATTCCTCTAGTAGTATAACATACACCAGTCATGCTGTCTTCTTCTGTGCTTTGCAAAAAAAACGGCGCACAAGGATGTGCGCCGCCAGTGAGGCAGTAATACCGCATACCGGTATTGCTGCAGAGCAGGATTTGCATGGATGCAGATCCTGTGTCTCATTCCCTGTTCCAGTTTCCTCTGGATGCATAATATGACCACAATCCTATGTCGTCGTAATCGCCTGTTGATGACGACGATGTACCGGAGAAATCTGCAGATGCATATATAGTAGCCCCTGTTTCAGTGTCCGAAGGGTCTACTGAGAGCATTGCAAGAATACGGTACGGGGAACCGAGTGCCGAATCCGCATTCGTTGAAAAGTCTTCCGTACTGCCGCCGGGCTTACCGTCTGTGTTCGATACCTTATACAGGCCTCCGCCGTTTGTTCCGAGCAGGATTGCGTTGCTTGTAACTGCCATGGAAATAATGTCTGTAATGCCAAGATCGGAAGATAACGTGAAACTTGAAGGGTCTGTCGAATAATACAGGACATCGTCATCTACGTAGTAGTAATATACTGTGCTGGACGCCGTCGTCGATGTTGTTGCGTTTGAACCTGTTGCCCAGTTATTGTTAAAGTAGACGGTACCGGAAGCATAATCATATATGGCAGAACATGCTGACGTTGCACTTGAATCAGTGGGTGTTGTATTAAGTGTACCACCTGTCAGCAGGAAAACTCCGCTGCTGGTTCTCAGGTATGCTTTCCTGTATTCCGGATTCGGTGTATTTGTACAGAAAATTGTCGGAGATGAAGTAGATGTGGAACCTGTAGTCACGCTCGTTACCTTATTCCAGGTGGAACCGTCATAATAGTACAGGTATTCGGCGGAAGGGATGTTTTTCCCTTCATCTTCGTCTTCTTCATATGTTATACCAAGCGCATACAAATATTGGGAATCTGCGGCAAGTTTAATGATCTGCATACCGTTGAAAGTTTTGTTGTAGTAATCATACGAGACGGACGTAAGCCCGTTCATGCATTTATTCCATGTATCGTGCGAAACGGAAGAGGCTTTCTTGCAGTATACATTTCCGTTCTCTATAAAAATATAGTCTGTGTAATCTGACGGGGTAGTTATGTAGTCCGGTGAATACCGTACAATAGAATTTATAGATCCTGATATTGTTGCATCATCCAGCGTCACCTCATTCATAATCTTTGCATAAATGACATCCTGACATCCGGTAAAGAAGAGCGGTACAACGATTAGTAATGCTGAAAAAATTGGAACTCTGATGATTGTCGTAATTTTCATTGTTATATCCTAGAAGTGATAGCGGGCTGAAAGTGAGGCTGTCATGAACAGGCCGTCAAAATTGTATTTGCTGTCGGAATACCATTCAGGCAGCCACATAAAACTGGAACCTATCCCGAAAGACCAGCTTTCCGAGAAACGGTAAAATACGCCGATTTCCGGTTTTAGTACGAACCCCGGAAAATATTTTCTGCTCTGATATGTTTCAAATGCTATGCCGGCGCCGAGAGAAATGGGAAATTCAAAACGCCAGATTGTCGGCTGGAACATAACACAGGCGGTGACAGGCCAGTAATTCAGTATGTTGCTTCCGAGCGTCGGGTTGTAACCTACAAGGGCGTCCCCGCCGACTGCGAGCCAGTCTGTTAAGAAATGACGGTACCCGAGCTGTGCTGCGCCGCCCGTATATAACTGTCCGTCGAAATTAAGCGGGAAACTCGGCATGAGCGAGATTTGTATATACTGGTCTCCTGCGCCGTTCATCTTATATTTAAATGCACTGCCGTCATCGTACTGGTCGCCCTGGTCAGAGTTGTCTGCAAATGCTGCCGGTATGCATAGAAGAAGCATGCAGAAGAGCGGTAAAATCCGTTTCATTTTTCCTCACTGATAGAATAATTGTCCAAAAAAAGATATAGTGACTATATCATTTTTTAATGCTTTTTATCAATTATATAACTAT
>Ga0172378_10005383_pt1 | contig 11948 bp, 11 predicted proteins | sample GrowelOW332metaG_FD_119755 | JGI IMG/M metagenome (GOLD analysis project Ga0172378, IMG submission 119755) | Groundwater microbial communities from an aquifer near a municipal landfill in Southern Ontario, Canada - Pumphouse #3_1 metaG | ecosystem: Environmental > Aquatic > Deep subsurface >... | reverse complement strand
TCAGGCTGACACAGACACAAGCGTCTATATTGCCATTGAGCATGTCCTCGATGGCTAATCCTATGTCATCATATCTGCGGACGGAAACCGCGTATTTCTCCAAGGCAAAATCACCGGTGGTGCCAATTTGGACACCAATCTTCTTGCCTGTGAGATTGTCGATGGATTCGACAGTGGAACTATCGGCGGTACGAATGATGACCACCTGTCCATTGGAAAGGATTGGAGTTGAGAAATCCATGGAGGCTTTCCTCTCTTCTGTCACAGTAACTCCGGAGGACACCCCGTCGTAGGCTCCATTGGACAGGCCTGCGAAAATTGTATCCCACGGTATGTTCTTCACAACCATTTTTACGCCAACAGCCTTCCCGATGGAGGGCATCAGCTCAACTTCAAATCCTGTAAGATTGCCAGCGTCATCGATAAATTCCAACGGCGGCCATGTTGCATCCGCGGCGAATACATAAGTTTTCTCTGAAACGCTTGAACCTTCCTTTGCTCCTCCAGCAAACACAAAATCCATGCATAAAACACAAATCAGCACCAAAAGGAATGTTTTTTTCATTGTATTATCTCCCCACAATTCTTGTTGATTTACATATCGAAAGTAACAACCAGGATACTCACAAGAAAACCAAACAAAATGCCACCTGCCACTTGGCTGAAAGAATGTCCAAGCATAGTCTTCAGATGTTTTTCAGTAAATCGTCCATCTTTATGAATCTCCTCAAGTAGCTCGCTCCATTTGTTAATGACCTCAGCTTGTTTTCCAGCGGCACGCCTGATTCCCATCGCATCATGGATGACAATGGAAGCGAATGTCGTGCTGATTGCAAATTCAATGGTACCAACCCCTTGTTTCAGGCCAACGGCGGTTACGAGGGCAATAACCCCGGCAGTGTGACTGCTAGGCATGCCTCCCGTAGAAAAGAACAGCTTCGGATCAAATTTTTTCTCTACCAGAAGATTGATAAACGGTTTGAAAAACTGGGCCCCTGCAAAAGAAATGGCGGCGGCTATCAAAGGGGCGTTACGCAGTAAATCGTTATTCATGGAATAAACTGTATATGCTTTATCCTTGTTTAGCAAGCGATAACTTGCTTTTTATGGTGAGTTCTTGGTATACCCATTATCATGGAATTTACCAAAGTACAATCCGACAGGATTCAGTTCTGGGTTCTCAATAGTGCAAGTTTTATTGCAAACTTGACCGTTTCGATGATCAGCCTTTCTTTGGTTTATCATCTAAGAAGAGTATTCGGTTTAAGTGCTTCTTCAATAGGTGTAGCCGTTTCCTTAAGTACTTTTTCCTACTTTGTCGGATGCGTGGGTCTTGCAAAAGTAGTACAGGCCCTCAAGCCTCGGTATTGTGTTGCGTTATCGCTTTTGGGCATGAGCCTGTCATTGCTTTCCTTGGTCCTGGCCCAAAGCCTTTTTATTGTTTATGCCAGCCTTTGTTTCTACGGCCTGTTCATGAGTCTTCTTTGGCCTCCCATCGAAGCATGGTTTTCTCGTGGGAAAGAGGGTAGGCAATTGAACAGGGCGACGAATAGCTTTAATTTTGCATGGAGTTTTGGGTCAGGGCTTTCAACCTATGTGGCAGGACTGCTGGTGGAGAAATCCACCTATCTACCTTTCTATGTGGGTATCGGAAGTTTTGCTTTCGTTTGCGCCTTTGTTACCATTATTGCCAATCTGGTGCCACAGATACGTGCGGTTTCAAGTGAGGAATCGAACATAAAGGAAAACAAGGTGAAGGATCAGAGCACTCCATTACGTTTCTATTGCTGGGTGGGAGTTGTGCTTGTCTATACCGGCATGAGTGTGATTCAGACCATATTCCCCTTGTATGCGATGGATGTGCTTACTATAAGTGAGGTGACAATCGGTGCCTTGCTTATGGTGCGAGGGGTGGCAACTTGCCTTATGTTCCTGGTTCTTTCCCAGACCGATTTCTGGCAGTTTAAGAAAAGTGTGATACTTCTGGTACAATTGGGTTTTGCCCTGCTTTGCTTCTGGGGCATGACGATTCATAGCCTTGTCCTGTTCGCCCTCTTCTTCTTTTGCTTTGGCATCATATTTGCGTTTAGCTATTGCCTTTCCATGTTCCATGGAGTGTCGGGATGTGTCAACAAGGCTAAAAGGATGACCATTCACGAGGTGTTGCTTACCATAGGGCAGATAATTGGTGCTGTATTGGGCGGTGTGATTTATGAACGATTCTCTTTTTCCCGAATATTGCTACTGATTGGAACCGTCACCTTTGTCGTTTTGCTAGTCGAGGCTTTAGCCGGAAGCAGAACTAATTGATCTTGCGCATCGAGTTTTCGATTATGGACTTTACGGAGTCAGGGTTGTAGGGTTTGTGGATGAAACTTACCACCCCCAGCTTCAAGGCTTTTGATTCGGGAGTCCCAGGATCTGCGATGACCACGATGGGCAAGTGCTTCAAATCCTCATTTATCTGGACGATTCTCAGCAAATCGTGGCAATCAGGGTCCGTCATATTCCAATTCAGCAGGACCACTGACAGAATATGGCAATAGTGCCGCATCTGCTGCAGGGTCTGCTTGCCTGTATGGGCCTGAATGAGGGAGAAGTCCTTCTTGAAAATATTACTAAGTATCGCCCGGCCCACTTCCGTAGTGTCTGCAATCAGCATCAAGGGCTTGCTCGTTGTGGTTTCAATGGTCTCGCTGTAGAAGTAATACTGGTTCTTCCCTTTTTCTTTGGCCACGTACAAGGCTGTGTCTGCCCGATACATCTGGGTGTCGAATAGTTGAAGATTGTGAGAATTCTTGGCGATGCCGATGCAACAGGTAAGTCTTGTGACCGAATACTCGCTAAAGATTTTGGCAACCTGTCCTACGAATCGGTCGAGGGTGTTCCTTATGCCTTTCAAATCGTCCGTATTCTTCATGAGGACCAGGAACTCATCACCCCCCACACGCCCGATGATATCCTCATATCCAAAATTGTCACGCAGAAGCTGGCCGAACTTGGATAGGACATAATCACCCTGCTTATGCCCCAGTTCATCATTGATGGTCTTGAAATTATCCAAATCCATCATCAGCATCGCACTGCTTTCGGCTCCTTTTGTTTCCTTGAGATATTCTCTGCATTGTTGTTCGGTGGCCCCCTTGTTCAGGACCCCTGTCAGACTATCGATAGAGACAAAACGCTTGAGCTCATTGGTTGTGCTTGATTCCTTGTTCCGAAGGCTTCCGATAATGTAGCTGCATATTTCCGAACAGACAAAACCTAGAACGGCGTTTATCCTATCAAGAAAAAGGATGTCGCCACTTTTGAATTTTTGAATGGCCAGGAGAAATATGAGTACATATAACAAGTTGAAGAGGAGCCGGAAGAAAAAGGATTCAATGAATATCACCGTGGTGCAGATGAGCAAAATGGAAAAGGTGATGGAGGGGCTTTGGGGAAAAGGCAACACACTTGAGGTGATGGCGAACGTCATGAGAAGTGTCACGAATATATGGCGATAACACATCGTTTTTCGAGTGGACATCCTCTTTTCCGGTCTTCGTTCCATGAGGGTGATAGAATAACTGAGGATGAAGATAGACTGAAGGACAATGGTGACGAAAGTTATGATGTCCAGACGGTTGTTGTGGAAATTATAATGGTTGATAATGAAAAAAAAACAAAGCAACCCGAAATAAATGGGAGAGAGCATTCTTATCGTCTCGGTGTTGTGGTTCTCAAATTCCTTACGGTTGTCAGTAAATGACTTGTGGTCGTTTTTGAGAAACTCTGTGCAAGCAGAGAAAGGATTGGTCATTGGTGTTTTCCTTGTGTATTGATTATAAGGAGTAAATGAAGTATTTGCAAGTTTCTTTATTACTTGCACCAAAAGCGGTCATTAGTATACCATGTCATAATATGAATCGTATTTTATTCATCTGTCATGGAAACATATGTAGAAGTGTCATGGCGCAATGTATTCTAACGCAGATGCTGAAGAAAAGAAATACTTTGGCGGGGTTTGTCATCGATTCCGCGGCAACAAGCGACGAGGAGATTGGCAACGGCATCTATCCAGATGCGAGAGAAAAACTTCTTGAGAAAGGGATTGGCCTCGTGCCCCACCAGGCAAGAAGGTTGCTTCTCTCCGACTATCCCGATTATGACTTTTTTATTGGCATGGATAGTGAGAATATTGTAGATATGAGGCGGATTCTCAATGGGGATAAGGAAGGCAAAATACTGAAGCTGCTGGCAAAAGATGTCAGCGACCCGTGGTATACGAACGATTTCGAGAAGACATACCGGGATTTGTGTTCAGGTTGTAAGGCGATACTTGAACGACTATAAAGAATCAGGACAAGGGGGAAGACATGGCAATGACGTTGACTGAGAAAATCATCAGGGCGCATCTGATTGAGGGATCCTATGAGCAGGGAAAAAGTATCGGGATTAGGATTGACCAGACACTTACGCAGGATGCCACGGGCACAATGGTGTATTTGCAGTTTGAGGCCCTTGGGCTGGACAGAGTGAAAAATGAGTTGGCCGTAAGCTATGTCGACCACAACACCATTCAGATTGGCTTTGAGAATGCTGACGACCATGCCTATCTTCAGTCTGTGGCCGCACAGAAAGGGGTGGTCTTCTCCCGTCCTGGTAATGGTATTTGCCATCAGGTGCACTTGGAGCGGTTTGGAAAGCCAGGGGCGACACTTCTTGGTTCCGACAGCCATACTCCGACCGATGGAGGACTCGGTGCCCTTGCCATCGGCAGCGGAGGGCTGGATGTCGCCTTGGCCATGGCTGGCTATCCTTTTCATATCATTGCGCCAAGGGTCGTGGGGATCAGGCTTTCAGGAAGGTTGAGACCTTGGGTCTCCGCCAAGGATGTGGTGCTGACAATCCTGGAGCATTTTACGGTCAAGGGTAATGTGAATTCAGTGTTTGAATATTTTGGTGATGGTATCAAGAGTTTGGATGTTCCCCAGCGTTCCACAATATGCAACATGGGCGCAGAGTGTGGTGTTACCTCGAGTTTGTTCCCAAGCGACGAAGTGACCTTTGCCTTTCTTAAAGCACAGCAGAGGAGTGAGGATTGGAAAGAGCTCTCTGCGGATGAAGGCGCTGCCTATGATGGATTGTACGAAATAGACTTGGGCAATGTCTCCTGCAAGGCTGCTTGCCCTCATAGTCCGGGGAACATCAAGGACATAAAGGATCTGGAAGGCATGAAGGTCGACCAGGTGCTTATCGGTTCCTGCACCAACAGTAGTTATACGGATATCAAGAAGGTTGCTCGGATACTCAGCGGACATGTGGTCAGTCCTTCTGTAAGTCTGGGCATAGCCCCTGGCAGCAGGCAGGTTCTGGAGATGATCAGTGCTGACGGGACATTGCTTTCCCTTGTGAGAAGTGGAGCAAGGATATTGGAAAGCGCCTGTGGTTTTTGCATCGGCAACCATCAAAGTCCTGCCACTGACGCGGTTTCCTTACGTACCAGCAATCGTAATTTTGAAGGACGTTCAGGAACTTTGAGTGCTCAAGTGTATCTGGTGAGTCCTGAGACTGCCGCGTTATCGGCGATCTACGGGCATGTGGTGGATCCTTGTGGACAAACCGAAATCCCTTACCCCCAGGTCGCAATACCCGAGTCCTTCCTTGTGGACGACAGTCTTTTCCTCTATCCTCCCAAGGACGGGAAAAACATCAAGGTAATCAGGGGACCGAATATCGGGAATCCGCCAAGCAACGGACCTTTGAAGAAGAAACTGAGTGGGAGGGCGACCCTCAAGGTTGGGGATAAGATAACCACCGACCATATCATGCCAGCAGGTGCCCGTCTCAAATACCGTTCGAATATCCCTGCCTACAGCAAGTATGTGTTTGAGAATATCGACCCTGACTTTTCCACGAATGCGGCAATCAACAGGGACAAGGGGATAGACAATTTCATTATTGCCGGATATTCATACGGACAGGGCTCGAGCCGTGAACATGCGGCCATCTGCCCCATGTACCTTGGAGTCAAAGCGGTGCTTGCGCTCTCCATTGAACGGATTCATCAGAATAATCTCTGTAATTTTGGCATCATTCCTTTGACTTTCAGGAGTGAAGGGGATTATCAGAAGATACAGCAGGGTGACGAGCTCGAGATCGAGGATGTGGCAGAGCAGATACGAGAGGGTTCCGTCCAACTTGTGGATAAGAGTAGGAACCTCACAATCGAGCTCGATTGCGTTGCAACCGATGAGCAGAAAAAGATGCTGTATGCCGGTGGCCTGCTGAATTTGCTAGGGAAATAGGAAGGCTTATTCTTTATCCAGGTCAAATTGTCTGAAATCGCTGATGACCGCGGTAATCCTATATCCTGTGGAGAAAGTCCGAGGCTCAGGGGTTACCGCATATATATCGAAGATTCCCGCATTGTTGGCTCCAAGGATTCCCTGCTGTGAATCCTCAAACACAGCAGATTCCTCCACACTGCAACCAAGGGCCTTCATGGCATCAAGAAAGGTGTCCGGGGCGGGTTTGCTTTTGCGCTTTGAATTCTCGATGATGATATGATCTCTTGAGAAATAGTCGAGGAGAGGGAACCATTTGAGATACTGCTCCATGTTCATCAGGGGGGCGCCTGTAGCTATTGCCATCCTCATGTTTCTTCTTTTAGCTTCGGACAATAGGGGGATGGCCCCAGGGGCAAGGGAAGGAGTCCCTTCCTTGAGACAAAGCTCAAGATAAAAGAGCTCTTTCTCCTTGACAATCGAGAGCACCTGTTCCTCACTTGCATTTTGTCCAAGAAAATATCTGGCCGTGGTTGTGCTGTTTTGTCCGTTAAGCAAGGACTGCTCTTGTAAAGAGTAGCCCTTCTGTCGGTATTTCTCGCTGATCATCGACCATGCGGACACATTGTAGGGGGTATCCCAGAACAAGGTGCCATTAAAATCAAAGATCAGCGCTTTCTTATCGTTCCTCAAGAGGTTTGACCAATCTTACATCCGGACCACTATAAACCTGGCGAGGTCTTCCCAACTTCTGGTATGGATCATGACGCCACTCAAGCCAGTGGGCTATCCATCCAGGGAGCCTACCCATGGCGAACAGGACAGTAAACATGTTTTCCGGTATCCCCATGGCATGGAATATGATTCCTGTATAGAAATCTACATTCGGATACAAGTTCCGTTCGATGAAATAGGAATCGTTGAGGGCCACTTGCTCAAGTTCCAGCGCAATCTGAAGAAGAGGGTCATTCCCCGCATTATCACCCAGCACCTGGGTGCAAAGCCTCTTGGCTATCTTCGCCCTGGGGTCATAAGTCTTGTAAATGCGATGTCCAAAACCTGAAAGCCTGAAGCTTTCATTCTTATCCTTTGCTTTTTTGACAACCTCCTCGATACTCATGCCCTTGTTGTAGATTGACTCCAGCATATCCAGCACATCCTGGTTTGCCCCACCATGCTTGTTTCCCCAAAGGGCACAACAACCTGCGCTGACGCTTGCATAGAGGTTCGCACCGGAAGAGCCGACCAGTCTTACTGCGCTAGTGGAGCAATTCTGCTCATGATCCGCATGAAGAATCAGCAAGTCGTTCAATGCTTTCACGTGCACAGGATTCGGCTTGTAGTCGTTCACACTGGTGTGGAACATCATGTTGAGGAAATTCTCACAATAGGAATACTTGTACGAGGGATCGACAAAATCCAGGCCGTTCATCTGCCGATAGCTGAAAGCTGCGATGGTACGCATCTTGGACAACAAGCGTGTCACCGTAAGGTCGATATTCTCCTCAGGATCTTTTTCCTCAAGTTCAGGATAGAAGGCCGAAAGTGAGGCCACCATTGCGGAGAGGATCGACATGGGGTGGGCGTTCTGTGGATAGTCCCTGAAAAAGTTGCGCATATCCACATGCAAAAGGGAATGCCTGTTAAGCAATTCACAATACATCTGTCTTTGTCTTAGGTCAGGCAACTCACCCTTTACCAGCAGGTAGGCGACCTCGACAAAATCGCAATGGGAGACAAGATCCTCAATATCGTATCCCCTATAGCGCAGAATACCTTTTTCTCCATTGACATAACATATCGATGACATACAGGAACCAGTGTTCACAAAACCCGGGTCGTAGGTGATGTATCCTGTGTTCTTTCTCAAACTGGTGATATCAATGCTCTTATCACTCATGTTATCGGTAAGTACAGGTAGTACGACCTCTTTCCCCCCACTAAAAATTAATTTTGCACCAGTGTTGTCCAATTGCATATCATCACTCCTATTTGGAGAAGCAACCTGCGTTGCTCATCCTATCCAACGCAAGCACGAGCGCTTGCGTACCAAGTTTCCCATAATCCAAACCCTGCATAGCGATATAAAGTTGTTGCACCAAGGCCAATGTAGGAAGACACAACCCCATTCTTCTACTTTCCTCCAACGCGATGCCCATGTCCTTCACAAAATGATCAATGAAGAATCCAGGGGAGTAATCCCCTTTGATGATTCTTGGTGCGAGATTGTCCAGTGTCCAACACCCTGCGGCCCCGGCCTTGATGGTGTCCAGCAATTTGTTCATATCCAATCCTGCTTTCTTTCCATAAAGAAGCGCTTCACAAACACCCCCCATCGTGCCGGCAATGACTATCTGGTTTGCCATCTTGGTGTGCTGTCCCATACCGCATTTCCCTTCCAGGGTGATTTTTTTTCCCATAATCCTGAAATAAGGTAAGAGGGTGTCAAAGGTCTTGCTGTCGGTACCCGCCATGATTGACAGTGTGCCGTTTTTTGCTCCGCTATCGCCACCGGAGACTGGCGCATCACAAGCAAAGCAATCTCTCTTTTCGGCTTCTTCTGCGATTCTTATTGCTAATGAAGGCTTTGTCGTGGTCATGTCCACGAATATTTGTCCTTCGTGAGGATTCGACAAGAGCCCCTCTTTACCAAAATAGACTTCCTCGACATCCTGAGGATACCCCAGCATGGTGAATACAATGGAACAGTTTCTGGCGATGGCTGCGGGGCATTCTTCTGCAACCGCACCATGCAGGATAAGATCCTGCGCTTTTGCCATGGTTCTGTTGAACACATGAATTTTATGTCCATTTTCCAAGAGATGGGAGCACATCGAATGCCCCATCACTCCAAGACCAATAAAACCCAAACTTTCAGTTCCCATAACTTACCATCCTTAAGGATTTTAGCTACTGTAGCCTATTTACGAAAAAAAATAAATACGACTTATTTCTCTTTTGACAAAAACCAAGTATAGTGGAGGAAGAGGTTGAGAATGTCTGGCAATTTAAAAGTCGCAGAAGAGGAAGTGGTGGATTTGGCTGAATTTTTCAAGGTGTTTGCTGATCCGACCCGTTTGAAGATCCTGTTTCTTTTGCAGGACGGTGAACTTGGCGTGAATGCCATCTGCGAGGAACTTGGCATGCAACAAAGCACTATCAGCCAGCAACTGAAGACTCTTAGGGCCAGACGTCTGGTCCGTTGGCGGAAAGAAGGACGAAATGTCCTTTATATGCTGAACGATGAACATATCCAGAGGATCCTTGCTCTTGGCAGTGAGCATTACCAGGAACTGCTTTGCTAGTACAGCACCTTCTTATCCCTCTTATATTCCTCAAACAGCGGCTGGGTTGTTTCCCTGTTGCTTTGTACTAGTTCCATGACTTTGGTATCCGAACAACTCCCTCCTATGAACTTGTAGATGTAATCATCCCTGAATCCTACTTCCTCAGCATCCTTGGCCGTTGAGCCGTAGTATATTTTCCTGATATTTGCCCAGATACAGGCTGCGAGGCACATGGGGCATGGGTAGCAGGTTGTGTAAAGGATGCAACCTGACAAGTCGAAGGTCCCTTTCTCCTTGCAAGTTTTTCTAATTACATTGACTTCGGCATGGGCGGTGGGATCCTTATCCTCCAGCACGGTATTACTTGCGACATATACTTTTCCCTCAGTATCGACTATAGCGGCACCAAAAGGGCCCCCCTTGTTGCTCCTCATGGTTTTTTGTGCTTGCGCAACAGCTTGTAAAAGATACTCTTTTGCTTCCATTTCCTTCTCCCTTTGGTAGTGTATCATAAATTGTTGCAATATGTTGCGCGAATGCGAAAAATATTGGGCTGACATCCTGTAGGATGGCAACCCAATCTGTTGCTTCTATTGCTGGTCGCGTATCGTGGAAGCCATCAGGCGAATGGCATTGATATTGATGAATCCCTTGCAATCCATCGGATGATAACCACCGGCCTTGTCCATGGAACCAAGATCCTGGTTGTACAAAGAACAGGGGCTGGTAACGCCGGCAAAACTGACGTTGCCCTTGTATAGGGCCACCTTACTTGTTCCTGTGACATGTTTCTGGCTCTGCTCAAAAGCAGCGGTGAGCATGTCAAATTCGGGCGCATGCCAATATCCATTGTAGATGAGCTCGGCATACTTGGGGGAGAGTCCGTCTCTCAGATGCATGACCTCCTTGTCCATGGTGATGCCTTCAAGATTATGATGCGCATGCCAGAGGATAGTGCATCCCGGTGTCTCGTACACTCCCCGGCTCTTGATACCGATAAACCTGTTTTCCACCATGTCCACACGTCCAATGCCATTGTCATGACCAATCTTGTTCAGATAAAGCATCATCTCCAAGGGGTCTGAAACCACAGTGCCGTCTTTGTCATTACTTACAGAGAGGGGATTCCCATCCTTGAAAGTAAAGGTAAGATAAGTCACCTCATCAGGCGCATCCTTGGGACTGACTGTGAGATTATAGACATCAGGAGGACATTCCTTGGAAGGATCCTCCAGAATACCTGCTTCATGACTGATATGGATCAGATTCTCATCCTCACTGTAGGGTTTCTTTGCAGAGGCTTTTACTTGGATGTTATATTTCTTTGCATAGGCAAGCATGTCCGTTCTTCCCTCGAACTGGGAAAGCCATTCGGCATCCTTCCATGGGGAGATTATTTTTACCTCGGGCATATGCATGTAATAACCGAATTCAAATCTGACCTGGTCGTTTCCTTTGCCGGTCGCTCCATGGGCGACATACACGGTGCCTTCTTTTTTTGCAATCTCAATCTGTTTTTTTGCAATGATTGGCCTTGCAAGGGAGGTCCCGAGCATATAGGTACCCTCGTAGATGGTGTTCGCCTTCATGGCAGGAAACACATAGTCGGTGACCAGCTCGTGACGAAGGTCCTCAATATACACCTTGCTTGCTCCTGTCGCATATGCCTTCTTCTCAATGGCGTCAAAATCTTCATTTTGTCCGACATTCGCGACATAGGCAATGACATCAAAACCCTTGTTATCCAGCCATTTGAGAATGACCGAGGTGTCCAGTCCGCCACTATAGGCAAGAATCACTTTTTCTTTTTTCATATGAGTTTCCTCCAAATCATTTTTCTCTTGTTATTTTTGGATTACTGTATGGATTTTTGGAATTTTATTCAAGTAGTTTTGCATAAATATTCTTTGTTATGCCATAATATGGCAAAAAATTAAAAATTAAAAATATTTATACATAAAAAATCTATTTCCAAAAAATTCGAAATAGTTATTGATATTTCATAAAAACAATACTAATATTGGGTCATGATATTTTTCAATTGTGTAAGTAAGAGTTACAAGGAAGGAAAGAAGGCTGTCGATAATCTTTCCTTGACCATCGAGGATGGGACGATATTCGGTTTCTTGGGACCGAATGGGGCAGGAAAAAGCACTACCATCAAGATGATTGTCGGTCTGCTATCACAGGATAGTGGCACCATCTCGATTGACTCCACTTCGGATGCTCTCCAGATCAAGAGGAATCTCGGATATGTTCCTGATGAACCTCTTTTCTACGAGAGGATGACAGGGATGGAGCATATCGACTTCATTTGTAATGTTTTTCAGGTGAGTGACCGTAAGCAAAGGACGGAGGAGCTTTGCACCTTGTTTGATTTTCATGCCCTTTC
>Ga0172378_10005382_pt1 | contig 11950 bp, 11 predicted proteins | sample GrowelOW332metaG_FD_119755 | JGI IMG/M metagenome (GOLD analysis project Ga0172378, IMG submission 119755) | Groundwater microbial communities from an aquifer near a municipal landfill in Southern Ontario, Canada - Pumphouse #3_1 metaG | ecosystem: Environmental > Aquatic > Deep subsurface >... | reverse complement strand
TCGAAGTTTTGGAGAGTATGTCGAAACTCCGAGAAGAGTACAAAAGAGTGCTCGACCTGCACAAAGACAACGAGTGGTAAGACACTCGTTGACAGGAACCTCCGGGTTCCTTCTTTTTTTGCATTATCATATGTTTACAATCAGTACAGGAGTAAATGTATGATCTTGTTTAAAGAAGACTTTCTAACTCAACGTGCGATCGTTGATACGGAAACAAAAAATTCAACATTCATTAAAATGGGTATTCTGCTAAAAAGAATGGGCATTGAGAACAACATGTTCTTTTTAGCACTGACCCAACCAGAAATTCAAAAATATGATCCGCATCATCTGACAGATAATTCAGAAGAACTAAGACAGAGAATTGCATTGGAATGCAAACTCAATCCTTGGTATTATTTTAGAGAAGTGATTCGAGTAGGTGCATCTGGTAGCAACGGTATTCCTTATATTTTGAATAGAGCAAATTTAGCACAAGCTTGGGCATATCTAAATTGTCTAGATTCTTATCTGACGATGCCACGTCAGCTTGGTAAAACATTTGGTGCCATCGGTACCGGAAGTTGGTTGGAGTTCTTTGCTGGTAACCATATCACATTAGGTTTATTTGCTAAAGATGCCAAGCTTGCTCAAGAAAACGTTTCACGACTTAAAGATGTTCGTGACAATTTACCGAAATATTTATTAGAAGCTTCTATCGCTGATACCAATAATAAAGAAGGTATCAGCTATGCGGCCTTGGCAAATCAGATTTTAACCTTCGTGGCACAGAAAGATAAAGGTGCCGCAGAAGGACAAGGTCGTGGTCAAACCTTAGCATTTGAGCACTGGGATGAGTTGGAGTATTATGAAAATAATTGGATTTCCTTTGCAACTGCGCAAGCTGCCATGGGTGCTGCAAAACCACAATGTATTGCATCAGGTTGTCCGAGTGGAACTATGATAACCACAACTGCAGGTGATTTGGATGATCCCAAGTGCAGGTTTGGTTGTTCTATCATCTACAACTCCATGATGTTTCATGAAAAGTTATATGACTGCAGAAACAGAGACGAATTACTTAATGTTATCGATACCAATTGCAGCAACAGAACTCTTTATATGGAGTATAGCTATAAACAGATTGGTAAAACTGACGAGTGGTTTTTTGACACTACTCGTAATATGTCCGATAAACGCAAGATTGAAAAGGAATATCTCAATCGTCGTACACCAGGATCAAGCACTTCTCTGTTCCCCCCGGAACTTCTGATTCGTGCATCCGATTCTGTCAAAGAACCTGTTGCAGTTACTTACTACGAATCTCTGGTGATTCGTTGGTATCAGCATCCGAAAATGATAATGGAAGATCCTAGTCTAAGGAACAAACCATACATCATGGCATCTGATACTTCAGACAATGTTGGTAGAGACTATACTACTTTTATCATGGTAGATCCTTACGACTTATCTCCTGTAGCAGAATTTAAATGTAACATGACTAACATGGCATTTGTTACTAGGGCAATTAAGAAGTTCATCATTGACTTTCCAAGATCTATCTTCATTCCAGAACGAAATAAGAATGGAGCTATGATGTTGGACTTCTTACTTGCTATGCTACAAGCAGATACTTCATTCAGTCCATTCACTAGAGTCTATAATGAATTTTGTCAGGATTATACCAGCGATACTCCTAGCTTCAGAACTCTCGATCTTGCATCTGGGTTGGTTCGTAAGAAGTTTGGTTTTACCACTGGAGCCGGATCGCGTGATACTCTGTATAGTAGTGTATTGACTACAGCAGTGCAATTGACAGCAGATAGATTCTATTCTGCTACTTTGGTTAGTGAGATTAAAGGACTTGTCAAGAGAAATGGTAGAATCGACCATTCCATTGAAGGACATGATGACTCACTCATTGCTTATTTACTTTGTGTGTGGTTCGCTATCTTTGGAAGAAATCATCACATGTATGGAATCAAATCGGACGAACTGCTTTCTCTCATTACGGAAGATGGTGCTTCTACTGATAAGGAATCCAAACAGAGAACACTGGAAATGCGTGCTCGTGGTAACGAGTTAGTTAAGCTGATATTGAAAGCTAATAACTCTATCGTACGTAATGCATACCAGAGAGAACTTGATAAGATTAAAGCTTATCTTGATGAAGATTTCTTAGAAGAAGACAAACTTGAAACAATGGCACAAGTAACAGAACAAGCCACCAAAGGTAAACCTGTTTCTAATACTGCTTTACAGATCCTTTCCTTTATGTAATTATAGAACTACACGTAGTGGGCCTCCACTACGTGTAGTTCATCTTATTTCAAGTATAGATTACTTGGGTGATTGTAGTAGAATGAATTAACATTTTACCCTAAACCAAGGAGGTTTATTATGCGTAGCCTTTCATTGATCCTTTGCATTGCCGTGTGGTTCGTATTTCCGATTATCGGAATTGCTCTGGCCAACGTGTATATGAATCCGGTCTGGAAGCTTGTCGGCATCCTGCCGCTGATCGTTACGGTCGCAATTACGATTGCGATCTGTACGTTCGTGCCGTCCTGTATCAAGTTCTTCAACTTGGTGTATCGGATCGTGCGATGAAGACAAGTAGCATTGTATTCGCAGTGCTGTTGTTCTTTGTACTTCCCGCATATGGGTTGTACAGAGTGCAGCAGTATCGTGAATTTGTGTGGGCAGTTTCCTATGCGCCGTACTTGATGTATACGGCGTGGTTAACTTTACAAGAAAAAATAAGGAAAGGAGGAAGAGGATAAAATGCGATATATCGTGCCGATCATTGAGACGCTCATTGTCTTCGGTCTCGGTGTTGCCACCGGGATGGCCATCTCCTCCAAAGATTAGTTTGGAGGTATGTTGATCGACACAAAGGTGTGTCGATCAACTCAACTGGTGTATATATTACACTGGTGATCTGAGTGTAGATAATTCATTTAGTTTCAGAAATTTCCCAAAACCAAAAAAGGAGATCCGTATCATGGAATCGAACAACAGTACCGTCAAATCCGAAAACACCGAATCCAAGGCCAAAGTCGAATCCGCCACCGTCGCCGCCATCGTTCCCTCCACCGGCACCATCAAGAAGGTCGTGTTCTGGGGTGGCATCGGAGTCGCGGCTCTCGCGGTCGGCGCCGGCATCGCCTACTGGCTGCGTTCCAGGAATTCGGAAGTTACGGAAACGGCGGCGGAAACCGCCGAAGCGCTTCGGCGATAAACTGGTAGGGAGGGAAGGGCATATGCCCTTCCCTCCCACTGTTTGGATGTGTTTGTTTTTTTGTTAAGAAACATCTTATGTAATTTTAATTCAACCATAAGGTATTAGCAAATGCCAGCAAATAATCTGTCTCTGAAAGAACTTCTCATTCCCAGAGCTGTTCTCAAAATGAATAGAGCCACGCACGATCAGTTGGAAAAATGGTGTGTTTCATATGAAGTGAGAGATCATTATCCAGAAGTATTCAACAGTCCTCTTTTAGCAATCTATCCTGCTAATTTTTTTACTAAGGATGTTAATGCACTTTTCAATATTCTAGAAATTGATAAAGATGAGTTTTCTTATCTGATTAAACAATGCAATTCAGTGAATCAAGACTTTGTTGTTACTTCTGACTTGTTTAACCTGCTAACAGTATATGCAGCACACTGTGCAATACATTCACCTAATCTCACTGTTATGCAAAAAGACAATGTTCTGATGATTCTGTTTAAAATGCTTCATTACAAATTCTTTACTTCAGTGGTGAATCACCGACTTCCTCATGGTGCCAATCTTGAGATTATGCAAGCTACTATTGATACTATGTCAAAGAAGTTTGATATTATCAAGCCAGAGACTAATACGTGGAAACTTGTGATTGAAGCCAGGTGTAGAGACATCTTTAGTAAACAGAGTATTCATTTTAGCACATTAAATCAGTTTAGTCCTGATAAACAAATCCTTTACATCATCTCAGATGCACAGACGAGAATGCGTACCAAATTGGGATTGGTGATTAATGCTTATCGTGAGATGCATGCAAAAGCTACTAAGATTGGAACAACTTCTCTAATTGACGATGCAGGGGAAGAAAAAACAATCAAGGATATTGTTGCAACTTATGACATGATGATTTCCAATGTGACAAACAAAGCGTTGAACGTCAATCAGTTCATTAAACATAAATTGATCGAACTGGTTTCTAAACTGATTCCCAATGTTCGTCCCGATGCTATGCGCACTGTATTAACCCGATTTAGTATGATGGCTATGAGTCAATATCAGAAACAACAGCAAGATCAAAAAAGCAAAGATGGCAAAATATTGATTGGATTTGGAATATTACTCGATGCTATTATTCAGAAGACTTATCGTGCGTGCATGCTTGAGAAAGTCAATATGAAATCTCAGCTGGATATTCTCAATAGAGCGAAAGACATGTATCGTAGTTCTAGAATATCCGATCCTGGTGTACTTCAGGTAAAAGAAAGTGTTGCAGAGTTTGTAGAAGGATTGCAGATCTCTAATCGGGAAGCCACGAAAGCTTCTCTTAAGATTGCATTCATTCTTTACATTATTCTTCTCAGTTTCGATTATGGTAATTGATAACTAACACAGTATCACTAGGAGGATTGCCCTCCTAGTGATACTGACTTATTAAACTTGATACTGCATGTGCATGTCTCTCGCAATTGGATCTTGTAGAGTTGTACCCTTCCATATAATCAGCTGTTCTTCATACTGCTGATTGGCATCTCTGCAATCTTCAACAATAGTGCGAATCGTTCCAAGATCCACACCAAATTCCTGCGCAGCTCTATCGATAGCAATATACAGGTTGGTGTAGATATAAGCCTTCACAGAAAGTTCAGTAAGTTTACATAACGTTTGCACACCATTGACACTTACTTGAGAAAAGTTTTCATCATAAGAAGATCTGCAGTCCAGAATCCAATCTACATGATTGCCTTGACTTGGAAAGATTTTAACGATATCCCCGGAGAGCAAGGTACAAAGAGGAGCATTTCCGGTACTACCAAAGGTGTAAGATGCTAGCATGGAGTCTGCAGCAGATAAAGTATTGTATCCTGTGTCTTGCACATAGGCGACAGGAATATCTCCGACGATACCTCCAGCATTCGAAACACGAATAGCTTGGGTAAGCGGCATGTTATCCCTTGCTTCAGGAGGAATACGATACAGATCATATCCACCATTCGCATAGTCGTAAGGTTGAAGATCGGGATATGCCAGTTCTCTCCACGATTCCTTTAATACAATACGTTTGATTGGACCGCCAGAAATGTTGCAATCCAAAAGAATTCGTTCACGAATAATCTTCAAAACAAACTCTGTCACATTATTGACAAACTTCCCGTGACGATTTGCAATGCGAAGACAGAGCTCCAGCATATCGGGTGCAATGGTATGTTCTACTCTTGCAAGCATCACATTTAGAGTATTGTGCATATTTTAATCTCCTGGTTTTGAGGGTAGTTATTAGGAAACTATAATATGCTAGGGAAATCAACAATTTACTGGTTGTATAAAGGAGCGTGATTTATGTTTAATCGTATTGTATTGTATGCGGGTATCGCACTTACCGCGAAGCATTTGCGAATGGATCTCTCAAAGGAATCACTAACATTTGAAGCGGAAGAACTAGGAGAAACCATACAGCAAGACGATCAAATGATTATGTTACGCATTGGAGAATACTCTTGCTGTATGGAGTTTCGTACTGTAGTGAAACAAGGTGCACAACCAACAGAATACCTGTTCATTCATGTTGATGGAATGGGTGATCCACGTATCTACAATTATGAAAAACACGATACAGGATTGAGTGTCACTGGAACTAGTGAAGCTTATTCGTTTCATTTCTGTGGAAAGAATCGAGTACTTTGTGCTGAGCTCAATACAGCAATTCCGTGTAATTTCAGAACATGGTCGATTGCTTACAACAGTTTACATACCTTTCACGTTGAAAGCTTTGGCATTACGTCTTATCGTAACAATGCAGAAAAAACTCTTTCAACCAACCGTGCTCTGCCAGTTATGATGTATCTTGGTGCCGCTTGTGGACAAATCGAAGATTCTCATTTCTCTGCTCATTGCGAAGATATTGTTCTAATGGACAACCAATTCAATATTGTTGCTTTCTTCAAACAAAATATGCAGTATCGTGTGCTCTGTGGTAAAACCGTAAATGGTTGTTTGTGGTTGACAGTTGGAGATGGGCGGTCTCATGATAGATATCGATTTTCAATCGACATGCCATCTGCAACAGAAGGTAACATCTACGACGTATCTATGTATGATGGATTAACACCACTTCGCGATAAAATTCAAATTACCAATTACGTAAATGCCGGATTAATTTTACGAATCGATAAACTTGCAAGATTGTTAAATTATACGATTGCAGGAAATTCAATTCATTTTGTTCAATGAGGATACGCATAGCACAACGCCACATGGCGTTGTGCTATGCGTATATTTGTTATCTGATTTCTGCATGAAGGTTGTATACAGGAGGAAGCACGATTCCTTCTGTACTCAAGCAAATCGCTCCACACTCAGTCATACCAGTATGCACCACGAAGTGATTCACCATAAACAATTGACAAATCTTTCTATTCTGCAACCAATCAGAAATAAGACCTGTCAAACGAATACGATGATTCTCAGTCAAAGCAGGATCAACTTCGTCCATCTTGAGAGGATAAATGTCTGCATATTTTCTGTGAATGCAAATAGCCAGTGTAAAGGCAAGGGACACCATAGCTTTCTGACCATCTGACAACATATCCAAATCTTTGATCACACTATTCTTGTTGATCATAACTTGAATGTCATAGTCAATAGGTTTTGACTCATCCAGATACACCAACTCCATATCGTAGTACCACACAGAACTGATATATTGGTTGACTAGAGTGATAAGCTGATTGATATATTGTACCATATAAACATGAGGAAAACCACTTGTCGGAGATAATCCAGCTTCAATAGCAATCCACACTTCTCTTGAATTTGTAATAGATTTGCTGGTAGGAAGAATTTCATCATTCAATCTGGTAATCAAATTATCCTGATCTGAGATAGTTGTTTCCATCTCTCTCAGTTTCTCTGATACTTCTTGTTTGATAGTTTTCTGATCTTGAATGATTTTGCTATCAAATTCAATTCTACTAGCGACCCAAGTAGCTTTCGATAACTCTGTGTATTCCTGAAACAAGTTCTCTAGTTTTTCTGCGTGATCAGAAAGCACAGATAGCGACTGCCAATCACTTCGCATCTCTTTAATCTTTTTAAGATCATCGCGATATTTCTCCGATGTAGATTCCAGTTTTACACGATTGTCATAAATCGTTTTGGAAATAAGTTTGAGTTCTTTTGCAGCAGCTTGTGCTGTTCGTAGTGCTGCAATCTTTGTGTCTACAACCATCAGATCTTTGGTGTATTCGATCCTCGTAAGATTCGCTACATTACAATCAATGACTCGTTTGACTTTATTGGTGATTTCATACGGATCACGGTTTAATACAGTTTCCAGACTCTCGTCATTTAAGACGTATTTTACCAAGGAAAATCCTTGTAAAAAGATCAAAATATCATCGATTTTAGGTCTTGCTGAGCTAGGTATCGAGACATCGTTTTTTAACTGATTTACAGTCAAAGATAGCTTGCTGTATTTTTCTTGTAATTCTTTTTCTTTTGTTTCAAATCTTGTCAATTCATCTGTAGTTTTTTGATGCATCTTTTGCACCGATTCTTTCAACTTACAGATAAGATTGCAGTTTTCCGGATATTGATAACTTTCTTCACTATTTCGTTTTGCTCTAAGTTTAAAAATATCAGTTTGAATTGTTTCTATATCGCGAGTAATTTGGTTGAGCTGATGAGTCGACAATGTGATTTCCATATTAACATTGTTTACTTTTTGCTCAGTCCAAACCTCTGCGCCCAATCCATGAATGAAAGTACAGAGATCGTGCAAAGTCATAAAGGTGTTGCCAATCTCTGCCGTTTGTTCTGCGGATAACAAAGGTCCTACCATTTCGGTCGGTAGAGCATTGAGTGCACTTGTTAAGTTTTTTCGTTTGGCTTGTAGAACAACTAATTCGTCTTCTACATTTAACTCATTGATTCGTTCATACTCATCAAGAGTTTTCGTGAGATCACTGATCAGTGTTTTTGCTTGAGTAATTTCTCTTTCCAGATTATCGATTTCTGCTTCTTTTATTTTTTGTGACATCTGGAAGTTATCGTCAGTGAATTTCTCTGGATTGTTTCTACGAATTTCCATTGCTGAATCTCGTATAACAACTAGATCTGTCATAATCTCAGCAGCAGTGCGCAGGTTCCCTGCGCAATATTTCTGATAGCAATCGGCATATTGCCGTTCTGTACGATATCGCTGTCTATCTTGTTCAATAATAAACAAAACTTTATCAACATCTCCATTGAGATCGTCAAGCTGTTGTTTATATTTCTTCAGTTCTTTCAGCTGCTCACTATTGATCAACTTGGCTTTGATTGCACTTTCGCGTTCTTTTAGCATCTTCAAATTGTTATTGAATGCGTTGATTTGTGATTTTACTTTCTTGTAAGCTTCCATAACGAAAGTCATATCAGACGGATAGGTGGAGAAGAAAAGATCTTTTCTCTCACTTCTCTTCATATCACAAATCTTGTACTTTCCAGCAGTGAGTGCTTCCAACACATTATTGAATTGAAAATAACTATTACACAATTCCTCTTGTACTTCGGTAGCACCTGATTCGTTCTGCTCTTTGCCGTCCATTATAAATGAATGAGCTTTGGAAGCATTTTTAAAATCAGAACCGAGAATAAAGGTATGTCCTTCGTGTTCAATGACTTTAGTACAATAACCATTCTTAGCATAATCGGTTCTTACTTCTGGATAAGGAGTAAGAGTTCTGAGAATAGAAGACTTTCCACTTCCGTTATTACCGAGCAATGCTGTACAAATATCAGGAAATTCTGCTTTGAAATAATCTGTGCCACAATGACTAAGTGGCAGATAACCTTTTAATTCTAGTGATATAAATTTCATGGGATTATCCTTGTAAGGTGAACATTTTGAAACTCATATCATACCTCAACTTCATTTTTTTCTACACTTTTTGAATCATATATTACTACAGTGAACCTCAACCTAATAAAACAAAGGTGATTATTATGTCTGATGCAATTTATGATCGTTTGCCACTGTGGGCAAGTAAATACGCCAATTCTCAAAATTGTTGGGAATTCTGGAAAACGATTCATGATTTTCGAAACAATACGCGGGCTATTATACATGTTTTAAATAAACCATCGGTCGCTATTAACATTGCCGTGCTAGAGTCCGATACTGATTCTATGATGCTTTCTATTCATCCGAAAGGAACCGATCCCATTAAAGCCACACTGGCTTCTGTAGAATTTGGTTATAAGAATAATTCAATTGAAGGTACATATTTTGTTCCTGTAACCATGCTGGAAAATATTGTTAGAAAACAAGCCTACCTTGGGCGGCGAGTTGCAAAACGCTTCGAAATTGATTTCATTCAGTTAATGAAGCATGCAAAAGTTTTGTGTGACACACGTACATTGCATTTTTATATGGACGACTCTGTTATTATTGTCGGTTTGGTTCCCATGCTACTGATTGAACGTCAGAAGAAAATTGATGAACTTCCAGAAGAGCAGAGAAAACATATGAAAGTTGATAAAGACGAACGTGGCGTGATGTATACGAGAAAGTCTGGAAAAATGATTGCGGTTGGTATTTATGACAGGGCAGATAATATCAAAGTTCCGGAGCTATTTACAGAAAAACTTGCTGAGTGGACAAAGTTAGAAATTGGAAATCAAGAAAAGGAATTAGTGAAAAAATGAATATCAAGAAATTGTTCAGTATGTTCACAGCACAAAAAAGTGCTGTGGTTGAAAAAACTGCTGCAGAACTAGCTGCGGTTCTTATTCGCTCACTCGATGAGATCAATGATATACGTAGTAAAATACCTGACGGTGTCGCCACCCCAGTGAAAATGTTATATTTTGAAATGCCAGAAATCGGGTGGAGACTTTCAGCAAAAGATAATAAGTCGTGGATAGATTATACTCTTCGAAAAACAGCTTCACAACTTAATTATCACGCCTATCACTTGTTTCTGGCAGGTGCACGACGCAGCGGGCACATTGCGGAAGTTAGTATCAATAAGTTAACAGGTGACAAATATGAAGCTGTTTTCTTCTCACTAACATATAGCAACGAAAAACCTTCAAAGAAAGCAATATTTTATGGTTGGCAAGATTGACAGAAGAGGAATAAATATGTCAGATAATGGACTGCAGATAACTTGTTGGAAAATTCTAGGTAGTCTGCAAGCTTGTCAGTTTGTAGATGCAAACAATTGTCCAGTAATAAAGTTGTTGATCATTGATGTATCATATTCGGCAAGCAATCATGCGACTATGATGTTTAAAATAACTAATAATTCAGATAATGTCGATTTTTGTTTAACCAATACGAAACTATCTACTGATGATATTTATAATATCGATCGTCACAACTTCACTTCGAAAAGAACCAATCTTCCAAGAATTGGTCTTCCTGGCTTCGTTTTCACTACTAATTGCACATATATCGCTCCCCGTGACCTGAATGGCATCGATCCCCTTACCGTAACAAGAGAAGATATTAATAGAATATTTGTTGCGATGTGCAACGGACAGCTTGAGTTTAAAAACACCAAATCGCATGATCGAGAGATAGACTTGCCGACAACTCCACAGGTAGAAATTATACCGGATTATTTTAATTTTCACGAATACAAGTGGAAAGCCCATATAGTTGGCCCAAAAGGATTCTGCATTTTTTCATCTCGGCTGATTGAACACAATAGTGATAATAATTGGTATTATATTGTTTCGGCCGGGCAGTACGTTGAAACTGAAAAGTACGCCGTATCCGTTACACGAGTTGCCGATACATATGAAGCGGAAATCGATTCAATACCTTTTGCGTTTTCTTCTCATTCAAGTTTTCAATTTAAAACTTGGGATGAACTGATTCGCAAGCTTTCTGAAACTATTGTTGCAAAGTTCATGTTGTAATATTTTACATTTCCGCAAAATCTCATAGTAGATTTGCATCTATATTACAACCTTGAAGTAATCCAGAACAGTATTTCTGGTTTGCTGTGTGTCACTACCCAACCTAACAACAAAAAAGGAGATGGATCATGGGTGACAAAAAGAAAGAGCTGGAAAATGCTCTCGTTCGTGGAGAAGAGCTGATCTTCGATCCGGAGACTCACACGTATGTCATGCCGAGCGATGCGTATCGCCGCGCTTTGGCATCGCTCGGCGCTACGCCGGAAGTCCTCAACACTGTTAATGAGGCGATCGGTACCATTGCTGCCGAAGCGCTGAAAGTTCTCGTTAATCAGGTTGCCGCAACTGGTGAAAAACACAGGGCGAAACTCGGAAGTGGGGATTGGTCTTCGGAAGTCTCGCTTGATGGTAAGACTGAACGTTCTGGTGTGTCGCACCTGCACGATGAAGTGAAGCCCTGGAAGAAGACGACCTACGGTGCGGCTACTCTTACGGTCAATCTTGGATTCTCGCGCGAACTGCGCAAGACTACTTTGCCGGAAATCTCTCGGCAGATTGAAACAGCTCTCAGTGGCAAGTAAGTAATTACCAACTTCTTTCCTCTATTTAAAAACTGTCTGTCGGTTCAGGTGGGTTTCGTACCCCACCTGAACCATCTTTCGTTCCTCATTTTTTCCAATAGAAAGAATTGTATGTCATGGCTAACAAATTGAAAGCTCATGCACAAGCCCGACATGCATTACGAAGAGGGCTTGATAGATATCATCTAGATCTCACCGAAAATGATTTGAAATCACTTGCAAACAATTGTAGAAATTGCTGGTTGAGTGTGGTATT
>Ga0172378_10005381_pt1 | contig 11950 bp, 5 predicted proteins | sample GrowelOW332metaG_FD_119755 | JGI IMG/M metagenome (GOLD analysis project Ga0172378, IMG submission 119755) | Groundwater microbial communities from an aquifer near a municipal landfill in Southern Ontario, Canada - Pumphouse #3_1 metaG | ecosystem: Environmental > Aquatic > Deep subsurface >... | reverse complement strand
TGAATAGGTTCAGAAAAGTCACCGTCAGGTCCGTCAAAAAGGACTTCATATCTATAAACAGTATTGCCTTGAACTGTAGTTGGCGTCCAACTCAAAACTATATCAGTTAATGCACCCGTAGATAAGATAACTCTTTCCCCACTAGACATAGAGTTTAAAGTGTAAACCGGATCAGGCGGAACGATTGGTTCGAAATCGCTTGGATCGAATCCAGGATTAAGTTTGTTGTTACACGCTATGAAGCTAACGCAAACAAACAACAAAGCAAATTTGACTAAATTTCTTGTTTTCATAATAATTAAAGATTTTAGATATTGGTTTATTAGTTTAAGGGAATTAGGTATCCCTTTTTGACACATTCATTTTATTCAAAGGTTAGTGAGTCTAACCAGCCTTCGACAACACAAAACTATAAGACTTAATTCATTAAAATATCTTGTTTTTTGACTATTTTCAAGAATGGCATAAAAGTTTACTCTTTTAGCACTAAGATTGACGAACAATGGATGTTATAAATAAATAAGCTAATAGAATTGTTTTGACCCGTTATATTTTGCAGTCTATTATACCATAAATATTAACATAATATATATATCCTTTAGAACGTATATCTCTATAGTTTACGTATATAATATTTTCTCTACAAATAAAGACTATTGAGGTAAGGGGTCTCTTTTAGCTGGGTGATTTGGATTAAATATAGCAGTGCCAACACTAGAATCAGCACATCCATAAAATAAATGCCACTGCTCTTTGAAAAAAACAAGACCTTCAATAAAAACAGTCCCATCAGGATATTGACCACTTTTTTCAAATGAATCAATTGGTATTAGAAAGGGTTCATCCAATCTGGTTACAAACTTAGTAGGATCAGTTTTATCAAATAGAGCCTGACCAGCAGCATAAACATTAGGAGTATATCGTTTATCACCTCTATCATCAGGGTGATTTTTCCCATTGTATAAAAGAATAATACCTTTATCAGTATAGATAGCTGGAGGACCACATTCTGTAAGTAGGCTATCAAAATAACCGTCTCGTGGAGAGAATAAAGGTTTCAACTCCCCATACTCAGTAACAATAGGATTCCAATTGATTAAATCTGTCGAGGTAGCCCCATACACATGGGTTTCACCCCAATACATGAAATAGTGACCATCAATCACTTTAATTGTTTGTTTATCATTATTTAATTCGGTCAAGATAGAACCTGATTTACAAGGAAGATTAAAGAATTTACCCTCAAAAGCTTTAGCAAAAGCAGCTCCGTGCTTCACCCAATCAATTAAATTGCGAGATGTTGCAATCGCCAAACGCGGAATATCTCTATTCCACTGAGTATATGTCATTACATACATCCCCTCCTTAGTCTCTGCAATGCGAGGATCTTCACATCCTCCCGTCCATTCTAAATCTTTTTGAGCATCATTAGTTGGATAAAACACAGGAGTAGCTTTTCTTTTAAAATGAATGCCATCACGTGATGATGCATACCCAATTCGTGAAGTACGATGACCAATACCAACACCAGAATTATCCTCCGCCCTGTAAAGAACTACGATCTTATCATCTTTAACAATTGCAGCAGGATTGAACGTATCATTTGACTCCCAAGCAATAGATTCTTTTTTTATTGGACAATAAAACTGAGTATTTTGAAGAGGAGAAATTATAGGGTTTATGTTAGCCGGACGTTCGAAACCACCAAATGCCCAAGAAGGTAATTCAGTTGATCGAGTCGATGAATTTTGTCCCCATGTAAAAGAGGATAATAGAATTATTACACTAAATAGAATATATCTAATCATGTTTTGTATTATATTATTTTTACTTAAAAGTAAATACGTCTATTTTATCTCTATTTCAATTTTCACAGGAAAGTGATCAGATGGTACTCTAGCTTGATAATCTTTTATCTCCAATTCAGTAGGACAGTCTAAATTTTCAATAGCTTTACCACCTGTTGATTCACTTCTATAAGTATCCGTCAGCACCCCATATTTCTTTACATGGAATGAAGGAGTGAGAAATATATGGTCAATACGACTATCTGTGTAGCTATCAGTTTTGAAACCATTGAATGTCCCATTAGAAGCATACGTCAAGTCCGAAATAGCATAAGAATCGAGCAAAAGACCTTTTTCAGTAAATGCTTTATACGATTTGTGCGATTGATCAACATTAAAGTCTCCCGTTAGAATCGCAGGCAACCCCTTACCTATTTCGGCAACTTTATCTAGAACCAAATAAGCACTTTTAACCCGTGCTATTTTACCAACATGATCCATATGTAAATTAAAGAACAAGAATTCAAAACCAGTTTTTTTATATTTAAAATGTCCCCAACTACATATTCTAGGCAAAACAGCATCCCAACCAATACTTGGTTTTTCAGGTGTTTCCGATAGCCAAAAATCACCTTTATCTAGAAGTTCAAATTTATCGATTCTATAAAAAATAGTTGAATGTTCCCCTTTATTAACTCCATCGTCTCGACCAACACCAATATAACTGTAATCTGGCAATGCTTCTCCCAAGTTTTGAAGTTGTTCTAAAAAGCACTCTTGAGTACCAAAAATATCAAAATCGTAAAATTGCACCATTCCAGCGATATAAGGATATCGCTGAAGCCAACCGTTACCCTGAATTGAGTCAGAAGAATTATGATTTCTTAAATTGTAAGTTGCAACGGTAAAAGACGTAGTTTGACTCTTAGAGCACGCATAAAGACTAACCGATAAGAACAAAATAACAAGTATGTTTTTAAATTTCATGTTGATTACTATTTGTTTGTGTTTTGTAGTTCATTTGTAAATGAATAAGGAACAGCACTAGGTGAAATTCCTCGTTTAATATTTGGTTTTTCTGACATCGTAAAATCAATAATTCCTCCCTTGATTAAATCATCATAATTCAAATAATTCTTATTATATTTCTTTCCATTGAGTAGCATGCTTGAGACATACCTATTTTTTTTACTATTATTCTTCGATCTAATAACAATCGTTTTTCCATTCTCCAAGTGTAATTTCATCAATTTGAATAGAGGAGAACCAAGTACATATTCATTAATACCAGGGCATACGGGATAAAATCCCATAGCTGAAAAGACATACCATGAAGAAGTTTGACCATTATCTTCATCACCACAATATCCATCGGGAGACGCACTATATAATTTGTCGATGACTTCTCTTGTCCAATACTGAGCCTTCCATGGCTCACCTGCATAATTGTATAGATAAATCATATGCTGAATTGGTTGATTTCCATGAGCATATTGTCCCATATTCATCACCTGCATTTCGCGCATTTCATGAATAATAGATCGGCTTTTCATACCTAATGCTCCTGGAACAATAAATACAGAATCGAGCATCTGATTAAATTGTTTTTTTCCACCCATAAGGTTAATTAATCCTTGTGGATCATGAAAAACAGACCAACTATAATGCCAACTATTTCCTTCAGTAAAATCAGCACTCCAATCAACAGGATTAAATTCTTTAGGAAATGTACCATCACTATTTTTACCCCTCATTAAATTATATTTAGGGTCAAATACATTTTTATAATTCATAGCACGCTCACCATAAATGGCTATTTCCTCTTGAGGGCGATTCAATTTCTGTCCTAATTTATAGATGCTCCAATCATCATAAGCATACTCAAGAGTACGAGCTACATTTTGACTAATTCCAACGTTTCTTGGAATATACCCATACTTATTATAATACTCAAAGCCAGCTCTACCGGAAGCCTGTACAGTAGGATGCACAGCATTTGCCCCATGGATGACAGCTTCCCATAACGTATTGATATCATATCCCTTTAACCCCTTAATATAAGCATCAGCAACAATTGAAGCCGAATTATTACCGACCATAATATTTCGATGACCAGGACTACTCCACTCAGGTAAAAAACCACTTTCTTTATAAGCATTAGCTAAACCTTCTTGTATTTTCTCATTGATAGATGGATACATCAGATTTAGAAAAGGGAATAAACTTCTAAACGTATCCCAGAAACCAGTATCAGTAAATAAATAACCAGGTAATACCTTTCCATTAAATGGACTATAATGCATTACCTTATTTTTAGCATCAATTTCGAAAAAAGAACGAGGGAAAAGAATAGAACGATAAAGACAAGAATAAAAAGTTCTTAGATTATCAATATTTTCATCCTCTATTTCAATTTTATCCAACACCTTATTCCATGAATCCTCTCCATCGGAAACAGTTTCTTCAAAACTCTTATTACCAAGTTCATTAAGATTGAGATCTGCCTGTTGCGGGCTAATAAATGAAGAAGCTACCTGCGCATGAACCACTTCACCCTTTTTAGTTTTAAAACCGATAATAGCCCCTGCATGATTAGCTAAAGAAGATAATTCACTAGATTCTATTTTGTTATTTTTAACAACCGATGTGTATTCAAAAGGTTTATCAAAAACAACCACAAAAAAGTTTTTAAAATTTTCAGGAACCCCTCCACTATTTCGGGTAGTATAACCAATTATTTTATTCTCAGAAGGAATTACTTTCACATAAGACCCCTTATCAAAGGCATCAATAACCACATAAGAATCAGTTGATTCAGGAAAAGTAAATTTGAAATAGGCTGCACGTACTGTAGCAGTCATTTCAGCTTTGATATCATGGTCTGCTAGATAAACACTGTAATAGTGAGGTTTAGCCACCTCAGACTTGTGCGAAAACCAACTAGCCCGACGTTCTTGGTCAAAAACAACTTTACCCGTGATAGGCATAATAGAAAACTGACCATAATCATTCATCCAAGGACTTGGTTGATGAGTTTGTTTAAAACCTTTTATCTTATCGGCCGTATAAACATACTGCCAACCATCTCCCATATTTCCAGTTTGAGGCACCCAAAAGTTCATACCCCAAGGCCTCGCGATTGCTGGGTAAGTATTACCTGTAGAAAGTTCGAATTTGGAAAGAGTTCCCATTAAAGGGTTTACGTAGTCAACGGGATTCATCTTCTGTGAAGACGCGACACCTCCAATACATAGGAGAGCTACTAACGAGCTAAAACACCTAGCTAATTGATTAATCATCATTCTTAATTTATTAAAAATTAGTTCTTCTATTTAAGACACTATTATTAGGACTATTGTTTCAAAAAGTTTGCTATCCTAGCATACATTTCAACCATAGCAGCTTGAGTCAACAACCATTTTTTTACATTTTTTTCTTTACCACTCCAATCTGTGGAGAAAAGACCATCACTATCTCTAGCATGATCCCATGCATAATCTAATCCTTTCTCAAAATGTATAATATATCCATCATCCTGAGTGATAGAATAGAGTTCTAAAAAGCCCCGTAACAAAACAGCAGTAAACCACACATTATTATTTTTCACCATCATAAAATCATCTATTTCCGTAATGAAAGGGTCGAAAAAGTACAAGAAAGAAGACTCAGCAACTTCCTTAGCCTGAAGAAGGTATTTTTCTTCTTTTGTTATTTTATAAAGTAAGGAAGCAGCTTGAATCATTTGCCCGCTATTATAACTATATTTAGTTGTGTCTACTTTCCCATCTAGATTCTTATTGTCAAAATATAGTTTATCCGAAGGGTCTTGTAATGTTTGTTGAGTCCATTGATAGAGTTGAGTTCCTAATTGGAGATAACTATCCTTTTTTGTAGATAAGTACAGCTTCAAGGCAAAAACAGCGGCAGGTGCATTCGAACAAGTATTCTTTCCATTTTTACCTTGCTCGTGCCAATAAATGCCTCCACCTAATTTAGTATCGTAACCACTCCAAACAAAATTCCACAACAATTCTGCCTTTTGCAAATAAAGTGGATTACCCTGACTGAGATAAGCATCTGTAAAATCAATACCCAACCAGATATTATCATCATAAAAACGATCTGAAATAGAATCAATATAAGAAGCATATCCGAATGGCAGTCGAGTATCATCATAGTATTCTTCTAATCCCACTAAAACGGTGTCAGTAAGTAAACTTTTATATTTCCCTTTCTTCGTTGTCTCTTGTAAAACATTAACAGCAGAAAACAAACCTGAATAAGGCCATAGGTAAGCACATCTATTTTCCGAAGCCTGAGAAGCAGCCGATCCTAAATAAGTAACGTTCAAATCACTATCAACAGGATAGGTTTCTTTCAACAAAGGAGACGAATTTACTCCATAAAAATTATAGATAATTGAAAGAGTAGTATCAGCTTTAGCAAAATATGATTTTTTTAACTTATTCTGATTTCTATTTTCACAAGATTGAAATAAAATCAGAATACTAATAACAGCTAGAAGTGAATAAAATTTCTTCATAAATAAATAAATAAGGTTTTTTATCTCATATTTATCACATAAAAATAGCTTCAAAAAGAATAACTAATGTGACAGATCAAGCACAAACTTAATCTCTTCCTGAGAAAGTGAAGCCAAAGTAAACCATTAATAAACCTATAGGCACGACGTTTTACTAAGTTGGCACAAATATTTACATGGCTTGAAAAGGATTTGCTTTTATTTGAATATTAATAATCTGAAAGTACAATCTTTACAGTTTTATATTTATCTTTATTCAGTACTAAAGAAGAACAACAATGAACAACTATACAAAACTCAGACTTTGCTTTTCTCTATTCTTTTTAATGTGCATAATTATGCCAGTGCTCAGCTATAATCTAAAACCTTTGATTAGTACCAAAAAGCTATCAAACAACTCAGTCATTTCTCTAATGCAAGACAAAGAAGGACTCCTTTGGATAGGTACTTGTGATGGAGTAAATACCTATGACGGAAATTCGATTGATATATATAATCCACCAAAATCTGATTTTTTGTTATCAGGTATGTTAATTGATAAGATGTTAGAAGGACAAGGCAAGACACTTTGGATTCAAACATATTATGGCATTAATCGAGTAGATATAAAAAGAGAAAAAGCCAATATTTTTACTGAATTTAATAAACAAATTCTCACTTGTATAGATACCTATAAGAATCTATACATACTCAAAAATGACAATAATTTATATTGGTTCAACGAAAAGATTCAGACATTCGAGATTGTAGAGTCATCCTGTTTAAACTTTAAACAAACTCTGAAAATAAGTGTCAAAAATAGCTATCTATACCTTTTTTTTAAAGATGGCAGTATAAAAAGATACCTAATCGATTTAACAAACAGATTACTTCACTCAGAAGAAGTCCATAAGCATTGCAACGCAATACAACAAGTCATTATTAATGAAGACACGACCTATATAATAGATGATAAAGATACGCTGTATCAATTTGATTATAAATCCGAGACTTTAATCGAAATTGCTAATATTAACCATCTAACCGAAGGCAAAGGGCAGATTTCTTCCATTATACAGTTTAACGATGCATACTTCATCAGTTTTACAATTAATGGACTTTACAAATTGACTATAGAAAATGGATTAAACAAAATAGAACGAATCCCTATTGATAGTGGAATTTTCTGTCTTATGAAAGATAGATATCAAGATATGTTCTGGATAGGAACAGATGGTAAAGGGGTTTATTCCTATTCGAACAGTGAATTTTCAATCAGATCAACTATATTAGATAATACGTATTTAAAAATGAATCGTCCAATTCGTTCCATTTATTGGGATAAAAACAAAACCTTATGGTTAGGAAGCAAAGGAGATGGTTTATTAAAACTCAAAGATTATGATACACAAAAAGATATTCAGGATTTCAATTTCATCAAATATACCACACACAATAGTAATCTTTGCGATAACTCGGTTTATTGCATAGTCCCAAGTAAAAAAGAGATTTTATGGATTGGTACAGAATTAGGGCTTAACTACTACTCATATAACTCGAATCAATTTTACGACCTAAATATTAGATATAAAGGGACTCCTGTTAAATACATACACGATATTTATGAAAAAGATGATATACTTTGGATTACAACTGTAGGTATGGGTATCTTTAAAGCAAAAATCATTTGGAATAGGGGTGCTCCAATTTTATCGATAATAAACCAATTTGTAACTAATAATGGAGAAATGTCATCTAATTATTTTTATGATATTTACCCTGGTAAACAAAGCTCAATTTGGCTAGCTAATCGAGGGGCTGGTGTTTTATCTATAGATAGCAAATCCTCACACGTAAAAGTATTCAAATTTGATGGTTTTATGACTAATGAGATTAATACCATCAATCAAAACAATATGGGCTATCTGCTTGTGGGAACAAGTTTAGGATTAGTTATCTATGACGGAAACAATTCCTACAGGATGGGAGAAATACCGAATAATGTGATTCATGGAATAGAAAATAGCTCCAATAACGCATCTTGGCTAAGTACTAACCGTGGAATTATTTATTTTGATTTCACAAAAAAAACTTTTAGATTATTCAATCATCTAGATGGACTAGACGTCATTGAATATAGCGATGGAGCAAGTTTTAAAGATAAACAAACGGGTACCATCTTTTTTGGTGGAATTAATGGGTTTGTAACCATTGATGAGAACGACTACCATCCCCAAGAACATATGCCTAATATTATCTTTAATAAACTAAAAATCCAAGGTATAAGACAAAACATCAACGATTTTTTAACCCCACAAGGCGACGAGACTAAACTGACACTAACCTATATTCAAAACTTCTTCTCTATTTCATTCATAGCCATTGATTATATCAATGGTACTAACTATTCCTATTCTTACAAGATAGAAGGAATCAATCGTGAATGGATTAATTTAAGCAATGAGAACACAGTAACCTTTTCAAATTTAAATCCGGGTGAATACACCCTGCTAGTTAAATATCATAACCGAGGAATCAATAAAGAAAGCCCTATTTATAAATTGACCATAGCCATATTGCCACCATGGTATCTTACAGAATGGGCTTACTTTATTTATGCACTAAGTATACTGACCTCAATCTCTATCTTCATCTATTATCTGATTCAATCAAGTAAGAAAAAACAAAAAAGAATCATAAACAAGATAAATCAAGAACACAAAGAAAAAGTTTATGAATCAAAATTGGACTTCTTCACAAATATCGCTCACGAATTTGGCACGCCTCTTACTCTGATTTATGGACCATGTAATAGAATCTTAAAATTAAAATCAGTAGATAATCAGGTCATCAAATACACTGAAATTATTGAACAAAATGCAGAACGGCTAAAAACGTTAATACAGCAACTAATTGATTTTAGAAAAATTGAAACCGGCAATAGAAATGCCAAAATAAGAGAAATAAATATAAGTAATCTATCAAATCAGATTTGTCACTCATTTAGTGATATGGCAGATACTCAAAATATTAAGTTAAAGATATCGATTCCACAAGACATCACATGGAATACAGATGAATATTTTTATTCAACCATACTAATTAACCTCATTTCAAATGCTTTCAAATACAGTTACAATGACAGTGAAATAATTGTCAATATATCACAATCAGAACAGGTTTTGGTATTAAGAATAAGTAATAAAGGACGAGGGATTAAGAAAAAAAACATGACTAAATTGTTCGATAGATATACTATTCTTAATCAGTTCGAAAAACAAGAGAACTCAAATAAGACATCACGAAATGGTTTAGGTCTAGCTATCTTATCGAGTATGGTTGATCAACTCCGTGGACATATAGATATAGAAAGTACATTAAATGAATGGACACACTTTACCATAATATTACCCAAATCTATAATCAACAGTTCGATAGAAAAAGAGCTAGAATTAAATAATGACAACATCACTACAGAAAATCTATTAAAAGCGACGAGACATCACCCAATAACCATTCCTACCAAATTAAAAGATAATAGAGAACAGACAATAATGGTTATAGATAACGAACCTGAAATGCTTTGGTTTATCAATGATTTATTCTTTGAAGACTACAATGTTATCACACAAAATAGTGCAGTAGAGGCTTTATCTAAGATTAAAGAAATGCATCCAGACATCATCCTATGCGATGTCATGATGCCGCAAATTGATGGAATTGAATTTATAAAAAAGATTAAAGAAAACAAGCAGACTGCTCACATTCCTTTTATCTTTGTTACAGCCAAACACAATATGGATGAACAAATAGCAGGGATTAATGCAGGAGCAGAACTCTATATAACAAAACCTTTTAATATCGATTATCTAAAATCCTCAGTTGTACAACTTCTTAATCGCAAAAAGAAATTAAAAGATTATTACTCCTCTGCAGTAAGCGCATTTACGTTAGAAGACGGTAAATTGATTCATAATGATGAAAAGGCATTTATACAGGAAATTTTAAATATCATTGATGAAAACATACAAGATAATAAGCTCTCCGTACAATTTATTTCTGAGAAGTTGAATATTAGTACCCGAACGCTCTACAGACGAGTAAAAAAAGCAGGAGATATTAGTGTTGCTAATTTGATTAGAGATAGCCGTTTGCACATAGCAAAGAACTTGTTATTGCAAACAACAATGACTATTGACGAAATAGTCTATAAATCAGGATTCAACAATAGGGTCAGTTTTTACAATGCTTTCTCAGAAATGAATAATTGTACACCAAGCGAATACAGAGTGCTAAAAGCAAAATAAAAATGATTTAAATTAAATAAAAAAAAAGAAGATAAATTACAAATTATCGCTTTTTCTTCGTATCTTGTAAGTATCATCAAACAGTAAAATAAATTTATGAGGCTCTTTATAATTGCAAATAGATTACCAATTAAGATTTTCCGAAACGAAGAAGGACAAATTGAGTTCCAAAATAGTGAAGGAGGATTAGTCACAGGACTTAATTCCCTAGATACCAAGCTAGAAAAACATTGGATTGGATGGCCAGGAATGAATGTAGATAGTAAAAAAGAAAGACTCTCTATCAAAGAAAAGCTAGAAAAAAGTAATTATCATCCTATCTTTTTATCAACAAAACAAATTAATTATTACTATGAAGGATATAGTAATAGTACGTTGTGGCCTTTATTTCACTATTTCTATTCATACATAGAATTTGAAAATCGCTTTTGGAACAGTTACAAAGAAGTAAATCATATTTTTGCAGAAAAGACTTTGGAAATCATTCAGCCAGGTGATATCATCTGGGTACAAGATTTTCAACTGATGCTATTGCCTCAACTGATTAGAGATAAAATGCCTAACGTAGAGATAGGCTATTTCCATCATGTTCCATTTCCATCATACGAATTCTTCCGTGTACTTCCTGAACGAGCAGAACTACTTAACGGACTTCTTGGTGCAGATCTTATCGGTTTTCACACGCCTGATTATATGCGCCATTTCATTAGCACTGTGGAAAGAGTACTTCACCGCAAGTTTACGCTCGACAGGACAAATATAGGTAGGAGAAATGTACAAGTAAATGCTTTCCCTATGGGAATCAATTATACCAAATACCATAGCGCACCTAACACTACTGAGGTTAAAAAATACTCCAAAGTAATCTGTGAGAATTACGGCAAGAGTCAATTGATTCTCTCTGTCGACAGACTCGATTACAGTAAAGGGATTATTCATCGTATCAAAGGATTTGCAAAATTCTTGAAAGATTATCCAGAATATCACAACAAAGTTTCTCTAGTCATGGTAACGGTACCTTCAAGAGACAAGGTAGCTCGTTACGCCCAATTAAAAAGGAAAATAGATGAAGCTATTAGTTCTCTCAATGGTAAATACTCCACTATTGGTTGGACTCCGATTCATTATTTTTATCACAGCCTAGAATTTGAAGAACTCTCTGCGATGTATAATCGAGCAGATATTGCACTGATTACTCCTTTAAGAGACGGAATGAATCTAGTAGCCAAAGAATATATTGCATCGAAACGCAACTCGCCAGGAGTACTCATCCTTAGTGAAATGGCTGGTGCCGCTTTAGAATTGAACCAAGCAATCATCATCAATCCAAATGA
>Ga0172378_10005380_pt1 | contig 11952 bp, 10 predicted proteins | sample GrowelOW332metaG_FD_119755 | JGI IMG/M metagenome (GOLD analysis project Ga0172378, IMG submission 119755) | Groundwater microbial communities from an aquifer near a municipal landfill in Southern Ontario, Canada - Pumphouse #3_1 metaG | ecosystem: Environmental > Aquatic > Deep subsurface >... | reverse complement strand
TCGGTATTTTACTGCAACTTATTTACTTGATCTGTTTCCTTATAAGTAAACTTCTTTGATGAGCAATTTTTTGTCCTGATAAACAATGATCCTTATATAATTGTTTTAATATTATTTTAGCTACAATAGAAATTTAAGTTATATATTTGTCATAAATACAACTTAAACATATTGCAATGGACATTGATGAGAGAACCAGAAAAGAATTTATTCGTTTTCAACGAAATGAGATAACAGAAAGTTTGGTCTATGTTCGTCTTGCTTCAATAGAAAAAGACAATTCTAACAGAGACGTACTTCTAAAAATTTCCGCTGATGAAGCTGCTCATGGACGATTATTTAAAAAATACACGAATGAGGACCCTACCCCAAATAAGTGGAAAATAGCTAAATATTATTGGCTTGCGCGTTTGTTTGGTCTAACTTTTGCAATTAAATTAATGGAATCGGGTGAAGCCAATGCTCATAATAACTATGAGCGCTATTCAGATTTTCCGGAATTACTTCGTTTGGCTCTAGAAGAGGAAGAGCATGAAAAAGAACTTATCGGATTGATAAATGAAGAACGGTTAGAATATATGGGCTCTGTTGTATTGGGCTTGAATGATGCATTGGTTGAGTTTACTGGTGCCTTAGCCGGATTTACTCTTGCTTTAAATGATTCAAAGCTTATAGCGTTAACGGGAAGTATTACCGGTATTGCGGCTGCACTTTCTATGGCATCTTCAGAATATCTTTCTACAAAATCAGAAAATGAGAAGGATAAGCATCCAGTTAAAGCCGCTATTTACACAGGCTTTGCTTATGTAGTTACTGTGGTAGCTTTGGTTACTCCTTTTATTTTATTCTCAAATGTTTTTCTTGCACTAGGTGTGATGCTTGCTGTTGCTTTGCTAATAATCGGCATTTTCAATTATTATTATTCTGTCGCGAGAAGTGAGAGCTTTAAAAAACGCTTTGCGGAAATGGCAATTCTAAGTTTCGGTGTTGCCGCAATCAGTTTTTTAATAGGATATTTATTAAAACTGTTTACAGGAATAGGAGCCTGAATTAAATAAGCGAACTTTTTTTCTTGCTAATGTTAAAGTATGCTACTTTAAGGACCTTATTGATTAAATTATATTCGTTTTTGTAATATTGATATTGCAATTATGTGTAATTTTGCACTGTGAAAGTCAATCACTTCGATATCAAAACACATAAATATATTATTCTATCATGGATTTAATCAATGAAATTATTGCGCGGGCGAAAGCTGATCGTCAGCGCATTGTCCTTCCGGAAGGAACTGAAGAACGTACTTTGAAAGCTGCTGATCAGGTTTTGGCAGATGGGGTTGCAGACTTAATTCTTCTTGGTAACCCAGAAGAAATTGGGAAATTAGCAGCTGGATGGGGGCTTAAGAATATTGAAAAGGCAACAATTCTTGACCCAGCCAATCATGCTAAGAAGGAACAATATGCTGAGCTGCTTTGTGAACTTCGTAAGAAAAAAGGTATGACGATTGAAGATGCTCGTAAGTTGGTTCTTGATCCGTTGTATTTAGGATGCCTTATTATAAAAAGTGGTGATGCCGATGGGCAGCTGGCTGGTGCTCAAAATACAACTGGCGATGTGCTTCGTCCTGCATTACAAATTATTAAAACAGCTCCTGGTATCAGCGTTGTGTCTGGTGGTATGTTGCTTATAACTAAAGCAACTCAATATGGTAAAGATGGCCTTTTGGTTATTGCCGATGTTGCTGTATTGCCAAATCCAACAGCAGAAGAACTTGCTCAAATTGCTGTTGCTACAGGTAGAACCGCTCGTGTACTTGCTAACGTAGAACCGAGAGTTGCTATGCTTAGTTTCTCTACAAAAGGAAGTGCAAAACATGAAATGGTTGATAAGGTAGCTGAAGCTACTCGTTTGGCTAAAGAATTAGATCCTGAAATGATGATTGATGGCGAACTTCAGGCAGATGCTGCTCTTGTTCCTTCTATCGGAAATAGTAAAGCTCCGGGAAGTGCTATTGCCGGACAAGCAAATACCTTGGTTTTTCCTTCTCTTGAGGTAGGTAATATTGCTTATAAGCTAGTGCAACGTCTCGGTGGTGCTGAAGCTGTTGGCCCTATTCTTCAAGGCATGGCCGCTCCGGTTAATGACCTTTCCCGTGGTTGTTCTATTGAAGATATTTATAGAATGATCGCAATTACTGCTAATCAGGCTATTGGAGCAAAAAAACAATAAAAAAGAAATTAAAGATATGGCAGAAATGATTAAAGAACCAATAGAGAGCTACGGATTAAGTTCCAAAGATCGTAAAAAGACTTTGTTCTCTAAGATTGGTGTCGTGGGCTGTGGAAAAGAAGGCTCAAAAATAGCCACAATTGCTGCTACGGCTGGTATTGAGGTAGTATTTCTGGAAATCAGTGATGAGAAAATTGAAAAAGCATTCGACAGGATTGCTGGTGAACTTGACATGCGCATTGCCACATGGGGACTCACGGAATCTGAAAAGAAATCAATTCTGGGACGTATTACAGGAACATTGACTTTTGATGCATTCAAAAAATGCGATTTTGTGATTGAAGCTGTTCGTTATGATGAGAATGGTGAGAGAAGTCTGAATCATCGCAAAGAGATTTTTCAGAATCTGGAAGCTGTTTTAGCCGAAGATGCTATTATTGCAACAAATGCTTCTTCTGTAGTTATCTCAGAACTGGCATCTGAACTTCATCATAAAGAACGTTGTGTATGTTTGCATTTTATAATGATGCAGCCACAAAGTAGAGTAATGGAAATTGTTCGGGGACTTTATACTTCGGATGATTGCTATAATAAGGTTTGTCAGTTCGCTAAACTGATCAGCTATGATTATGTGACAGTGGAAGAGTCTGCCGGATTAGTCTCTAACCGTTTGTTCTTTACTCTGCTAAATGAAGCTTGCGCTATACTTCAGGAAGGTTTGACTACCGCAATTGAGATTGATTCAATCATCAAGTTCGGTTTGGGACAACGTCAAGGTGTATTTTGCATGGCCGACCAAATGGGCATTGAAAAGATCGTTCCTCAAATGGAAGATTTGTACAAGGAATTTGGATCTTTGAAATATAAACCGTCTCCACTGTTACTTCGACTGAATCGTGCAAAACGTTGGGGCGTTCGTACAGGTATGGGCTTCTATGCTTATGATAGAGAAGGGAACCGTATAATTAATGAGAATGAGAAAAAATAGAAAACTATGAAAATATTAGTGCTCAACTGCGGTAGTTCATCCATCAAATATAAGTTGTTCAATATGGACACTAAAGAGGTGATGGCTCAGGGCGGAATAGAAAAAATAGGATTAAAAGGTTCCTTTCTTAAGTTAACTCTTCCTAGTGGAGATAAGGTGATGTTGGAAGGAGAAATCCTGGAACATACAGCAGGAATTGAATATATTTTAGGTGTCTTAGTCAGTGAAAAATATGGCTGCATCAAATCTTTGGATGAGATTAATGCTGTGGGACATCGTGTGGTTCACGGAGGAGAAAAGTTTAATAAGTCAGTGTTGATTACTGATCAGGTGATCGAAAAGATTGTTGAATGCATAGATATCGCGCCACTTCATAATCCACCTAATCTGAAAGGTATTCGTGCAGTTTCAGATTTGATGCCAAATGCGCCTCAGATTGCAGTATTTGATACCGCTTTTCACCAAACGATGCCTGATTATGCATATATGTACGGTATTCCTTATCAACTTTATAAGAAATATGGTATCCGTCGTTATGGCTTTCATGGAACCAGCCATCGTTATGTTTCAAAACGTGTATGTGAATTCCTGGGTGTCTCGCAGGAAGGGCAGCGTATTATTACTTGCCATGTAGGTAATGGTGGATCTGTTTCTGCTATTAAAGACGGTAAATCTATTGATACTTCAATGGGGTTCACTCCTGTAGAAGGTTTGTTAATGGGAACACGTGTAGGAGATATTGATGCAGGAGTTGTTTCTTATATCATGGATAAAGAGATGATTGGTACAGCTTCTATTTCTACATTATTAAATAAGCATAGTGGAGTTCTCGGTGTATCAGGTGTTTCCAGCGATATGCGTGAGCTTGATGCTGCGTGTGAAGCAGGTAATGAACGTGCTATTCTTGCTGAGAATATGTATTATTATCGCATTAAAAAGTATGTAGGTGCTTATACCGCTGCTTTGGGCGGTGCCGACATTATAGTATTTACTGGAGGAGTTGGTGAAAATCAATCAAAATGTCGTTCAAAGGTATGTGAAGGACTTCAGTATATGGGCGTTTCTCTTGATGAAGAATTGAATAAAAAAATTCACGGCGATGAGGCGGTTATCAGTACTCCGGATTCAAAAGTGAAGGTTGTTGTAATTCCTACCGATGAAGAATTTATGATAGCTTCTGATACTATGCAAATATTGGCAGTTAAATAAGACTCTTTATATAAAATAAAAAGAGGTATAGTCGTTCTACGTTCTATACCTCTTTTTTATTATAAAAAAATTCTTTCTCTTAAATCTTAAGTTCCCAACCAAGAGCACTGGCGCCAAGAACTGCGGCATCAGAATCCTTAAGTTCAGAAACAAGGAGTTTAGTCTTTCCTTTAAAAATATTCAGTACATTGTTGTCAATTCCTTCTTGAACTGGTTTCATGATGTAATCGCCTGATTTAGCTAGTCCTCCAAATAAAATAATTGCTTCAGGACTTGAGAAAGCAACAAAGTCTGCTAATGCTTCACCTAAGAGGTTGCCTGTAAATTTAAATATTTCCTCAGCAAGCTTATCTCCTTTTACAGCAGCATCAAATACATCCTTAGAAGATATTTCTTCAGAAGAAATATTGCGCAATAAACTCTCATCGGAGCGAGCAACTAAGAATTCACGAGCAGTACGAGCTACGCCAGTTGCAGAACAGTAAGCTTCAAGACATCCTTTACGTCCGCAACCACACATTCTTCCGTTATCGCGACGAACAATAACATGTCCTAATTCACCAGCAAAACCATCATGCCCATAAACTACTTGTCCGTTGATAACAATTCCGCTACCAACACCTGTACCAAGGGTAATCATGATAAAATCTTTCATCCCGCGAGCGGCTCCATAAGTCATTTCGCCAACTGCAGCAGCATTTGCATCGTTGGTTAAAGCAGTAGGAATACCTAGTCTTTGTTCAAACAATTCTGCTAAATGAATAACACCCTTCCAAGGAAGATTAGGAGCAAATTCAATTGTTCCACTATAATAATTTCCATTAGGAGCACCAATACCAATACCTTTAATCTTTTCTACTCCACCTTGCGATTCAATAAGAGGAAGTAAATTCTTACATACTGTGTCTACATATTCTTCAACCTTATCGTAAGCTTGTGTTTTTACAGATCCGCTGCATAAGATTGTACCACGGGCATCCACAATACCAAATACTGTGTTTGTTCCACCTATATCTATGCCTACTACGTAGGGCTTTTCCATGCTAGAAATCATTATATTATTATTTAAAGGGTTAATAACTAATCTACAAATTACGCAAAGATGATTGGTTCTACAAAATCTTTTTGAAATTTTCTTTCAACTATTTGCAACTTTTTGCACTACTGTTGCGTCTAATATGGAAAACAGTGCTTAAACATGATACATTTAGAAGACATTAACAAAACCTATCACAACGGAGCTCCCCTTCATGTGCTTAAAGGCATAAATCTTGATATTGAACGCGGTGAATTTGTCTCCATTATGGGGGCTTCTGGTTCAGGTAAATCAACCTTGCTTAACATTCTTGGCATTTTGGATAATTATGATACCGGAGATTATTATCTGAACGATGTTTTAATTAAGAAACTGAGTGAGACCCGTGCTGCTGAATATCGTAATAGAATGATTGGCTTTATTTTCCAGTCATTTAATCTGATTTCCTTTAAGAATGCAGTTGAGAATGTTGCATTGCCACTTTTTTATCAGAATGTAAGTAGAAAGAAAAGAAATATTCTGGCTACAGAATATTTAGATAAACTTGGCTTGAAAGATTGGGCACACTATATGCCTAATGAAATGTCCGGAGGACAGAAGCAGCGAGTGGCAATAGCCCGTGCATTAATTTCACAACCACAAATTATTCTTGCCGATGAACCTACCGGAGCTTTGGATAGCAAGACTTCGGATGAGGTTATGCAGATTCTGAAAGAAGTGAATGATCTTGGTATGACTCTGATAGTAGTTACCCATGAGTCGGGGGTTGCAAACAGAACGAATAAGATTATCCATATAAAAGATGGACTTATTGAGGATATAGAAGATAATTCAAATCACAATATGTCTCCGTTTGGTTCTGGCAAAATGATGAAATAAACCATGAGAATAGGACTTGATATTTGGCAAGAAATAATTAGCACGATTAAGCAAAACAAAATGCGTACTGTGCTTACCGGATTTTCCGTTTCCTGGGGAATCTTTATGTTGATTGTTCTTTTGGGATGGGGAAATGGGCTGATACATGCCTTTGAGGAATCTTCGGCTGATATGGCAAAGAACTCGATTAAGATTTTCCCCGGCTGGACAAGAAAAGCTTACGACGGATTTGAGTCGAACAGACGGATTCAGTTGGATAATAAAGATGTGAAACTAACAAAAAATAAATTTAGTGATAATGTAATTATTGCTGGATCTACAGTTAGCCAAAGTGGAGTCGTTCTTTCTAATAAAGACGAATATGTATCATTGGAATTGAATGGCGTTTATCCTTCATATACAGACATTGAGCCTGTTAAACTCGATAAAAATGGCGGTCGCTTTATTAATGATCTGGACATTAACCAAAATAGAAAAGTAGTAGTGTTACACTATAAGACAAAGGAGGTCCTTTTTCGTAAAGAGAGCGCTATCGGTAAGTTTGTGAATGCAGGCGGTGTGGCATATCAGGTTGTAGGTATTTATAGGGACAAAGGAAATCGAGATGCCCAGTCGGCTTTTATTCCGTTTACTACCGCACAGATTATATATAATAAGGCTGACACAATAGATAATATCATATTTACTACTCGTGGACTAAATACGGTAGAAGCAAATAAAGACTTTGAACTGGAATATCGTAAAGCTGTTGGCGGCCATCATCGATTTGATCCTACGGATATGAATGCCATGTATATATGGAACCGTTTTACAAATTATCTGCAGCAGATGACTGCTAAGAATATTCTGACTACGGCTGTTTGGATAATAGGTATATTTACTTTGCTGAGCGGTGTGGTAGGTGTTAGCAATATTATGCTGATCACCGTTAAAGAGCGTACAAGAGAAATTGGAATTCGTAAGGCTTTAGGTGCATCACCGGCATCAGTTTTATGGCTCATTATTTTGGAAAGTATTGTTATTACAACTGTTTTTGGATATATAGGCATGGTTGCGGGAATAGGAGTTACCGAATATATGAATATTTCAGAAGGAGCCAAAACATTTGGTTCCGGACCAATGCAAATGACCGTATTCAAGGATCCAACAGTAGATATAGGCATTGCGATTCGGGCTACAGTAACTTTGATTGTTGCCGGTACATTAGCAGGATTCTTTCCTGCTCGTAAGGCTGTGAAAATTAGACCAATTGAAGCATTAAGAGCAGAATAATTATGAGACTAATAGATATAGATCGCTGGGAGGAAGTCCTGTTAACCATAACCCGCAACAAAACACGTAGTGTGTTAACTGCGTTCGGTATATTTTGGGGAATTTTTATGCTGGTTGCCCTTATTGGGGGAGGAAATGGTTTACAGCAGATGATGAGCAGTAATTTTGCCGGGTTTGCCACAAATTCATGTTTTATAGTAAGTAGGGAGACTACTGAACCCTATAAGGGATTTCGTAAAGGTCGTAAATGGGATTTGGAGAACCAGGATCTGGAAGTGCTTAAGAACCGCATTCCTCAAATAGAAGATATCACTCCGAATCTTTTTCGTTGGGGGGCTACAGTTGTTCGCAAAGAACAAAAAGGCACATTTGTGGTGCGGGGAGTGTATCCTTCTTATGATAAAATAGAGAAACAAACCATGATGTTTGGTCGCTTTATTAATGATGTAGATATTAGTGAGCGGCGCAAGGTTTGTACAATTGGTACCCGCATTTATGAAACGCTTTTCAAAAAGGGTGAGAATCCTTGTGGAGAGTATATCCGTGTGGATGGTATTTATTATCAGGTGGTGGGAGTTTGTTCGGGCGTGAGTAATATTCAGATAGGCGGGTCCAGTGAAGAAATGGTAAATATCTCTTTCTCCACTATGCAGCAGGCTTATAATATGGGAAAGACGGTGCATATAATTTGTATGACGGCCAAACATGGTGTTGCCATTACTTCATTAGAATCTAAGATACAGGAGCTGATAAAGTATAATCACCTGATTTCTCCAACTGACCCCCAGGCGGTGATGGTTCTTAACATGGAAGAGATGTTTAAGATGATGGATAGCCTTTTTACCGGTATCCGTATGCTTGTATGGCTTGTAGGATTAGGCACATTGCTGGCCGGAGCTATCGGAGTAAGTAATATTATGATGGTAACAGTTCGCGAACGGACCATAGAATTCGGTATCCGGCGCGCCATCGGTGCTCGTCCGCGAGAGATTATGGAACAAATCCTTTCAGAAAGTATGGTGCTAACTGCCATTGCCGGACTATCAGGAATTTCATTTGCGGTGTTGATCCTTCAGGTTGCTGAGGTAGGTATTACAGCCAGTGGCACCGTTGCTCACTTCCAGGTATCTTTCTGGACAGCCCTTGGAATGGCATTCTTACTCCTTTCTTTAGGTATAATTGCAGGACTGGCACCGGCTTACAGGGCAATGTCTATTAAACCTATTGATGCCATACGAGATGAATAATAATGCAAATATTAATAAAACGATAATAACAATAGAAATAATACGTATATGAAGAAGTACATTAGAATCTTTATGATAGTGGTTGTAGCTGCCATTTTCATTAGCACTTTCGCTTTCCTTTATGTTAAGTCACAACCTAAAGAAATTGTTTATGAGGTTGTAACTCCAAAGGTTGCAGACATTGAGAAGAGTACAGTAGCTACAGGTAAGGTAGAACCTCGCGATGAAATTCTTATTAAACCTCAGATTTCGGGTATTGTAGAGGAAGTCTATAAAGAAGCCGGTCAGCCTATTAAGAAAGGCGAAATAATTGCAAAAGTGAAGGTTATTCCGGAACTGGGACAACTAAACTCTGCCGAGAGCCGTGTTCGCGTTGCTGGCATAAACTACAAACAGGCTCAGCAGGAGTTCGATCGTCAGAAAAAGTTATATAAAGATAAGCTGATTAGTAAAGAAGAGTTCGAAAAGAGTGAAGTAACAATGAAAACTTCAAAAGAAGAACTTTCTACATCTAAAGATAATCTGGATATTGTGAAAGAGGGTATTACCAAAAACTCTGCAACTTATAGTAATACAATGATACGATCTACTATTGATGGATTGATTCTTGATGTACCAATTAAAAAAGGAAACTCAGTTATTATGAGTAACACCTTTAACGACGGAACAACTATTGCCACGGTTGCTAACATGAACGACCTTATTTTTAGAGGAAAGATTGATGAAACGGAGGTTGGACGCCTAAAGGAAGGCATGCCTATAAAGTTATCAATGGGTGCTTTACAGAATCTGAAGTTCGATGCTAAGCTGGAATATATATCTCCGAAGGGAGTTACGGAAAATGGTGCGAATCTTTTTGAAATTAAGGCAGCTATTAAAGCTTCGCCCGACGTGAAAATTCGTTCAGGATATAGCGCTAATGCAGAAATTGTACTGAGCCGTGTAAATAAGGTACTGTCCGTACCCGAAAGCACAGTAGAGTTCTCCGGTGATTCTACTTTTGTGTATGTTCTTAAAAATGAGAAACCCAAGCAAACGTTTGAAAAACGTCGTGTTACATTGGGCGTAAGCGATGGGATTAAAATAGAAATAAAAGGCGGGATTACAGTAAAAGATAAAGTTCGTGGGGCACTAGTTGAGGAAAAGAAGCCTGTTTCGGAAGATAAAAAATAAGTAAGTCTATGAAAAAATATATATTTCTTATTGCTGTATTGGCGTTTTCAGGAGGGATCTTTGCTCAGCAAAGCTGGTCTCTCAGAGATTGCATAGATTATGCACTGAAACATAATATCCAGATCCAGAAGCAGGAAATTGCAAATGAGCAACAGAAAGTGGATTTGAATACTGCCAAGAATAAAAGACTCCCCAATTTAAATGGGGGGATGTCTCAGGATTTTGGCTTTGGACGTGTAACTTCTGGTCAGGATAATTCTATTGTTACGAATACCCAAAGTAGTAGTAATAGATTTGCTCTTAACACTAGCATTCCTGTTTTTACAGGATTTCAGATACCAAATAATATAGAATTGTGCAAACTCAACCTGCAAGCTGCTACAGAAGATTTGAATAAAGCTAAAGAAGACATCAGTGTAAGTGTTACATCTGCTTTTTTACAGGTTCTATTTAATGAGGAATTATGCAAAGTAGCTAAGGAACAGATTAGTTTGAGCAAGGAGCAATTGGATAGAATTACTCGTTTGGAAGAAGTCGGAAAAGCAGCTACAGCACAGGTTTATGAAGCAAAAGCTAATCTGGCACAAGACGAACTTTCTTCTGTGCAGGCAGAGAATACCCGCCAGTTGGCTGTTCTTGATCTAACCCAGCTTTTGGAATTACCTTCTCCTGAAGGATTCTCTGTTGTTTTTCCTGAAATGGAGCCCAGCCTTCTGACGTTAACTACGCCTGAAGACATTTATTCACAAGCTATGATTAGTAAGCCAGCTGTACTTGCTGCCCAGTATCGTCTGGCAGGAATGGAAAAATCAATTAAAATTGCTAAGGGAGCTTATTACCCAACACTTTCTTTTAATGGAGAAATTGCTACTAGTTATTATACTGATACAAAAAACAGAGGTCAAGGTTTTGGTACGCAGTTGGATCAAAGACTAAACCAGTCACTTGGTCTTTCCTTGAGTATCCCCATTTTTAACCGGTTTGATACACGTAACAAGGTGAAGATTGCTCGTTTGCAATATAGCAATCAGGCACTTCAGCTGGAAGAATCGAAGAAGGGACTTTATAAAGAGATTCAGCAGGCATATTATAATGCCGTGGCAGCTCAGGCTAAATTTACTTCCAGTAAAACGGCTGTTGAGGCTAGTGAAGAATCTTTTAAACTGATGCAGCAAAAATATGAGAATGGAAAAGCCACTTCTGTGGAGTTTAACCAGGTGAAGGTAAACTTAATGAAGGCATCATCGGAACGTATACAGGCAAAGTACGATTATTTGTTCCGTACAAAAATTCTTGATTTTTATAAAGGCATTACACTTGCTCAGTAAAAATAGTTGCTATCTTTGTGGCCCTCTTTTAATTTAAAGAAAGATAGCTATGAGAAAGAACTTGTTATTATTCATAGGAATATGGTGTGGACTTACAATCTGTTTGCCCGCGTATTCTCAAACTGAAATAAAATCATTTGCAGATGATTTGTCTCCTTCCCTAAATGGGAAGGAGGTTATATTTACCTTTCCTTTAACTGTTACCAGAACCTATTCTAGCAAGCCGTCGGGAGATGTTATTATTCTTTCTCCCGATCTGCTTTATTCTCCTACCGAAGTGGCATTGCCCGGTACTGCCGCAAATAATCTCGCAATTCTGAATAATCAACGGAAATTAACGCTGAAAAGCAGTTCCTTTACTTATATAGATAGCAACAACACGCTGCGAACCGGGAGCAAAGTTAGCGGACTGAGGGGTACTTTATATTATAGTAATGGAACATACTCTTTATCTCCAACTGTTCAGCCCATCTTTTTGGGTAATGAACGTACGCCTTCCCCGGGAAGCGTAGGTGCGTATAATTTGAAAGTGGCTAGCTTTAATGTGGAATATTATATAGCTAATGACTCTTTATGGAACAATACTTATGG
>Ga0172378_10005379_pt1 | contig 11953 bp, 8 predicted proteins | sample GrowelOW332metaG_FD_119755 | JGI IMG/M metagenome (GOLD analysis project Ga0172378, IMG submission 119755) | Groundwater microbial communities from an aquifer near a municipal landfill in Southern Ontario, Canada - Pumphouse #3_1 metaG | ecosystem: Environmental > Aquatic > Deep subsurface >... | reverse complement strand
TTCCCAAATATTGATATTGTTGTAGGTAATATTGCAACTGGTGATGCTGCAAAGATGTTAGCTGAAGCAGGAGCTGATGGTGTGAAAGTAGGTATCGGACCGGGATCAATTTGTACGACTCGTGTTGTTGCAGGAGTGGGTGTTCCTCAGCTTTCTGCTGTTTATGAAGTAGCTAAAGCATTAAGGGGAACTGGAGTCCCTCTAATAGCTGATGGTGGACTGCGTTACTCTGGAGATGTGGTGAAAGCACTTGCTGCCGGAGGATGCTCTGTAATGATAGGCTCTTTGGTTGCTGGTACAGAAGAAAGCCCAGGAGAAACAATTATATTTAATGGAAGAAAGTTCAAATCTTATAGAGGAATGGGCTCGCTTGAAGCGATGGAGAATGGTTCTAAAGATCGTTACTTTCAGGGTGGAGAAACTGATGTGAAGAAGCTTGTTCCCGAAGGAATTGCTGCTCGTGTGCCCTACAAAGGCACCCTTTATGAAGTTATCTATCAACTTACAGGTGGCTTACGTGCTGGTATGGGGTATTGTGGTGCAGCAGATATAGATAAACTTCATGAAGCAAAATTCACTCGCATAACCAATGCCGGTGTCATGGAAAGTCATCCACACGATGTTACAATAACAAGTGAATCTCCCAATTATAGCCGTCCGGAATAAAGACAACATTAAATAATTTTTTAGAAGGTGCAGATGCATAAAGTTTATAGATAATAAAACTTTTTGTTTTTGTGCCTTCTTTTTATTTTTTGGTTTTATTCCTTTATCTTTGTTTCTTTACTCGTGCATAAATAAACCATTGTATGAAAATATTTTTCCTGTCATTTGCCTTAAGTGTCTTAAGCATGTATGTCATGGGCCAGCAAGATCCTGTGTTAATGCGGATTAATAATAAAGAAATCACTCGTTCTGAATTCGAGTATAGCTATAATAAAAATAGCGCTTTTAAAGGAAATGAACACAAAAAATTACAAGAATATGTAGACCTTTTTGTTGATTTTAAGCTAAAAGTAATTGCGGCCGAAACGGCAAAGATTGACACCACTCGTGCTTTTCGAGATGAATTAGCCAGTTATCGTCGTCAGTTGGCTAAATCCTATCTTACTGATGAAGTCGCGGAGGATGAATATGCGAATGAGGTTTACGAAAAGATGAAGAGAAACTCCCGTGCAGGACAGGTTTTGGTAGTGCAAATATTCAAATATCTTCCTCAAAACGCATCTGCTCAAGAACTTAGAGATGCACAACTTTTAATGGATTCTATCTATAATGTTTTGGCGAAAAATCCTCAGGACGATTTTGCAAAATATGTGAATCGATATTCTGATGAAAAGAAACGATTTTGGGTAGGATGGTTGCAAATGTCAGAGGAGTTTGAAAAAGTGGTTTTTTCTATGGAGAAGAATCAACTATCTAAACCTTTCTTTACTCCTAAAGGATTGCATATTGTTAAAGTGTTAGAGACGAGGGATATTCCACCTTTTAAAGACGTACGCAATGAAATACTCAGACGTCTTACTCGCCAATCTGGAGCAGATAAAGGAGCTGAGGCTTTAGTTGAAAAGTTAAAAACGGAATATAACTATGTCTCAAAAGATGAGAATGTTCAGGAATTATGCACTTATGGGAAAACGGATAAAGTTCTTTTTACTATTAATGGACGTGTTTATACGGGTGCTGATTTTGAACGCTTCTCTGAAGGACATCCTCAAGAAATAAGAAAGCAATTGAAGCGTTTTATGACTAAGTCCATGCTTGATTATGAAAATGAACGGTTAGAGATTAAGTATCCTGATTTTCGGTATTTGATGCAAGAATATAGAGATGGGATTTTACTATTTGAGATTAGCAATCGGGAGATATGGGAACCGGCTTCTAATGATGAACCGGGTTTAAAAGCCTTTTTTAAAACACATAAAGAAAACTATTTCTGGAAAAAGCCTCGTTATAGGGGGGTGGTAGTGCATTCGGTAAACAAGAAAATAGCTAAAAAAGCCAAGAAGCTAGTGAGAAAAATTCCTTATGAGCAGTGGCCCGATATAATTCTAAAAACTTTTAATAAAGAGTCAATACCTGAAGTGAAACTGGAACAAGGTCTTTTTGTTGAAGGAAGTAATAAATATGTCGATAAAATTATTTTTAAAAAAGGAGATTTTGTATCTTTGGAAGCTTTCCCGTATACTATCGTTATTGGGGAGAAAGTGAAAGGCCCAGATAGCTATAATGATGTTAGGGAGCTTTTGCAGATTGATTATCAAGAATACCTTGAATTTTTGTGGATGGAGCATTTGCGTGCGAAAAGTAAGGTTGAAATAAACCAAGAGGTTTTAAAAACAGTTAATAATCACTGAAACAAGCAATTATTACATTATCTTCGTATATTAATATCAGCTTACGATGAGGGTTATTATCTCTTTACTAATCTTTGTTTCTCTCTTCGGATCTTGCGCACGTAAGAACGATCACATAGGGAAGACACCTTTGGTAGAGGTAGACGGCCACTTTTTATACAAAGAAGAATTACGCACAGCTGTCCCTGAGGGGTTGTCTAAAGATGATAGTCTACTCTTTGCCGAACATTATATTCGTAATTGGGCGGAGGATATTTTGTTGTATAATAAAGCAAAGAGCAATGTTCCAGATAATGGTGAGATTGATAAATTAGTGGAAAACTACCGAAAAGCATTGATAATGCATACCTATGAACAGGAACTCATTAATCAGAAACTAACGGAGGAACTTTCTGAACAAGAAATAACCGATTACTATGAGAAGAATCGGAATCTATTTGTTCTAGAACATCCGCTTATCAAGGGATTGTTCATAAAAGTACCATTAACGGCTCCGCGAGTGAATAAAGTGCGTAAGTGGTATAAGATGAAAACGAGTGAGGCTATAGATTATCTAGAAAAATATAGTTTGCAGAATGCTGTTAGCTATGAATATTTTTATGATAAATGGGTGTCGGTATCTGATATTTTGGATAAGATCCCACTTAAAGGTTTGACTCCGGAGAATTATTTGCAAATAAATCGTCAGGTTGAGTTGAAAGACACTGCGTATTATTATTTTCTAAACGTGAGCGAGTATCGTAAATCAGGAGAGCAGGAACCTTATGAACTCGCTAAGTTTGAAATAAAAGATATGCTCATTAATATGAAACGAGTTGAATTTATGAGAAATGTTAAAGACGATCTGTATCAACGAGCAATGAGTAATAAAAAAATTATAAATTATTAAATACAAAGAATGAAGAAGTTTGTGAACTTTCGGTTTGTTGTTTTATTCGCCTTGACGCTCGTTGCAGGTTCAACAGCGTATGGACAAGACAATGTGATTGACGAGGTCGTCTGGGTTGTAGGTGATGAGGCAATTCTCAAATCTGACGTAGAGGAGGCACGGATGAACGCTCAGTATGAGGGACGAAAATTTGATGGAGATCCTTATTGCGTCATTCCTGAGGAGCTAGCTATACAGAAACTCTATCTACATCAGGCAATACTTGATAGTATAGATGTCTCAGAGTCCGAAGTGATTCAGCGTGTTGAAATGATGACCAATCAATATATTCAAATGATGGGTTCAAAAGAGAAGATGGAAGAATATTTTAATAAAACGTCCACTCAAATACGCCAAACGATGCGTGAAAATGTGCGCGATGGGTTGACGGTGCAGAAAATGCAGCAGAAACTAGTTGGCGAAATCAAAGTGATTCCGGCGGAGGTTCGCCGCTATTTTAAAAATATTCCTCAAGATAGTATTCCTTACATACCAACTCAGGTAGAAGTGCAGATCATTACTTTGCAACCTAAGATTCCAATAACTGAAATTGAGGATGTGAAAAAGAGGTTGCGTGAATACACTGATCGCATAAATAAGGGCGAAATGGACTTTTCGACGTTAGCTTTACTCTATTCAGAAGATAAAGGTTCAGCTATGCGTGGTGGCGAAATTGGATTTAAGGGTCGTGGGGAGCTTGTTCCGGAATACGCAAATGTTGCTTTTAATCTTCAGGATACCAAGAAGGTTTCTAAAATAGTTGAGTCTGAATTTGGTTTTCATATTATTCAACTCATTGAAAAACGTGGCGATCGTATTAATACTCGCCATATTTTAATTAAGCCTAAAGTTGCTATAAAAGATCTCTCTTTCGCTACTCTAAAGTTAGATTCAATAGCAGATGACATACGTAAAGAAAAGTTTTCTTTTGATGAGGCTGCTTCTGTTATTTCACAGGATAAAGAGACTCGCAACAATCATGGTTTGATGCCTAATCCAAGTACTAATACTTCTAAGTTTGAAATGCAGCAATTGCCACAAGAAATTGCTAAAGTTGTAAATAAACTGAATGTAGGTGAGATCTCTAAAGCATTTACTCTGGTTAATGAGAAGGATGGGAAAGAGGTTTGTGCCATTGTGAGGTTAAAAACAAGAATCAATGGTCATAAGGCTACAATCACCGATGACTATCAGAGATTGAAGGATATAGTTATAGAAAATCGTAGGGAAGAAATGCTTCATAAGTGGATCTTGGAGAAACAAAAACATACCTATGTGAGGATTAACGATAGTTGGAAAAATTGTTCTTTTAAATATCCGGGTTGGATAAAAGACTGATTGCCAGATAATAGATTAATTTTGGTATGATGATAATGGATAAAAAATATCATTTCCATATCAGGCATAGATTTCTCCTTGCGGGTTTTCTGTGCCTGTTTGGCGTATGTCTCATAGCCCAAGTGAAGCCTGTCCATAAAAAGACAAAGGTGGTTTCGGAAGTAGGCAAAGCAGAAACAAATAGAGGCGCTGTTGGTGCAAAAAAAGATAAAAAACTTGAGAAAAATAAAACAAGGGTTGATCTTTTGCATGCAGATGAGGCACAAGCAGATAAAATGTTACGGCCTGATGTTCAAGTACTTATTGGTTCTGTAAAATTACGCCATGATAGTATGTATATGTATTGTGACAGTGCTCTAATTTATGAGAAAACAAATTCAGTAGAAGCTTTTAATAATGTGCGTATGGAACAAGGGGACACCTTGTTTATTTATGGCGATTATCTTTTTTATGATGGAGTTGCACAGTTGGCTATGCTCCGTAATAATGTGAAGATGATTAATCGTAAGACAACACTTACAACGGACAGCTTGAATTATGACCGCCTCTACAATCTGGGTTATTACTTTGAAGGTGGAACGCTTACTGATGAAGAGAATGTACTTACATCCGATTGGGGAGAATACAGTCCGGCTACCAAATTAGCTGTTTTTAATCATGAAGTAAAGCTAGCTAATCCTCGTTTCACTCTGACTTCGGATACGCTTAAATATAGTACTGAGTCAAAGATTGCAAGGATACTAGGCCCTTCAAACATTATTAATGAAAAAAACCATATTTATTCTGAGAGAGGAATCTATAATACATTAAAAGATCAGGCTGAATTATTAGATCGTTCTGTATTGACTAATGAAGGTAAAAAGTTGGTTGGTGATAGTCTGTTTTATGATCGAAAGGCTGGATATGGAGAAGCCTTTGATAATGTGGTAATGAATGATACCATAAACAAAAATATGTTGACCGGTGATTATTGTTTTTATGATGAACTGAAATCAAATGCTTGGGCTACTAAGAAGGCGGTTGCTATTGATTATTCGCAAGGAGATAGTCTTTTTATGCATGCTGATACATTGAGAATGAATACATATTATTTGAATACGGACTCGATGTATCGTGAGTTAAGAGCTTATCATAAGACACGTATATACCGTAGCGATGTACAGGGCGTTTGTGATTCATTGGTTTTCTCGTCTAAAGATTCTTGCTTGACAATGTATCATGATCCTATCTTATGGAATGAGAAACAACAGTTGTTGGGTGAAGAGATTAAGGTATACATGAATGACAGTACAATTGATTGGGCACATATTGTAAATCAGGCTTTAACTGTGGAAATGAAAGACTCACTTCACTATAATCAAGTGTCTGGTAAAGAGATTAAGGCTTATTTTCAGAAAGGAGAGATGCGCAAAATAGATGTAATAGGTAATGTTTTAGTGATTTTCTATCCTCAGGAAGAGGATAGCACCATGATTGGAATGAACACTTCTGAAACGAGCTTATTAAATCTTTATCTAAAAGAACGTAAAATGGATAAAATGGTGATGAGTCCCAAGTCGAACGGAACCCTTTATCCGATGGATCAAATTCCGGTTGATAAAATGAAGTTACCGACTTTTGTTTGGTTTGATTACATTAGGCCACGAAATAAGCAAGATATCTTTGAATGGCGAGGCAAAAAAACAGGAGAAACATTACGTAAAACTAGTCGAAAACCAGTAACTTCGCCAAAGCGAGAATTGTTTAAATCAAATTAAATATGGGAATGTTCGGTGTTAGGAAGCCTCGTCGCTTCAATCATCAGTATATTTATGCTGATGAACGAAAGGAAAAGCTTAGTAAAATGGAAGAGAATGCTAAGCGAGATCTGGGACTATTACCTAAAAAAGAATTCTCTCCCGAGGATATTAGAGGTAAGTTTTTTGAAGGAACGACGCACCTTAAACGACGTAAAGAGAGTGAACGAAAGCCTTTACATATAGGTGTTGTGCTTATTATAATAGCTTTATTGCTTTATATTTGGCATTATCTCCAGTCAGGCAGTTGGACATTCTGATAATTTATGTGTAAATAGAGAAGTTTTTGGTTTATTTAATAGATCTTTTCGCCTCTTTTCAGAAGGCGTACAGAGTGAAATTCAGGCTTTATGAGTGATATTATTCATCTTTTACCCGATTCGGTAGCAAATCAAATTGCTGCTGGTGAGGTAATACAGCGTCCTGCATCTGTAATTAAAGAGTTAGTTGAGAATGCTATTGATGCAGATGCTCGCAATATTCATGTTTTAGTAACTGACGCGGGTAAAACTTCGATTCAAGTTGTTGATGATGGTAAAGGCATGTCTGAGACGGACGCTCGCCTTTCATTTGAAAGGCATGCTACATCAAAAATACGTGAAGCTTCAGATTTGTTTGCTTTGCGGACAATGGGCTTTCGGGGTGAAGCTCTGGCATCTATTGCTGCAGTAGCTCAAGTAGAACTGAAGACACGTCGTGAATTTGATGATGTAGGAGTGAAGATAATGATAGCTGGCTCTAAAGTTGAGAGTCAGGAAGTTATATCTTGTCCTCAGGGTAGTAATTTCTCAATTAAAAATCTATTTTTTAATATCCCAGCCCGTCGAAAATTCTTAAAAGCCAATTCTACAGAACTTAGCAATATCTTAACTGAGTTTGAACGTATAGCGTTAGTACATGCTGATGTATCTTTTTCTTTATATAGTAATGACGCTGAACTGTTTAATCTTCAAGCAGCTCCTTTACGGCAACGTATTCTTGCTGTTTTTGGCAAAAAACTGAATCAGCAATTACTTACGGTTGAGGTTGGCACTACAATGGTCAAGATATCAGGCTTTGTTGCCAGACCTGAGACTGCAAGGAAGAAAGGAGCTCATCAGTATTTCTTTGTAAATGGTCGCTATATGCGGCATCCTTATTTTCATAAGGCTGTAACTGATGCTTACGAGCAATTGATTCCTGTGGGCGAACAAGTTTCGTATTTTCTGTATTTTGATGTTGATCCGGCTAATATAGATGTGAATATTCATCCAACAAAGACTGAGATTAAATTTGAAAATGAACAAGCCATTTGGCAAATATTGTCAGCTACTGTAAAGGAATCGCTTGGCAAATTTAATGCTGTACCTTCCATCGATTTTGATACGGAAGGAATGCCTGATATTCCTGTTTTTGAACAAAATCGGCCAATGGAGCCTCCTAAGGTTCATTATAATACGGACTTTAATCCTTTTAAGCCTTCTTCTGCGGGATACTCACGACCAAGTGTGAACTGGGAAGGGCTGTATGGAGGGCTTGAAAAAGCAAGCAAGGTAAATGACGTGGCTCCTGATTCGGAAGAGATTTCATCTGATTTTTCTACACTTAATAGGGATCAGGCAGGAAATGTTTCTCCGACATCTTTTTATGCAAACGAATTTATTCTAGAAAGAAGTGCGCACCATATGCAGTTCAAAGGGCGATTCATTCTGACTTCAGTAAAGTCTGGTTTGATGATCATAGATCAGCATCGAGCACATATACGAGTTTTATATGATAGGTATATTTCTCAGATAGTCCAAAGACAAGGTATGTCGCAAGGAGTCCTTTTTCCGGAAATATTACAAATACCTAGGTCTGAAGCGGCTGTTCTGGAAAGTATCATAGAAGATCTTTCTGCCGTAGGCTTCGATTTGAGTAATTTGGGAGGAGGTAGTTATGCCATTAATGGCGTTCCTTCAGGAATTGAAGGCTTGGATCCTGTTCAATTGGTGAAAAGTATGCTGCGTACGGCTATGGAAAAAGGTAATGATGTGAAAGAGGAGGTGCAAAATATACTTGCATTGACTTTGGCTCGCGCTGCTGCGATTGTTTATGGTCAAGTTTTGAATAATGAAGAAATGGTGAATCTTGTTGATAATCTTTTCGCTTGTTCAACTCCTAATTATACTCCTGATGGCTCTGTTATATTGAGTACTATAAAAGGAGAGGAAATCGAAAAACTATTTAAATAGCATCGTCTGTTTTTTTTCTTCTAGGCTGTGACTGAAAATAGAATGGTATAGAGGAGCATTCGATAACTCTTCATACTAAACCATAAATAAGAATGAATGCGGCATCGTTTATATCTCTTTAATTTTTTTTGCTTGTGTATGTTGCTTCTATTTGAAGTTTCTTGTGGAAACAAAGGCTCTTTACTCAATCAGGCCGAACTTCTTATTGAAGAACATCCAGATAGTGTTTTAAATATGTTGCGTCAAATTAAGAATCCTCATCAAAATTTGTCGAAGCGAAATTATGCTCTTTATTCTTTGCTTATGACGCAAGCGATGGATAAGTGCTATCTGGATTTGAGTGAAGATACTCTTATGGATATTGCTGTGCGCTATTTTACTGAAACGACTGATTCTATTCATGCTGCAAAAGCTTGTCTTTATGCCGGTAAGGTTTCACAGCAGCTTAGAAATCCGGAGCAGGCTATCGAACTCTATCTCGAGGCTAAAGACTATTTTGGTAATAGTGCTGATTATAAATACCAATTTATGGTACGTAATGGCCTGGGGACAGTATATTCCAATCAATGGCTTTATAAAGATCAACTAGAAGCTTATCGCGAGGCTTGCCATTATGCCTCTTTGAAAAATGATAGTCTCTATCTCTGTGTAGCATTCGAAAACATGGGCTTTGCTTTTTCGGGGCTTCAAAAGGAGGATAGTGCGATCTTTTATCAATATAAGGCTTTACAAATGGCTAAGGCTTGCTATCCGACAGGGGCTTCTGGCATTTACCATCATATTAGTAGCATCTATAAACGTAAACAGGCTTATTCTAAAGCAATTCAATATGCGGATAGTGCATTGTTATCTGCTGCCGATAGTTCAAGTCTATATTTTACTAAAGGGGATATCTATAATAAAATGCATCTGTATGATTCTGCTTTTTGCTATTTAAGTAAAAGTCTTCTAAGTGATAATATCTATACGAAGGCTAGCACTTGTGATGCATTGGCTGAGGTATATGAAGGTGTAAAAAAACCGGATTCTGCTTATTTGTATATGCGCTTATATAACGCCTATAGGGACAGCATTGAAAATCAAACACATACCACAGCGATAATGGAGTTGGAAAATCTCTATCATCATAGTAAATTGAAAGAAGAGAATTATTTGCTTAAAGAGAGTGCTATTAGTAAGAGCCGCTTTATTTATTTTATTTTATTTATAGTAAGCATCTTGCTTTTTTTTATAGGCATATTATATGCTTTTTTTTATAACCGTAAGCAGCGACAAATACATGGTGCCCAACAATTGGTGCGTCAAAAAGAGATAGAAAAATTACAAGCAGAAACAGAGTTTATTTCTTTAGAGAAGAAGCTTCTTGAGCTTCGTGAAGCTTTTTATCGACAAATGAATAGCATTGTTGTACCTAAGCTTCATTCTTTGATGTATCCTGATAAATCAGACCATAAATCTCGTATAAAAATTACTGAAGAAGAATGGGGCTTTCTCGTAGAAAATACGAATATTGCTTTCTCTGATTTTACTTTGCGCTTATTAAAAGTATATCCTTTGTTAGATATTGAAGATATAAGATTGTGTTGCCTCATAAAAATGCAGCTTAGATTATCTGATATTGCTGATATTTATTGTGTGGAGAAGGCAACTATAAACAAACGTCGTGAACGCATTCGAAAAAATAAAATGGACATTAATGATGGTCGAACGCTTAATGATATTTTGAGAAATTTCTAAATGTCCGTGATTCTTTCTTGTGGTAATCAGTTATAGCGTTTATAATCAGTTTGTTAAGTATGTGATTATTGTCCGTGATTAATTTTGCTTTATATCTTTCTATGCCTTACTTTTGTTCCCTGTAAACAATTTATTTGTTAAAATTCTATGCTGATGAAAAAGAATATCTTAATCTTACTTAGTATTATCTGTTTAAATGCTAATGCTGCTTCTATGCCGGAGACATCTAGAGACATAAAACTTCAAGTTGAGAGGTCAAATACTCCTATATTACGGAGTGGTATTTTATCTATTCCAGTTGAAGCATCTATTGACGGGACTATTGTCTCAGTATCTTTTCTGTCTGACTTGAACGCTACAGTTCGAATTACAAGTATTGAGACTGGGAAGATTGTATATGAATATGCATATTCTGCCATAGCTCTTTCTGTTCTTCCTATTTCTTTGGATTGTGAAGATTTAGGAGATTACAAGATTGAGATTTGTTATGAAGACACCGTCGTTTACGGTGAATTTGTTTTGTGTTAATTGGGTTTAACTGGTGGTAAAGGTCTTCGACGTGATGTCGAAGACCTTTTTGTGTAAGTAGTAGGTCAGTTAGGCTAGAAGCGAAAGCCAATTATCTCACGAACTTCTTTTAGAGTTTTAGTAGCACTTTCACGTGCTTTATCGGCACCTGATTTAGCTATCTTATCCAGTAAGTCGGTATTGGATGAATATTCTTTAATACGTTCCCGGATTGGCGCATTGAATGCTGCTATGTCTAAGGCTATTTGTTTTTTTAAATCTCCGTAGCGAATGGAGCAGTCATTCCATTTTTCATTAAAGTAGGCATAGGTATCTTTAGTTGAAACAAGATCAAGAAAGGTGAAGAGGTTCTTTATAACTTCAGGCTTTTCGCTGTTTGGAGCAATAGGGCCGGAGTCTGTTACGGCTTTCATCACTTTCTTTCGGATCGTTTCAGTATCATCCATGAGATAGATGCAATTACCTTCAGATTTTCCCATTTTTCCAGATCCGTCTAGTCCTGGAACTTTTAATGCTTTTGCAGCCAATGAAAAAGATGCCGGTTCTGGGAAAATCTCTGTTTCATAGACCGTATTAAAACGGCGAGCAAATTTGCGTGTCATTTCCATGTTTTGCTCTTGGTCTTTTCCTACAGGTACCTTTACTCCACGGTGAATTAAAATGTCGGCAGCCATTAATGTTGGATAGGTCAGCAGGCCTGCATTTACATTATCTGGCTGCTTGCGAGCCTTTTCTTTAAAGGTTGTGCAGCGTTCCATTTCTCCTAAATAGGCATTCATATTCAGGTAAAGATAGAGTTCAAGAACTTCTTTTACATCGCTTTGTATATAAATGGTTGCTTTTTCTGGATCGATGCCACATGCTAGATATTCTGCAAGAATTGTTTGCGTACTTTTTATAATATTTTCCGGTTTTGGGCGAGTCGTTAATGAATGCCAATCGGCTATAAAAAAGTAACAATTATATTCATTTTGCATTTGCAAAAAACTCTTTACTGCTCCAAAGTAGTTACCCAAATGCAGATTACCTGTTGGGCGAATTCCACTGACAACTGTT
>Ga0172378_10005378_pt1 | contig 11953 bp, 8 predicted proteins | sample GrowelOW332metaG_FD_119755 | JGI IMG/M metagenome (GOLD analysis project Ga0172378, IMG submission 119755) | Groundwater microbial communities from an aquifer near a municipal landfill in Southern Ontario, Canada - Pumphouse #3_1 metaG | ecosystem: Environmental > Aquatic > Deep subsurface >... | reverse complement strand
ATTGGCCAAGTAAATACATACCAGTGATTAAATAGAAATCCCATACTGTCTAATGTATTAATATCACCACTAATTGTTGGTAATATGATGGCTATAAGTCCACCTAAGACATTGGCAAAATAATTAAAATAAAAGAATTTTCTTATTTTAAATACAGAAGCAAACAACATAATAATGATTGCAGTATTACATAAATGCAGTGGTAATCCAGCTAATCCGCTTCTTTTTACATAAAAGAATTGAAAGAATGCAGCAAAAGCAATCAATACAATAAAAAAGTTTTTTTGTTCTTGTGTCTTATTCTTCATTAATTGATAAGCAACAATTAAAAATAAAATAGGTATTAAAATCATCATGATATGCAGCATATTGAAGTCTTCTGGTATGTCACCATAATAACCTATAGTAGCATATAAGAATCCTTGTGGAAATACTGAAAACATGACAATTATAAAAATACCTAATATCTTTAAAACTTCTTTATAATTAATTGTTTTATGGGATTTTGCCCAATTATATAGTTGAATAATTGAAATAACGAATAAAATAATTGATTCAATAGCAAATTGAATAGAACGGTAAGAAAGATATTGTACTTCGCCTGTAAAAGCAATTAAGTTTTGTTTAAAAAATATAATATTGAATAAACTTATAACTGTTCCTAAAAAAGCAACCGTCACATTGACGCGTTTAATTTTAAAATATGGTGCTAAGATTGCATATAAAATGATTGCTACTGTCAACCAACGCAGCATCAATAACCATAAAGACATTCCAACGCTAAACATCCAAGTACCCATACTATTAACTTGAGTATCAATATCAACAAGCAATAAATTAAAAGTTTGATTAAAAACATCATCAGAAAAAAGTCTTCCTAAATAAACAGAAAACAATATAATTGATAAAATTTTTAATGTATACGTGATATTTATTTTTTTATACTTGTTTAAAAAATAGAATATGCCGATACATAGAGCTGCAATTAGTAATATAAATAGTGCCATCACTCTACATTTTCCTCCATAAGTTGCATTTTAAAATTTGATTTGTTTCCCCTAAAATAAAATATATATATATGAAAAAAATTAATATAAAATATGTGATATTGTAAATAATATTTTACCTTAAAAACACATGATAATCAAGTATAGATTTCTATATAATATATTCGAATATTCGTACTCTGTACATTGAAAATAAAAATGGCAAATGAATTCATTTACCATTTAAATCATAAATTGCATAAGAATACATGTTATAACCATGATAATTTACATTGATTAAACACAATTGAAATTAATTCGATTAAACAATAAATCTAATTCATCTGGTTCATAATATTTTTTTAATTTCTTATAAGCATTTGCTAATAAAGGCTTTCTCGTGGTCATGTTGTGCGTGTCAGTGGCAATAATATCAACTAATTTATGCTTTAATATTTGTTTAACATGACTTTTATTAGCATAGTGATCACTGCCGATAACTGCCGAACTATTCATTTGAATAAGTGCCCCAGTTTTCCTAATTTTTTGTATATCTTCAATTGAAAGATAGCTATATCTTTCAATGTGAGCAACAATCATTTGATAGCCTTTTGATTGGAAATTAAAAATAACTTCTTCAATCGGCGTATCATGAACAGTTGAAAACTCCATTAAAACAATATTTGTATTTTCAAATACATATGCATCTAAATCTAATTGAATATGAAAATGATAATAAACCTCTGCCCCTAATATTAATTTAACGGGTAATGCTTTGACTTTTTCTTTAAGTAATTGAAATTGTTCAATTTGAAATTTACGGTCTTGTTTTTGTTCTTTTCCGTAAACATGGGGTGTACATACAATATGGGTAACCCCTTGTTTTATTTCTTCTTGAATTATTTTAATAGATTCTTCAAATGATTGACTACCATCATCAACTAAAGGCAATATATGTGAATGAACATCAATCATTTTTTAGCACTATAGTAATTATAATTATTTTTATAGCCATAGCCAGCTTGATCCATCTTCACTTGATTAAAGACAATACCAATAATATTGACATCATACTTTTTAAGTGTTTGAATTGCTTCTTTTACTAAAGTCTTTTTAGCTTTACCTTGTGCAATAATAAAGATAATACCATCTGCCATTTTAGAAATTAATATTGAATCAGAAACAGCAATAATAGGTGGCGTATCTAATAAAACATAATCATATTTTTCTCGTAGTGCTGCAATTAAGTCTTTTAATTTTTGTGATTCCAAAATGTTTGTTACCAAACTAGTTGTTTCACCAGTGACCATATAATCAATACCAATTTCATCAGAATGCTTAATTGCTTCTTCTAAATGAATTTTACCTGACATATAATCATTAATACCATTTTCATTTGGCACACCAAATGCACGATTTATTTTAGGTCTTCGTAAATCTAAATCTAATAAAATCACTTTTTTATTTTTTTGTTGTAATAAATAAGCTAAATTAGAAACAAAAGTTGTTTTTCCTTCCGAAGGAATCGTTGATGTAAATTGTAAAACTTTATGATTATCATCAATATTTAAATAATCTAAGTCAATTACAATTTTTTGAAATGATTCTGTCGTAAAAGATAATGGATCATTTTTAGTAACTAAATAGTTATATTTTGTGACTCTATTTTTTCCATTGATCAATTGATCAACAAGTGCTTGTTTTACTTTTTCCATTTTAGAAGTCCTCCTTAATTTCAAATTCAGGAATAATACCTAAAACTTGAACATCAAAAGCTGCTTCTAGTTGTTCTTTTGTTTTAAAAGAATTGTTAAATAATTCTTCTATAAATGCAATACCTACACCGACTATAGCACCCAATAAAAGACCAACAATTAAAATCAATGGTTTATTTGGTGAAGCATAAATACCATCTTCAGTTGCATAAATACCAACAACTTCAATTGAATCTGGTAAAAATCTTTCTTCATTATCAGTTGTTTGATTGATAATAGCCACTTCTACTAAATGGTTTACAACGGCTTTTGTAAGTGTTGGATCTGTATCTTGATAAGCAACGTTAATTCGATATGAATCTGTACTTGCAGTTACTGTTAATTTAGATTTAAATGATTCTTTTGATTCATCTAACCCTAAATCTTCAATGACTGTATTAATTACTGTATCTGATTCAAAATATTCACTTACTGTCACAATTAAATATCTTGCAATTGTATAATCTGAGGATGTACTTGAGGAACTTGATGTTATGGGTGTGATATATACATCAACATTTGAACTATATTCTTCATCAGCAATCATATATGCATAAATACCAGCAAGTAAACCTAAAAATACGACAGCAATAATGATTGGTCTAAGACCATTTTTAAGAATAAAAAACAAATCATGCAAACTAAAACCTTCTTGAGTTGTATCTTGATTATTATTCATATATAAACCTCCTACTTAACTTTATTTATTTTAAATATTAAATATCAATATTTTGTTTTAACGTTTGATATAAAAACATGGTCATTTCTTCTTTTGGTAAAGGTCGTTTAAAATAATAACCTTGAGCAAATTTACAATCATATGATTTAATGAGATCAGCCACTTCTTTATCTTCTATGCCTTCAACAGTAACATCTAAATTTAAGTCAGATGCTAGTTTTATCGTTGATTGAATAATTTTTCGACTTGCCGAATTTGTTAAGATATCTTTTGCAAATGCTTGATCAATTTTAATACCGGTAAATGGAAAACTTGAAAGATATGATAATGAAGAATAGCCTTTACCATAATCATCAATAGATATTTTAAAGCCTAAATCATAAAATCTTTGTAAATTTGCTTTTATTTGATCATAATCAGAAACTAATACAGTTTCAGTGACTTCAAATTCAATTGATTTTGGTTCAATTTCATATTGATTAAAGATATGCATCATATTTGTGAAAAAACTTGTATCATATAAGTTTTTTGCTGAAATATTAATTGCAATGGGCATATAAATGCCACGTTTCTTTAATTCAAGATGATAATTTAAGGCCATTGCAAATACACTTTGGGTAAGTTGTTGAATAAGTGATGTTTTTTCGACTGTTGGAATAAATTCATTTGGTGGAATTAATACACCACCACGCTCCCAACGAATTAATGCTTCTAAAGAATCAGTTTTGCCGGTTTTTAAGTCTATTTTAGGTTGATAGTATAAGAATACCTTATTATTTTCTAACCCTTGAATAAAGTCATAAGACAATTCATATTCTTGTCTTGAATCTGTTTTAAGATTAGAATATCTTAAAAATAGAACATGACGTTTAACCGCTTCTCTTGCTGTCATATCAGTTGATATAAAATATTGTGATAAATCATCTTCAGTTTTATATATTCTTGTATCAAAACCTAAACCAAAGTTTACGAATAATCTTTGTTCAGTATCATCTTTTATATATCTCATAATATTGACGATATTTTGAATTTCTTCACGATAATCATCAGAATCTTTTAAAATCCACAACCGTCTTTCTTCTGGAAAGATGACATATGTATCTTTATAAACATTTTGAATCCTTGTTTTAATTAAATTTAAAAAATCATAATATGTTTTATATCCTAAAACTTCCGTAATCATTTCATAATTTTCAATTAAAATTGTACAAAACATATATACCTTACCATCTTCAAGTTTAAGATGAGATAAAGCATTTATATTATATAAATTACTATCTGGATGTTTAATTAAATAGTTTTCCATTTTTTTATTTAATTTTTGATAATCAGATGATAGCATCCCACTTAATAAACCAACCATTGAGAAAACAAACATTCTAAAAAACCAGTCAGAAAATAATTGTGGTTCACCTGTTAATAAATTTTTAGCAAGTAATGGTCCTGCAAGAATACCCGCAAACATACCAGCGGCAAGTCCTGCATAAGATCCGACAATGCTTCCTACTAACACAATTGATAAATAATAAATATGTGTATAGGTCAAATGATTTAGATGGTAATCAATATTTCTTATATAAAAATAGAATGCAACCATCAATCCAAAATTAATAATAAGGATTTCTGGTTTATAGTATTTATATATAAATTTAATTACTTTATTATCCTTAAAAGCCTTTTTCACAATGTATCCTCCAAACTATTTAATCACCTTTATCCAGTTATCTGGATCTGGGATATCACCAAATTGTATACCTGTTAATATATCATATAATTGCTTTGTGATTGGTCCCATGTTTTCATGATGAGGAAATACATGTTTAACTCCTTGATGAGTTATAGAAGCAATCGGTGTAATCACTGCAGCTGTACCACATGCTGAAGCTTCGGCAATATTATCTAATTGATCAATATATATATCAGTTTCTTCCACTTCTAATTTTAACATATTTTTTGCAATATATATTAATGATCTTTTTGTTATTCCATTTAAAATAGAATTTGATTTAGGTGTAATAAATTTATAATCTTTTGTAATAGCAAAAAAATTAGCTGCACCAGCTTCTTCAATTTTTGTATGTGTTAACGGATCTAAGAATACACAATCAGCATAGCCTTGATCTTTCGCCATTTTTTTAGCTAATAATGAAGATCCATAATTACCACCAACTTTAGCCGCACCTGTACCCATAGGGGCTGCGCGGTCATAATCAGAAGTAACCATATCAACTGCTGTGCCATTAAAATATGATCCCACAGGTGTGACAAATATTGAAAACAGATATTCAAGTGCTGGCTTGACGCCAATGTTATCTCCCCACCCAATCATAAAAGGTCTTATATATAATGAAGATTTTGTCCCATATTCAGGGATAAAAGCTTCATTGGCTAATACTGTTTTAGCAATTGCATCAATGAACTTATCAGTAGGATATGCTGGCATACAAATACGTTGACAAGAATCTTGGAAACGTTGCGCATTATCATTTGGTCTAAACAATTGAATATTCCCTGATTTTGTACGATATGCTTTCATCCCTTCAAAAGCACTTTGACCATAGTGAAGTGATGTAGCAGATAAAGAAATATTTATTTTATCCGATGCTTGAAAACTACCTTCATCCCATGATTGATTTAAATAAAAAGATGTATATGCTTGATTGGTTTTAATATATTCAAATGTGTTTTTCTTCATAGTGTGCTCCAATAATATGTTCTTATGTACCATATTATAAATTATAACATAGTTATAATACTTTTAGATGGTTTTGCCTGCTAAACATTAATATATATTTATTTTAAAAAGAAAAGCATATTTTTGACAAATATGCTTTTTAAATATTTATATTTATAATTTTTAGATAATTGGTAAATATTTTTCTAATTCAAATGCTGTAACTTTAGTTTTATACTCATTCCACTCAGCTGTTTTAGCTTCAATTAATTTACCAAATAAGAATTCACCAATCGCTTCTTTCATTAATGATGAAGTTGAAAATTCTTCAACTGCTTCTTTTAAGTTTTCTGGTAAATTTGTAATATTATAACGTTTTAATTCTAATGGTGACATTTTAAATAGGTTTTTCTTAATTGAATCAACCGCTTTTAAATCTGAACGAATACCATCAAGGCCAGAAGCTAAAATTGCGCTCATTGCTAGATAAGGATTTGATGAGGAATCTACTGATCTAATTTCAATACGCGTTGCTTTACCACGCGCTGCAGGTATTCTAATCATTGTTGAACGATTCGCATCACTCCATGAAATATAGCATGGTGCTTCAAAACCTGGAACTAGACGTTTATATGAGTTTACTGTTGAGTTTGCTACTAATCCAAATTCACGAGCATGTTTCATAATACCAGCAATAAACTTTCTTGCAGTAACTGATAATTGTTTTTCATCTTCAGGATCATAGAACACATTATTGCCTTGTGCATCTTGTAAAGAACAATTAGTATGCATACCAGAACCATTAATACCTTCAACAGGTTTTGGCATAAAGGTTGCATAATAACCATGACGTCTTGCAACATTTTTAACTACAAGTTTAAATGTTTGGATATTATCACAAGCCTCTAAGGCATTATCATAAGTAAAGTTAATTTCATGTTGTCCAAAAGCAACCTCATGATGGGATACTTCCATTTGAAAACCCATTTTTTCAAGTTCTAAGACAATATCACGACGAACATCTTCTGAGCCATCAATTGGTGATAGATCAAAATATCCACCCATATCAGAAAACTCCATCGTTGGTTTTCCTTTTTCATCTAATTTAAATAAGAAAAATTCCGGTTCAACACCAACGTTAAACTTTTCAAAGCCTAATGCTTCCATGGCTTTTAAGTTTCTTTTTAAGATAAATCGAGGATCACCATCAAATGGAACATGTTCAGTTGTATATATATCACAAATCAATCGAGCAACTTTTCCTGATGGAATGTTTTCCCATTCAAGAATAAGCCAAGTTGATAAGTCAGGATATAAATACATATCAGCTTCATCAATTCTTACAAAGCCTTGAATTGATGAACCATCAAACATGACTTCATTTGATAATGCTTTTTCTAAATTTCCTATCGGTATTTCGACATTTTTTAATGTGCCAAGCATATCTGTAAATTGTAATCTCACAAATTTAACAAAGTTTTCTTTTGCTGATCGCAATATATCCATTCTTGTATAATTTTTCATAATTGCCCCTATTCTTTAAATAATATAGATAGATTTTACACTTTTCACATCTTTATTGTCAACTATAATGTAAATTTTATCATAAAATTTACATTACTTTTCATTTTTCTCGTTTTTCTCAGATTTAGGTTTTATAAGTTTATCATAATATTTTTCTTTATTTATTTGTTTTGTTCTACCTATAGCAAGCGATCCTGTAGGGATATCTTTATTTACAGTAGATCCAGCAGCGATAAAGACTTTATCATCAATGGTTATAGGAGCAATCATATTGACATTACAGCCAATAAAGACATCATCACCAATGATTGTTTGATATTTATTAACACCATCATAATTTACCGTTATTGATCCACAGCCAAAATTAACTCTTGATCCAACAGCTGCATCGCCGATATAAGATAAGTGGGATGCTTTTGTATGTTCGCCCGTTTTTGAATTTTTAACTTCCACAAAATTACCGATACGATTAAATGCCCCAATATTCGCATGATTTCTTAAGTGAGCAAAAGGTCCAACAGTTGAAGATTCTCCAACAAATGAATCATAGACTAAAGAGTGTTTAACTTCAGCATTTTGACTAATTTCACTATTATGAATTTCGGTATTAGGTCCAATAATAGCACCACTTCTAATAATAGAATTACCAGTAATGGTTGTATTCGCTAAAATCGATACACCTGGTTCAATCACGACATTATGGCCAATCGTAATCGTATTTGGTGACATCATTTGCACACCATCTAACATATGACTTTTATTAATTTCATCTCTTAAGTATCTTTCAGCAACACTTGCTGAATATAAATCGTTAACGCCCATCGTTAACCATTCATCATAAACATTAAAAACACCAACTTTACATTCTTTGTGCATTAATGCAACAATATCAGTTAAATAGTATTCGCCTTTACTTTCATTTTTCTTAATCTTTTTTAATACATCAAATAATATTTGATTGTCAATAACATAAACACCAGAGTTTACCTCATGAATTTGTTTTTGTTCATTTGAACAATCCTTATCTTCAATAATAGCTGTAATCATATTATATTTATTTCTTATAATACGGCCATAAGATTTAGGATTTTTAAAATCCATAGAAACAACTGTTAAATCATTGCCCATGTTTCTATGTGCTGTTAAAATCTTATTTGTTAATTTTATTGACATTAAAGGCATGTCACCAGGTTGAATGAGTGTTGTGCCTTCTTCTTTTCCTAAAACAGCTTCAGCAGCTAATGCTGCATGCCCTGTACCTAACATTTCTGTTTGTTCAGCATATTTTACACGATCTTTTAAAATGTCCATAATCGCTTCTTTTTTAAAACCGACGACAACAACAATTTCATCAATCATTGTCCGTTCAAGTTTATCAACGATATATTCAATCATTGGTTTTTTCAAAAGTGGATATGCACATTTTGGAATCTCTGAATGCATTCTTGTGCCTTTACCAGCAGCTAAAATTAATCCGAAAGTTTTGCTCATAAGTATTTCTCCATTTCTTTTAAAAATTTTATAACATCATGTGTTGTTTTTTCAATGATATCTCGATCTTGATGCGATACCGTAATTCTAATAAGTGGTTCCGTTCCACTTGGTCTTACTATAAATAAACTATCTTCACCTAAACTATCTTTGATATCATATAAATAAGTAATTACTTCAGGTAATAACAACATCTCTGTCTGGTTAGTTTCTATATTAGTTGTTAAATAAGGATATAGCGTTAAATCCTTAGTTAACATATTTAAATCTTTATTTTCATCACTTAAGATTTGTGTTAAGACAATCGCCGCTAATAAGCCATCACCAGTATGAAGGATATGTCTTAAAATAATATGTCCAGAACTTTCGCCACCGATGATTGCATCATGTTCATTTAATGCAAGTGATACATATTTATCACCAACATCCGTTAAGATTACTTCAATGCCTTGCATTTTAAATGCTTTTAAAATGCCAGGATTGCTCATTTTTGTTAAAACAACCTTATTATTTTTAAGTAAGTTCTGTTGTTTTAAATTAACAGCAATCATATAAATGATTTGATCACCATCATAGATACGTTTCTTATCACAGGCAATTAACCGATCACCATCACCATCAAAACTAAATCCAATATCTAAATTGTTTTCAATTAAGTAATTTTGAAGATGTTCAATATGTGTTGAACCACAATCTTTATTAATATTTAGGCCATCAGGTTCATTACCAATTTGAATCGCATTTAATTGAAAATGATCAAAGACTTTTTTTGCTATTTTATAATTTGCTCCATTGGCACTATCATAAGCTATTTTTAATTTTGTATGCATATGAAATTGATCATATAATTTTAAATATGTTGATGTAAAATCATGAAGTGCTATAAATTTACCAAAAGATGATGATTTGACTTCTTTTAAATCAATATATGATTCAATAACTCGTTCTTCATCCTTTGTTGTTTTATAACCTTGATTAAAGACTTTAATACCATTATCGGTATAAGGGTTATGCGAAGCTGTAACCATAATACCAATCATCTTATTCACTTTAGAATAATAAGCAAGCATTGGTGTAGAACATACACCAATAAACAAAACATCAAGTCCTTGTGATAATGCACCTGATGCGATAAGTTGCGCAAGCATTGGTGATGATTGTCTTGTATCATAACCAATCACGACTTGATTTAGATCAATGGCATCTTTTAACCCTTGACCTAATCTAAATGCTAATTTTTCATTTAATTTTTCATAAGCAATACCACGAATACCATCTGTTCCAAAATATTTACCCATAAAGCCTCCTATTCTACTGTTACGCTTTTAGCTAGGTTACGAGGTTTATCAATATCTAAGCCTCTTTCTAAAGCAGCGTAATAAGTAATAAGCTGTGTAGGCACAACCATCACCATTGGTGATAAGAGCGGTAATACATCATCTAAAATAATTTGATCTGTTGGTTGTGATACATTAGATAATGAAATCACGAGTGGCGTTGCCCCTCTTGAAATCATTTCATTTAAATTAGATCTTGTATGTTTGGCTGTTTTTTCATTAGAGATAATTGCAACAGCCGGTGTATGTTGTTCAATTAAAGCAATGGTTCCATGCTTTAATTCACCAGCAGCAAATCCTTCGGCTTGAATATAAGATACTTCTTTTAATTTAAGTGCTGCTTCAAGTGCCGTATAGTAATCTAAGCCACGACCAATGAAAAAGCAATTTCTTTTAATTAATAATTCATGAGCAAACGTATTTACTTCTTGTCGATCTAAAAAATATTCAATTGAATTTGCCACTCTTGCAAGTTCAAATTTAATGTCAATTGGATTTATAGCTAAAGTATTTGCTAAAATAGCAAGTACCGAAATTTGCGCAATAAATGCTTTTGTTGAAGCAACTGCAATTTCTGGACCAGCAAATAACTCTAAATGATAATCAGCTTCTCTTGCTAATGTTGATGTTTTCACATTAGTGATTGTTAAGATTGGATACTTTAAGGCTTTAATATTTACTAAACAAGCTCTTAAGTCAGCAGTTTCTCCTGATTGAGTATTTAATATAAAGAATGGTTTATTTGATAGTATAGGCATATCATATGCAAATTCTGAAGCTATATAAGTTTCAACTGGTAGACCTGTAAATGTTTCTAATAACTTTTTACCAACAAGGCCAGCATGCATCGAAGTTCCAGCAGCAATAATATATAAACGGTCTGCTTCTTTTATTTTATTAATTAATTCCGGCGTAATTAAAGATGATTTATCATCTAAGTACTGGCTCATAATATTTCTAATAACTGCAGGTTGTTCATATATTTCTTTTAACATGTAATGTTGATATTGGCCAAGTTCTGTTTGACTTTCATCTAAATCTATTTTTGAAAAATTTACATTAATAATTTCATGTGCTAAATTAAATACCCGAATATTTGCTTCATGAGCAACAATAAATGTCTTATCAAGCAATGGAAAATACTCATCAGCATAACCGACAAGTGCCATAACATCTGATGCGATTGTAACACCATTTTTACCTTTACCTAAGACAAGTGGTGATTTATTTTTAGCAGCATATATCGTATCAGGATCATGCGTATCAAGTATTAATAATGCATAAGATCCTTCAAGTAATTTAAGTGCTGTTAATATGGCATTTTCAACACTTAAAGTGTTTGAAAATGATTCAACAAGTTGAATAATAACTTCAGTATCAGTTTGTGAATAAAAATAACTATCAGCTAAATATTGCGTACGTAGTTCTTCATAATTTTCAATAACGCCATTATGCACGATAATGAAACGGCGAGATTGAGAATAATGCGGATGCGCATTATCTTTAGT
>Ga0172378_10005374_pt1 | contig 11955 bp, 9 predicted proteins | sample GrowelOW332metaG_FD_119755 | JGI IMG/M metagenome (GOLD analysis project Ga0172378, IMG submission 119755) | Groundwater microbial communities from an aquifer near a municipal landfill in Southern Ontario, Canada - Pumphouse #3_1 metaG | ecosystem: Environmental > Aquatic > Deep subsurface >... | reverse complement strand
AGATAATCACAATCTTGATATATTTATTCTTCATACTATCGACCAGTTGATTAATACCCAAACCAGCCAAAGCCACCATTGGAGGATAGGCAAAGATTGCATGACGCCATCCACCATAAACATTTGATCTGTTAATTACGATCCAGAAGATTGGGAATATAAAGGTAAATAGTAGTACAAAATAGTAGAACCAATTCTTTTTATCTCTAAACATCATAACCATTCCTACTAATGCACCGGCTATAACTGCCAATGGTATGGTTATAAGTATAAACTTCGGAGTATAATACCAAGGAAGTGCATCCGACCACTGCGCCTGTCCTTCGAATACCTGACGAAGAGCTACATTGAAATTAGCCATTCCTTTTAAGGTTGAAAACGGATTTTCAATAGGAGCAACTAAGGCATATGGCCAGAATAATACTGCAACGAAATAACCAACAACAACAATTCCTAAGCTCCATAATAGGACTTTCCCAAATTCTTTTTTAAGGGTCTTATACTTCCAAATATAATATACAATGGCAAAGAGAGCAAAATAAGCAATCACAATAAGCCCCCCTGCTCTTACATCAATTGCAAAAGTGATTGAAAGAGCAAGCATAATCATTGTTGAATACTTCCTTTTTGGCAACTCGTCAAGGAACTTTACAATATAGTATATCGACATCATTGATGCCGCAGCAAAGGGAATGTCTTTTAGGTTATTGAAGGAATGACCTATAAAACGAGGCGATATCAGCATTAGGATAATTGAGAAAACCCCTGCCTTCCAGCCTCCAACCCTCTTAGCAAATAGGCCTACGAATAATATAGCAAGCCAACCTACAATTGAGTTTAGGCCGTGTCTGAGTGCCATATAGTCATCTACATTGAATATAAGTCCTATTCCGTGAGCTATATTATCTATTAACTGCCCATATAGAGGTAGGTTATTGCTTTGTGTTACTGTTACTGCAAGAGAATCTTGTCCTCCAGTTTTATAAAAATTGAATACATGTTCTGCATGCTCGGTATGGAAGAATTCATCTCCTGAGATACCTGCATCTTGGCTGGCAAATATCATTGTGATTAGTGATATCCCTACAATAATATAGAATATATACTGCCATATATTCTTTTTAATATCTTGAGATTTAGTTTTTATCATGATTATTTAGTTTTTCTCCATTATATGTTCTTGCGAAATATGTTGGACGGTTCTTGGTTTCAATAAAGATTCTTGCAATATACTCACCCATTATTCCTAAAGATAATAATTGGATACCTCCTAAGAAAAGTATAATAACTAGGAGTGAGGGATAACCTTTAACATCGTTTCCATTCATAAAGGTATCGTATAACATATAGATAGCATAGATAAAAGAGGATAAAGAAATCATACCTCCAAACATAGTTGATATTCTTAGTGGTCTTGTGGTAAATGAAGTTATACCTTCGATTGCTAGGGTAAATAACTTGAAATAATTCCATTTTGTCTCTCCAGCAGCCCTAGCTTCCCTATCGAATAGGATTTCTTTCTTATTGTATCCAATCCAGCTAAACATTCCTTTTGTATATCTATTGGACTCTCTTATCATTCTTAGAGCATCCACACATGTCCTGTCTAATAATCGAAAATCTCCGGTGTTTAATTGTATTGGTATCTTGGTACTCTTTTGCAATATACGATAAAACCATTGTGAGGTCTTCTTCTTAATAAAGGTTTCACCCTTTCTGGTTCTTCTTTTTGCATAAACATCGTCATAGCCTTGTGCCCAATACTCTAACATCTGAGGAATAAGTTCAGGCGGGTCTTGTAGGTCAGCATCAAGTATAATAACCCCATCTCCCTCAACATAATCGAATCCAGCAAGCATTGCAACTTCCTTACCATAATTTCTTGAAAGGTCTAAAATATTTATCCTCTCATCTTGAGCTCTTAGACTATATAAGACAGCTAAAGTATTGTCATTGCTACCATCATTAACAAATAATATATCCCAATCATATTGGTTTATACTATCAATAATTGCTTTTATCCTTTGATAGAGCATAACCAGAACTTTCTCTTCGTTATATGCAGGAATAAGTAAACTAACCTTTTTCATTATATATTGAATATATGTTTTTTCAACTTACAAATGTACAAATAATATTCAAAATGTGTACATTTGCAAAACAATTCATTTAAATTATTATTTGATAAATTCTTTTTCATGAAAGATAAAACTAAATGCTTATTAAACAAATTAATTTTTTTATCCATATTATTTATTTGTTTATCAATTTATCTACCTCCTTTCTTCAAGAGTTTATCACTAACTATTCTTGCATTAGTTTTAAGCGTTTCATTCCTTTTAAAAGCATATTCACCAAAGCCGAATCTTAACAAAGCCTTTATTTTACCTATAATATTTTACTCCCTTCATATAATCGGATTATTCTATTCTTCTGATAAGAGTGAAGCTATTTTTGATTTACAAGTTAAGCTCCCTATTCTTATTTTACCTTTACTTTTCCTATTTATGCCTGATAAGTTTCTAACAAAAAACTACCTATTCAAGTATTCTATAGCAATAGTGATTGGGTTAATTATAAATATATTCTATTGTTTTACCGACGGAATAATTAGGTCAATAACAAATTCCTCCACATTAATTTCAGAAATAACCTATACCAAACTTAGTGCATCTCTTCACCCATCTTATCTCTCTCTTTTCGCATCAGTTGGTTTAATTCTATCTTATATTATCCCACTTGAGGAAATGTTTAAGATTAGAAGTAATATGGTTAGGATAATAAAGATTGCTATTGCATCTATAATAACTTTCTTTATTCTAATGTTAAATTCAAGAAGTGGATTGATTGTTCTGACCATTGCTTATATTTGGATAATATATGATATGTTTTTTCTTAGGAAAAGGAGATACCAATCAATTATTATACTCCTAATAATTTCAATATCATATATAGCAATATTTAATCTTAACGCTCTGAGTAATAGATATAATACTGCAATTGAAAGTATAACAGAAACTCATACTACTAACCAAGGAGCAAATAGTATGAGTCAAAGAAAATTTATTTATGGAAGTAGCTTAAATCTGATTTTAGAAAAACCATTATTCGGTCAAGGCACAGGAGATGTTAGAAAAAGCTTAAACAATCTATATGAAAAAAACAATGTTAAATTTTATTCCTATCTCAATGCACATAACCAATTTATACAAACCACAATAGCCTTGGGACTTATTGGACTAATAATAATACTGCTTCTTTTTATAATCCCAATTATCAATATAATCAAGAGCAGAGAATACTACTTAATAGCAATTTACTTAATCATAGGTTTTAGTTTCTTGTTTGAATCTATGCTCGATAGAAGTATGGGTGCATATTTCTTTATCCTTATTTATATACTATCAAATATTTATATAGAAGACAGGAATACAAACCTTAGATATCTAAATTTATAAAGAATATTAGGATATCCTATTTTCAATATACCTTGAATGCAATACCCTAAGTATGCCAATATAATTCAATCTAAAAGCTATTTCATCGCCCACCTTATAGCCTTTTTTATTATCGCCAAGATCAATTACAAACATATCCGAACTAGATCCAACTATTGCAATATCCTTGTCCATAGGTTTAATATGCTCTGAATCTACATCCAATAAACCAACGTCTATTATTGCTCTATAAGATGTTTCACCTATTAAATTCTGATCAAAAACAGTAGAGTGCCCCTCTACATTCGTACCCATTTCCCCCATTGGAACTACTGGCTTTTCAATTAGCTCAATAATTTCTGAATAGAGTAAGAAAATATCTGTTTTCAAATCTTTTAGATTGGTATCATTATAGACATCAGTTCCTAAAAACAGAGTCTCCCCTACCCTAAAATGATTTACTCCCTTTGGTAATAAGTTTTGAAAAATTAGAGGAATAGTTACTGATGATCCTCCCGATACATATTTGATCTCTTTTTGAAATTTTGCTTCTATTAATTGCTTATAGAGTATTAATTGAATCAATTTATCGTGGTTAGGTAATATTCCATATAAGCAGGATAGATTTGCACCTATTCCTACTACTTCAATATTTCCTAACTCAAATACTTTGGAATAAAAATCCATTATGCTATCCCTCATTATCCCCTCTCTCAATTCTCCAAGCTCAATCATAATAATTATCTTATGAACTTTGTTTTGGGCCTTAGCCTCTATGGACAATAACTTTATGGTTTCAATTTCCGTATTCATACTAATATCAGCGTATTTCACCACACTCTTAATGGTGTGCTTAGCAGGAGGTTTTATAAATACCGTTTCAACATCAGGTCTTATTTTTTTTATCCTTTTCAAGTTATAAATCCTCGAATCACATATCTGATTAATATCATAGGATAGCACTTCTTCTAAATAATCCCTATCCCCACAAAGAAGCTTGGAAACAATAGACCATTCAATATCTTTTTCTTTAAAAAGTTTATTGAGATAATTAAAATTATATCTTAACTTCTCTCTGTCAAGATTCATATATGTCATATTTTCTATTTTTTAATATATCTCATTTCAAGATATTTATTAGTGAAACCTATTTTTTCGTAAAGGAATTTGGCAGGATTATTCGGCTCAACATGCAATGCCAAAGACCCATCCGCCATATCAATTGCCTTATTGATAAGTGCTTTTCCTATACCTCTGCCTCTCATCTCTCTATGAGTAGCAATATATACAAGTATATTCTCTGGAATAAATCCTTTCATACCTGTTTTATTCACTACCACAACAGAAGAAATAATATCTTCCTCAAATGCCTCAAGTATAAAGCCTCCAAAGCTCATAGATTCTTTTAATGCATAATCTACACATTTTTCAATATCATCTCTATCGTCGCCAAACTCATCTAAATTTTTAAAAAGAAAATCAATCATATCTTGTTTTTCCTTAATACTAGGTTTATTTTCTGGATCAAAACTTGTAATTCTCATGGTTAATAAAATTATAAATTAATAAATAATACTTTCACTTAAGTAATAGAGATATTACAAATGAATTATAAAAATTAAATTTGCATTAAATTATTTAAGCAAAGCATAACAATTAGTTTAATGCTCTTGCAATTATAGGATATTCAGCTAAAAAGTAGAATAAAATTAAGATCAAAATGCTGAAATACCTTTGATCATTACATAAACAATATGCAATAATACTAAATTTTGACGAGATATCCAAGTGATTTTAACAAAAACCCATACTATTTTTGATTAATTAACGGAAATTAAAATAAAGAAAACTACTTATTAATCATATATTTATTCTAATTCTCTATCTGTTTATTAGAATCAATCTTTTCATTATTCCAATATTTTTTAGATCCCCATATCATGATATTGTATCTTTGATCCATTTTTTTATGCTGAATAACAATAAAATATGCTCATTTTATGTTAATATAAGTACAATAATATATAATAACAATTAATAAAAAAGAATATGGAAAGTATACATAATTTTAGGATGAAAGCTATTAATGGTCAAATGGTTGACTTAAGTGATTATGAAGATAAAGTTGTGCTAATTGTGAACACTGCTAGTAAATGCGGTTTCACTGGTCAATATGAGGGCTTAGAGGAATTAAATAAGAAATATGCTGATAGAGGCCTTGTTGTTTTAGGCTTCCCTTGCAATCAATTCCTTGCTCAAGAGCCTGGAGTAGATGGAGAAATATCTGAATTTTGCACACTTAATTATGGTGTTAGTTTTAGAATGTTCTCTAAAATTGATGTTAATGGTGATAATGCTCCTGACTTATATAAATATCTGAAAACAAAAGCTCCATTTGAAGGATTTCCACATAAGGAAGTAGGGGATAAATTAACTTCAATTCTTAAGGAAAACTCTCCTGAATTTATTGAAGGAAACGAAATTAAATGGAATTTCACTAAATTCTTAGTGTCTAAAGATGGAAAAACAGTAAAAAGATTTGAATCATCTATTAATCCTAAGGATATGGAAAATGAAATTGAAAAAATGCTCTAAACTAAATAATTGAAAAAATATGAAAAATATTAAACTCAGTCTTTTTTGCTTTGCTCTAGTCTTTTTGGCTTCTTTATCCTCTTTTGTATATGGTCAATCCAATACAGTAGATGAGAACATAAAATCAATTTATGATGCTAAGATGGTATCCTTGGACGGAGAAACAATAGACTTCTCTGCATACAAGGGGAAAATCATATTGATTGTCAATACAGCAAGCAAATGTGGTTTTACAAATCATTATAAGGGTTTAGAGGAATTAAATAAAAGGTATTCAGAAAAAGGACTTGTTATTCTTGGTTTCCCCTGCAATCAATTCCTTGGTCAAGAACCAGGTAAGAACGAAGAAATAAAAGAATTCTGTACTAAAAATTATGGAGTTAGCTTTCAAATGTTCGAAAAAATTGATGTTAATGGCAAAGAAGCTGCTCCTTTATATAAATTCTTAAAAGAACATGCACCTTTTGAAGGGTTTAAGAATAATGAGATAGGCGAACAACTTATGAGTATCCTCGCAAAATACCAACCAGAATTTGCTAAAGGAAATGAAATTAAATGGAATTTCACAAAATTTATTGTATCTAAGGATGGAAAGACAATAAAGAGATTTGAAACTCCAACAACACCTGAAGAGCTAGAAGAGGTTATCATTTCAATGTTTTAGCTAAATAATACAGAGCAAACTTTAAACAATGCCTTTGTAGCCATAAAATACAAGATTAATTATTGGATATTTATAGATTTTCCCAAAACATAGGGAAAGACTTACTGACACAATCATTATTATCTATTTGAATATTAGGATATTTAATGGCTACAATTGCAAATGTCATAGCAATTCTATGATCATCATACGTTTTGATTAAGATTGGCTTATTTATCAATTCTTTTTCTTGAAATCCATCAACAGTAAACCTATCCTTATCAAAACTTACCTTAGCCCCAATTTGCCTTAATCCTTCTGCCATAGCTTTAATTCTATTGCTTTCCTTAAATTCCAAGCTTATTATTCCTATAAAGACTACTTTCTTCTCAGAAAACAAGGACACCAAAGCTAATGATGGAAAGATATCGGGACAGTCATTAATATCTAATAATAATTCCTTTCCCTTATATATGTTTTCATGATTATAAGATATTCTCAATCCATTATTCTCAAATTGAGCATTTATTCCGAAATAAGAAAAATAGGTTATTGCAATTGAGTCAGCTTGCAAGGAATTGGTATATAAATTTTTAATAAATATAGCTTCGCCTTTAAGAATGCTGAGCTTTTCAAAAGCAAAGCAAACACTTGACCAATCATTCTCAACCTCGGTTTCCTCAAAATTATATTTAGAAGGCCTAATAATTAATTGGCTACCTTTTTCTTTTATATTAGCTCCAAATTTTTTCATTAGGTCAATTGTCATTTTTAGATAAGGTTTAGAAACCATATCTTCATCAATTTGAATACTTAGACCTCCTTTGATATATGGAGAAACTAAAAGCAAAGAGGAAATAAACTGACTACTTTGTTGAGAGTTAATCGCAATCATTTTTCCTCCAATTAAATTCCCTCCAACAACTTGAATTGGAAGCGTATCTTCGTCTTCTAAATATATTATTTCAGCTCCTAAATTCTTCAAAACTTCTAGTAATGGTTTAATTGGTCTTTCCCTCATTTGATTACTAGCATCAATTTTCCAAATTCCTTCTTTAAGAGCTAAGAGAGAAAGAATAAACCGGGTAACTGTACCTGCATTATCACAAAAAATATAATTATAAGAACTCTTATCAATTTGGTTAAGAATATCTTGCATTAAAAGGGTATCTTCAGCTAAAGATAGATTTTTTATTATTTTATCACTCTTAGATAGATACTTAATTATCAAAAGCCTATTGCTAATACTTTTGGATGAAGGGACTTTAAACTCTTGCATTTTAATTAATTGAAAAATTAAAGCTCTATATCAAAATCATTTATCTTCCTATAAAGGGTTCTTTCAGATATTCCAAGCTCCTTTGCTGCAGAAGCACGTTTTCCTTTAGCTCTTTGCAGGGCAGATATTATCATCTTCTTTTCCATATCAACTAAAGAAATAGGAGATTCATCAATTTCAGAATATTCATTATCAATTATCTCATCTTCCTGCTCCTCTTGCTCTGAGTTTTGATTGGGTTGGTTAGGATAAATCAAACTGCTTGATTGACTACCTGAGGGAATCAAACGAGGCTCATGCTGTCTATCACTAAGAACCTGTTTAACAAAGTCTTTTAATTCTTCAACCTCTTTTCTCAGGAGTTTAATCTGTTGTTTATTATTGAGAATTGTGAAAATTATTTCTTTTTGACTAGAAAAATTATCTTCAAAAAGGCTATTATCAACAACCATTGGGAGGGTTGAGACTATTGGTATATATTGTTTTAGGGTATCAAGGGTTATAAGTTTCTCTTTTTCAATTATTGAAATTTGTTCTGTTACATTCTTAAGTTGACGTATATTTCCTTTCCAGCGATAATTAAGAAGATAGTTTCTTGCTTCATTAGTTAGGCTAATCATTGGCATCTTATATCGTTCTGATTGCTCCACAGCAAACCTTCTAAAAAGGAGATATATATCATCCTTTCTTTCTCTTAAAGGGGGGACAAAGATTGAAACTTGGCATAATCGATAATAAAGGTCTTCTCTAAATCGTCCTTTATTTATTGCATCTAATAGATTTACGTTTGTAGCAGCAACAATTCGAACATCAACTCTAATTGTTTTACTTGAACCAACAGGAAGAAACTCTCCACTTTCAAGAACTCTTAGAAGCTTCGCTTGCATAGACATTGGCAATTCTCCAACCTCATCTAAAAATATTGTTCCTTTATCGGCCTCTGTAAAATATCCTTTTCTATCTCTATCAGCACTTGTAAAAGCCCCTTTAATATGACCAAACAACTCACTTTCTATTGTTCCCTCAGGAATGGCTCCACAGTTAACTGCAATATGTTTATTATGCTTTCTTGGACTATATTGATGAATTATCTTTGAAAAAACTTCTTTCCCAACACCACTCTCTCCTGTTACCAAAACACTCATATTTGTTTGGGCAACTTGAAGTGAAATTTCCAAGGCTCTATTTAGCTCTGGGTTATTTCCTAAGATACCAAATCTCGTCTTAATTGATTGAATGTCTATCATTGTACTCGTTATATTTGAATGCAAAGATACAAAAGAATTGACAAAATGTCAGTTTGTTTTTAAAGGTTATAGTAAATATCTTATAGGTAATAGAATCCATTCGAAAAACTTCTCAACACCAGAACGTTTCTTCCAACTTTCGTAATCAAATTCCTTGGAGTGGATTAGGGTTTCATCGAAATGAATTCTTAAATTCTCCAAAATAGATTTCTCATCCCCAATTAATGCAAGCTCATATTGATACCTAAAACTTCGATAATCAAAATTTGAAGAAGAAATGGAGAAAACCTCATCATCAATCATAAATCCTTTGGAATGAAGATTGCCTGAAGTATATAAACGAATTTTCACTCCACTTTCATGCAACTCTCCCAAATACTTTCTTCTAACAATATCAACTAAACGAACATCAGAATGAAAAGGCATAGTGACTACTACATTAACCCCTCTTTTTGCAGCATCACAAAGTTTTTTTCTTAATATATGTCCTGGTAAGAAATAAGGACTTTCAATTAATATATCTTTTGTTGCCCTATCAATCATTTTCTGATAATACTTCTTTATCGTTTGTCTATATGGGTTTGGAACATCTTGTACCAAAACCCAAGAATTATGATATTGATTTCTTTTATAGCTTTTCTTTGTTAGTGTATATTTGTTGTAAGAACGGAAACTTTCATTAAATGAATATCTAAATAGTTTTGTAAGATTTACATCTTCAATCTTAAGATTTAATTCTCTCCAATTTAAGGAATAAGCAGTGATATTTGATGAACCAATATAGGTAATCTTGTTGTCAATCATTAGAATCTTCCTATGATTGCGGCAATGATTCTTTACAAAATAAGTTCTTGCCAGCTTTAACTTTTTATAAACCCTTAAATCAACTCCTGCTTCTATCAATGGGTTAAAAAAAGAATTATCGTAATCACTACCCCAAGCATCAACCAATAATTTAACCTTAAGACCCTGACGAGCTTTTATAATTAAAGCCGATCGAAATTTCTCTCCAATTGAACCAACACCAAAGCGAAATGTTTCTAATAGAATACATTTAGTAGCTGACTCAATACTTTTTAACATATCATTGAAAAGGACAAGGTTGTCATTAAATAGTTGGTATTTGCTTTCCATAAAAACTCTTAACTAATTCAAAGTATAAAAATTTACGATTATTGCTTATTACGTTTTCTTCCTAACTTTGTTTCATTAAGAATTAAAAATAAGACTTGAACAAATATTTTGGAACCTTTCGGATCAAATTTTCTTTATTTCAATCTCTTTTTGATAAATGATAGATTAAAAATAAAAATAAACGTTCAAAATAGGATAATTATACTTTTATAACTACGTGTAAACATAATGTTTATAAGATATGGTCAGATTAAAATGAATAAAAAACCCTTATAAATTTTGTAGTTGTGAAAATAATTGTAATTTTGCACGACCAATTCTGAAAGGGATTGGAGAGATGGGTGAGTGGCTGAAACCAACAGTTTGCTAAACTGTCGTACCTATTACTGGTACCGGGGGTTCGAATCCCCCTCTCTCCGCAGAAGAATTGATAGGACATTTCGGGGTGTAGCGTAGTCCGGTTATCGCGCCAGTTTTGGGAACTGGAGGTCGCAGGTTCGAATCCTGCCACCCCGACAAAAGGGAATCAATAGATTCCTTTTTTTATCAAGGATGGTTCAGTAGCTCAGCTGGATAGAGCAACTGCCTTCTAAGCAGTAGGTCGTGGGTTCGAATCCCGCCTGAATCACTTCAAAGCTAACTAATTAATTTTATGTTAGCTTTTTTTTGTGATCTATAACAATTCCTATTAATGAGTTGAAAACTATATTACAATAATAAATTTCCAAAAAAAACTTGCAAAAAAACTAATAATGTTGTATATTCGTACATTCTTATATTATTATATTTGTTTATAGTAAACGCATCTCATATTGAAATATGAACAATTTGCTTGTTATAATAATAGTTAGATATAAATAAATTATGAAAACCCAAATTTAATATGCTAAAGATAACACAAAAATACTCATTCTACATAATAATTCTTGTCTTATTAGTACCTTTCTATGGTTTTTCAGGAAGTCAAGACAAAAAGAATATTCTTTACGTTAGTTCTTTCACCAAAGATAATTCTTGGTCTATAAGCTGCAAGGAAGCAATGATGAAGCAATTTGAACGAGAAGACTTTACCATTGGCCTTAAGGAGATTTATCTAAACGAAAAACAGAACTCAGAAGAGAAGAGGATAGAAATCATAAAGAGGTATTTTAAAAATAACAAAGGAAAGATTGATGTTATTATAGCTTTTGACTATGGGGCAACAAACTTATTCCTAACGTATAGTGATTCAATTATTAGTAAAATTCCAATTGTTTTTGTTTCAGAACTTGAATCCGAAAGAGATATTAAATATAAGAACATAACGGGTATAATAAGTGATTATGGTATTGGAAGAGTTTATAAAACTGGGCTAAAAATGTTCCCTAATACTCAAAAAGTATATGTTTGGGCAGACAAATCTCCTACTGGAGATTTTTTTATGAAACACGCAATTAATACACTCAAAGTTTATGAAAATGAAGGAATTCAAATTGAATATGGAATTGATGCAAAAAATAAAGAAGAGCTATTAAAGAAATGTAAGGATTTAGAACCATATTCGTTTGTTATTTTTGGCAGTTGGCAAGTAGATGATAGTGGAAACACATATATAGCTTCTGATCTTTATGCTGAAATGTT
>Ga0172378_10005372_pt1 | contig 11958 bp, 22 predicted proteins | sample GrowelOW332metaG_FD_119755 | JGI IMG/M metagenome (GOLD analysis project Ga0172378, IMG submission 119755) | Groundwater microbial communities from an aquifer near a municipal landfill in Southern Ontario, Canada - Pumphouse #3_1 metaG | ecosystem: Environmental > Aquatic > Deep subsurface >... | reverse complement strand
TCTGAAAAAAACAATCTCCAATCTTCAGTCTTATCATCTTCATTACCACTCCATCTAAAATATTTTTTAGCATATTCTTTGACTGGAGTTATGGAAGAATAAATAACACATTTGGCGTGTTTTGCTAAAAACAATTCATATTGAGTTTTACCCGATTTTGGATGCCCATTCAGTATTACTATTTTCTTCAAATCCTTCGCCTCTCTTCATATATATACTATCATATAATATTTCGAAAACATCTTCTAATTCATTTTTATTAAAACAATCTTCATTTAATACTATAATTGCTGTTTGGCTATTTACAAAAGCGATGTAATCTTCATTCTCTTTGATATTTGTTCCGTAATACTGGATTAGAAATTTATTATAATTTATGTATTCAACGTTTTCTTGTTTAATTTGCTCATAGTTTTTTGTTGTAATATCTCCACTGATATTAATTTTAAATAAATAATATTTCCCCACTTTAATACCTTCCTTTTTATTTTATAATGTAATCATACTACTCGAACATACGTTTGTCAACAATACTTTGTCTAATCCAATCTTAATAATTAATTCTTCTAATTCATCTTCGTATTCATATATTCCATCTTTATTTCTTTTATTTTTAAACCATTTTCTTTTTAAATTTAATTCATTAATACAATTTCTGCATAAAAGGATTTCTATATCTTCTGAATCAAATTTACTACCATACCCCCTACTATTAATTTTAAACCTATAATTATACCCCTTATTTTCACAATTTAAACACATATTTCCTCCTCTTGTGAATAATTTTAGTGTAGCACTAATGTCTAATTTTGTCAAATAATAAACAAATATATTTTTTAATTTATTCTTTAACTATCATAACAAACCAAGCCTTCTGTTTGCGTTTTAACGCACATTCTTTTCCTTTTGGTATATTAATACCTTTTCGTTTAAAAATTTCAAATAATCATCAAACAATCCAATAGAATAGATAAACTCCTTTCCACTCAAGCATGATAACTTTCTTTCCTTATTTATGTCATACAGCTTACCCTTTTTAGCCTTAATAACGGTATCAAATTGAGTTTGTATTCTATTTATGAGTAATAATTCACTCTTATCTAAATCTTTGATAATTTCCTTGTATTCGGTCAAATTTTCAAGGGGTATATCAATTTTTTTATTAGGCAAATTTTTAGGAGAGAACGGACTGATTGATGCCCCAGAAGTTTTTGCTCCAACTAAATCTGCTATATATTCCATTAAATCTGTTTTAAATCTAAATTCTCCTTCTTCTTCAAATTCGTCTATATATTCTATTACTTTTTCGTCTAACAATTCTTTGTACATAAATTCAATATCAAATATTTTTGTTGATTCACCTTTTTTAGAAATTTTAAATGTTTCAAATTTTTCTAAGTTACCAATTTTATCTTCATATATCTTTTTTAATATATTTCTAAACTTTCCAATGGAAGGACAATAGAATAATAGTATTTCATTTTGATAATGTCTAATTTTTCCTTTGCCACATGGAATATAAAAATCATCAAAACTTTTGTCTAAATTTCCTTCTTCATCACGGATAAAGTCATTTGTCCTTAAATTGTAATCTGCTTTCACTCGATATTTTTTTTCGTAATTTTGTAAATATCCACTCATTATTTCACCTTCTTTTCTTTAACATGTTCACGTGCAAATTTCATACATTGAATACATTTAAAACAATTAGTTGATTCATATTTTTCTGGTGGACATTTAAAATCTATTGTATTAAAATGTCTTAATATTTTATTTTCAAATTCTTCATCAGACATGTGTTTAAATTCTAATAATTCTTCGTCTGTAAAATAACCGTTTTTATTATGTTTAAACATTAAGCTCTGCCTCACTTTCCAAGTTTAATATGTATCTAAATAATTCTAAACTATCGTGCAATCTAATAAACCCACTCCTTTCAACACCTTTATTCCATTCGGTTACTTTATGCATACAAATTTTTAAATCTGCATTACTTGTAAGTAAATTAATGTAGTTATCGTCAATTAAAGTCCCACCTTGCATAGGAATTTCCTCTTTGCCCATGCTTGTTTTTTCTAGTAGGAAATAATTGTTTTTATTAACAAACGGAAAGTTTTCATTTAGCCATAATTTTTTATATTTAAGATTTTCTTTTGTACCGATTGTTATAAAATTTATATCAAATTTTTCTAAGTGCAACATACCTGTTACACTTCTTATGTATCTATCTGTAAATTCTATACCTTTGTAAAAATCTTCTCTTGCAAATATGGTTTCTGCATCTTGTAGTAGCGGGCAAATATCTGAATAATCCCATCGATAACACTTTGTCCAGTCTGCATTAGCATTATATATTTTGTTGTAAATTTCTACAAAACGTTTTGTGCTATTCGTTATTGTATTGTCTACATCAAAAAATAATTTCCTCTTCATTTTTCATCCCCTTTACTATGTATTCTATTAATTGTTTTGTTTGTTCAAGTTTATTGTTTTGTATTGTGAAATCTGCTATCTCATAATTCTTCTTAGCTTCATTGGTATCTTTTGCATAATTAATTCGTTTTTTAATTTCATCTATCGAATCTCCACGCATTTTTAATCTTTCTTCCATAGTCTGATAATCAATGTGTAAACAAACAATTACACAGTTATCTTCTCCGTAGGCATCTCTAATTTGAACAGCCCCTTCATAATCAACCACAGCACATACAATATCTTCTTCGTGTCTGTCTAATTCTTCCCTTGATAAACAATAGAAATTACCTGAATATTCAGTTTGTTCTAATTTGTCAAGTTTATCAAACTGATTTTTTGTTATGTAATAATATGATTTGTTTGGGATTTCACCTTGTCTTAGGCTACGGGTTGTATGTGAAATCATTGATGGAACTCCCAACTCACGCAAATAAGTTTCAATTGTACTTTTACCTGAACCGCTAATTCCTAAAATAAGTAATATTTTCTTCGTTCCTCTCACCTCTTGATAGTAGTATATTCCTTTTGGGACAAATTGTCAATATATTTTTTAATTTAATCTTTAATTTAATTTATATGTTTCCATGTTTTATTTTGTTTAATAGAAAGTATTAATTTTTTAGACACATTGTACGCTTTAGCTATTTCGTTTAGAGAGCGTATATCTTTACGTATTTCTCTTACTTGTTCTTCTTTTAATTTAGAATTAGCAATATCTTCACCAACTGGTTTACGTCCCTTACTAATCATGTCTTGTGTATTTTCTTTAGGTGTCCCAGCCATAAGATGATTTGGATTTATACATTCAGGATTGTCACATTTGTGCATTATAAATAATTTTTCTGGAATATCGCCATTTTCACATTCATATATATATCTACTCAATCTATATAATTTATTTTTCCTAGTTATAACAGGATAATTTCTACGATGTTTTTGTTTTGCATGACTTATACATATCCAACAATTATTTTCATTTATAATATATTGAATATCCTTTCCACCTTTACGTCTATTTTCAATAGGTTCTTTATATGTATATACCATTTAGTCCTCCTTTTCAATTCTATAACTTTTAACTATAACTTTATCTGCGTTTAAATCTCGCCTAAGTATTTCTGCAAATTGTGGCTTATATGTATTCTTGTTTTGATTACTACTGTATTCCTTATAATCTTCTTCAGATATTTCATCTATAATTTCAATCTGTGCGTTTATTATTGTTCTTGTTTTCATAATTATCCTTTCTATGATTTACAACTTTTATTGAATTCATTAGCATCGCATAAAGAAAATCTTTATTCTGTGATACATTCTTCTTTATATTCACCAATAAATCCGTTTAAATCCCAATTATTACCTTTAATCCATTCAGTAAGTTTATTACGAAATTCATTTTCGTCTATTAAATTATTTGTGACATCTACCATTACGTCAACTAATATATATTGTTTATCCATTCTAATACTCCTAATAAAAATCAAATTTTATAACCTAATCTTTTAAACAATTCAAGCAATTTATCTGCTTTCTTTTTCATTATTTCATATGAATTATTTTCTGCCCCAAGTATTATAATTTTGTGGCTATCAATCTTTTCTTCTTTTTTAAATAAATTTTTAAATAGTTTAATCATTTTCTAAAACCCATTTTAAAGCTTCTATATATCCTTTTGTTTCTGGTGTTTCAATAATATTATCATAATACCATTGATATTCACCTAATTTATCTTCTATTTCTTTTGCTGATTTCATATCATTCTCCTTTCAATTTACATGCTATATAAGGTTGATTGGGACTCCACGGTGTTGTTGTGCTATCAGGAATAGTTGATGTGAAATGATATGTATTTGATCTCTCTTGTAGTTTTCCATCTACTACTCCGCCCTCATAAACTTCTTGAATTGTTTTCTTAAATTCTTCTGTACTCATTATAATTTGTTTGTTTTCTTCTCTAATAACTATTGGTTTCATTTCTTAATCTCCTTTTTAATTTAATATTTAAATTCTATCTCTGCCCAATTATCAAACTTTCTTCCTTTTATAATTTGAGAATAATCTATGTATTTCATTAGTGAATAATTCCCCGATGTTCCCATATACCATTTTTGTCCGAAAAGACCTATAATTTTGTAAGACATAGTTTCCACATCTAAAACAACCATAGACTCATCTAACATTCCTGTTGTTTTGCTAAAAATTTTTACTATATCTCCTACGTTTAATTGTTCACCATACACATCATAAATATCTGATGGAACGCCAGCGAAACCGTAAAATGTATTTGTATCCTTTGTTACTAAATATGTTTGCATTTTATTCTCCTTTCGCATAAAATCCGTATTTTATCACTTTTACAACGTTGAAATTTCAACAATTTTCAGCCATACATTTTGTGCAAGAATCGTATTTATTACATTTATTTACACTTTCTGCTTTATGCGATCTTATACATACCACATATCCTTCTGGAAACTTTTTATCTAAATATTCCTTCATTATTCTTTGTGCTATTTGAGGATAATTTTGTTCTAATTTTACACAATTTACATACATTCCATTATTCATTATACCTAACGGACATTCATTCGAACATTGTTCCTTATAACAATAACCCGTCATTTCTCTCTTAGCTTCAAAATAAGTCTTAACATACATCTCGTTTTCTCCTTTTTAATTTTATGTGGGGAGTACACCCATGTTTATAATCGTATTATTTTAATTATGTATAGATAAGTTTGATTATACCGATGGAATTTGTACCCCCACTTTTAATTTAATTATTGAAACTATTCTTCTACTATGCTGTCATTTATAAAACGATATGTTTTTACAATTTTCCCAGTCTCGTCTATAAACTTAATAGTATTATTTGCAATTTCTATCTTACGCATTATTTTCACCTCTTTATAAAATCATTAATTTAACTCTTAATTTTCTATTGAAATTATATCATCAATATTAATATTCCATTCATTGCATTGGCTATCTGTAACATCTATATATTCAGCCCATATGTCGGTAATAGTCACTTTATTAAAAATTACATCATTTAATGTAATTGTAACTGTGTCGTCTACCTCAAATACTAAACCATTATCATCATCATATAATCTATAGTCTGTTATTGTACTTAACATATTATCTTAATCCTCCTTCAAATTTTTATATTTAGATTTATTTAATTAATTTAATACTACCCGATAAAACTATTCTTTTATTATGCTGATTTTTAACGTTGAAATTTCAATGCTCCTGCGATACGATTTTGTGCTAAATTATAGTTTTCTTTTACAATTTCAAATCCTATGTATTTTCTATTAGCGTTTATACAAGCAATAGCAGTTGTACCACTACCTATACAATTATCCAACACTATTTCATTTTCATTACTATATGTATTTATAAGATATTCACATAAAGCTACAGGTTTTTGAGTTGGAAATAATTTATCTTTATCTCTGTTGAATTTAATTAAATTCTTAGGATATCTTTTTCCATCACTCTCTGTTTTATATCCACCAACATCTTCTCTTCCACCTTTGCCACCTCTTACTACTGCCGAATCGCTTTTTTGGTTGCCACTCACAATCGTATAGGGTTTTCCTTGTGTGAATTGTGGATTATATATTAAATTTTCTCCACTTTTTACAAATGATGTCGCACCTGTTCCAAATACACATATATCTTCTGTAATCTTTAATGGCTGATAATGACTATTCATAAAATTAGTTCCATTATCTTTTTCCCATATCCAATTATACTTCCATAATTTAACGTTTGAACTTATTAATAATGATGTAAATGGTTGTTGTGCAAACAAAATAATAGCTCTATTTGGCTTAATTATTCTCTCGTACTCTTTCCAAAGTTTATCCATCGGCAAAATTTTATCCCATGAAGATGCACTTGTTCCATATGGTAAGTCACATAATATCATATCGATACTTTTATCTGGAATTTTCTTCATACCTTCTAAACAATCTTCGTTATAAATCTTATTTAATTCAATCAATTATTTTCCCCTTTTTAATTTATTTATCAATTCCGATAAAACATACTTTTTATTACCTAAAACTGATTTTTTAGTGTTGAAATTTCAACGTTTTATAATTCCCAATCAGCTACTAATTGTGTTTCATATTCTGTTGGCGTTCGTCTGATAATTACCTTTTCGATATTACTGTTTTTAATCAATCTCCTGCAAAGCAAACATGGTTCTGTAAAAGAATTTAATTCACCTGTTTTAGAATCAATTCCAACTAGATATAGTGTAGCACCCCTTAGGTCTGTTTTCGCTGATATAATAGCATTTTGTTCACTGTGAACAGAAACACATAATTCATATCTCTCCCCACTTGGAATATTTAATTCTTCTCTTTTACAAACTCCAATATCTGAACAATTTCTCATTCCCCGACACGAACCATTATAGCCAGTAGATACTATTACATCATCTTTTGTTATAACACAGCCATATGCTCTGCGGATACAAGTTGAACGTTGTAAAACGGTTTGTGCTATGTTTAGATAATAATTTATTTTATCAACTCTCAATTTTTCACTTCCTTTCAATAGGTTGAAGATTTCTCAACAACCTACTTTTAATTTAATTTATATTGAACAAGGCGAATATCCACAATCTCGACATTCTTTACAGCCCCCACTATGAAACATTTCTCCACCACACATAGGACATTTATTTGGATTGTTTTTTAAAGCTTCTACAATTGCTTCTTGTAATTCTTCTTGTAATTGTTCTACAGTTTTCTTTTCATTAACAGGTTTATTTGTAGTTAATATACCCGTTCTTGCACAGCCATCTCTATAAATTGTTATTCCTTTTAATTTTTGTTCCCAAGCATACATGTATAATTTTTCTGTTTCTTCTATTGTAAATTCTTTTGGTACATTTACCGTTGAAGAAATACTTGCATCAATATGTCTTTGCCATACAGACTGAATATTAATTCTATCTTTATAATCTAATGTCATAGATGTGATAAAAAATTCAGGTAATTCTTCTTCAGTTTTTATTTGATTTAATGTCATATAGTCTTTTGCAATAGGGGTATAAACTTTATAATATGTATCACCATCATGTAATGTTTCTGTTTTCCTTGTATATGAAATCATAAAAATCGGCTCTAGTCCACCAGAAACGCCTAGCATTGTACTAATGCTTCCAGTGGGTGCAATTGTTAAAAGTTGACTATTCCTTAATCCATACTTTTCTACAAGAGCCTTTGTTTGTTGAGTAGTGTTTTCAATAAAATAAGGTGAATTAAGTATACATTCTTTTTTATATTTAGGAAAAATTCCATAATCTTTTGCTAATAATGAAGATTGCATAATTGCAGTATCAGCCATTACAAAACCAATAATATCACAAACATTAAGAGATTCTTCACTACCATATTTTATCCCCAATTTGATAAACATATCTGCAATACCCATAATTCCTAAACCAATCTGCCTTAAATCTCTAACAGTATTTTGTTGTTCTTTCAATGGATGTAATGGTAATCCTTCATCAAGCATTTCATTTAAATATATTACCCCTTCTTTTACAACTTCTTTAAAATTTTCATAATCAAATGTTGATTCTTTGGTAAATGGTTTTTTAACAAATTCAGAAAGATTTATACTTGCTAATAAGCAACTTCCCCCTGCTGGTAATGGTTCTTCCAATTTGTTATTATCGTTAAGCTTTTTATCTTAACCTCTGGAGGTTTACCTCATTTTCATCGGTTGGTCAATTCCAACCCAGTTTAGCATATATTTTCTACTTATTAAGTAGTCAGAGACTCTTGGGGATATTTTTGCTTTCTTATCGCTCAATCCCTATGCGTTACGAAGATTGTTGATTACAACCCTTTCGGTATTAGCATATCATTAGACTTAGCCTTCACCGATTTTCCCTGATTTTTTACTTGAGCCAAAGTTACCACCTAGCACAAGGATTGACTGAAGCATATGAAAAATCTTTATCTTCACTCATTAAATTCCAATCATTAATTCTATCCCAAAATAAAGTCCCAGGTTCTGCCATGTTCCAATTTGATTTTGCGAGTTTTCTAAATATTTCTCTTGCATTAACTTTTTTTTCTACTTTATCTTGAGTATGTTCAATTGTGAAAGTAAGTATGTATTCTTCATTATTTTTTACTGCTTGCATAAATTCATCTGTAAGTTTAATTGATATGTTGGCTTTGGTGACTTTGTTTAAATCATTCTTAATATCAATAAATTCTTCAAGATCAGGATGTGAACAATCTATTGAAATCATTAATGCACCTCTACGATTATTTTGACCAATCAATTCAGTTACAAGAGAGTATAAATTCATGAAAGATACTGCACCTGTTGTATATTTAGCAGAGTTATTTACTTTAGCACCTCTTGGTCTTAACTTACTAATATCAAGTCCAACTCCACCACCATAAGAAAATGTCCTTGCTAATTTTTTAGAAGCTTCAAATATTGATTCGATATTATCTTCAGGTGTTGATAAAACATAACAATTTGAATATGTAGTTTTTATTCCATCTTTATATAGTCCTCTTCCTGCTAAAATTCTTCCTGCTGGTAAAAATTTTTTATCTTTAATGAATTTTTTAATCTTCTCATTATTGCCACCAACCCTATCTAAAAATCCATTAAATCCTTCGTCTTTATATTCATATTTGTTTTTAAAAATATCCTTTTGTAATTCTGTCATTTCCCAACCTTTTTCTCGTAATGTTGTACGTTCATTTCTATATAATATAAATTTCTTAGCTGTTTCAAACTCATTATATTCCATTAATTTATTTTCAACTATATCTTGTATAGATTCAACACTATATTCTACATCTTCATTTTCAGATATAGTATCATATATATCATTTTCTATACTTTCAATAACATCTTTATCTACATCTGAAAGTATAGGTTTTACTTCCAACATAGACTTAGTAATTGCTAAAATAATTCTACTTCCATCATATTCAACTTTATTACCATTTCTTTTAATTACTTTAATCATTCATTTCTCCTTATTATGTCTTTTTAATATAATCTTTTAATTGTCATCATCTGTAAAATTACAGTTTTCACAAATATAATGCATATACTCTTCAGATGGGGAACCCTCTAATTCATTGTGTTTTTCTAATACAAGTTCTACTTTAAGTTTTTCACCACAAATCGGACATATTTTTTGCTCAAAACTCAGTGTATTAATCGTTTCTTGTACATCATTTCTAAAATGCCTATCATTTAATTCTCTTAATTCAAATAAAGTATCTTCTACTTTACTTTCGTCTGTATTATTCTCTATTAACCTTAATAAAGTATGTATAGTGCTACTTTCACTTATGTTTTGTAAGTCGTTTTTCTGATAAAATGTTCCTTTTAAATCCTTAATAATATTCATCTCCTTTCTCTATAGTAAGGGTATCTTTAACCCCTACTATAGTATAAACCTTTTATTTTAATTTGTCAAACACTTTTTTAATTTAATTTACTAAAAATATAATATTTGATTTTTCTTAGGTAGAATTACTTTTGTTGATAACCCTTTTTCGCTCAATTTTTGTTCAAGTTCTTCTTTTAAATCTTCTTTATTTTCACCATGCACTAAAACTATTGACTCTGATTTTGTTTTAAGTATATATTTAACTAAATCTGGATATTGAATATGCGATGAAAAACTATCTAAACTAATAACTTCTGCATTTAAAAGAACTGTAAATTTGTCTATCTTGGCTGTTTTTTGTCCAGTCTCATCTTTAGTTTTTAATTTATAAGACAAACTGTTTTGAGGACTGTAACCTGTAAAAATTAGCGTGTTCTTTTTACTTGGAAGAAGTTCTCTTGCATAGAGCAAAACATGTCCGTTTGACATGAATCCAGCTGATGAAATAATTATGGTTGGTTCTTTTATATCAAGATAATACAATGTTTCCTTGTACTCTCTAATTCTTTTAAGATTCTTCCATTCAATTATTTCATTTATATCTAATTTATTCTGTCCACTACATGTTTTCCAATATACATCTAGTAGTTCATTTGTAAGCTTTCCATCGACAATTACCCTTATATTTCGCAACTCTTCATCTTCGTCCATTATCATTTTTAAATTTTTTAAAAGATTTGGAGTGCGGTCAAGCGAGAAACAGGGAAGAAGACACGAACCCTTTTTCTCTAATAATGTATGCCTCAACGTATTTTTTAATATTTCTAATTCCTTTTTTCTAGTTTTATTATTTACAAATTCCTTTTTTTTACTACCATATGTGCTTTCATAAATACTAACCGTAGATGTAGTAGGAGCTTCTTGTGTATCATAAACAAAATATTTTTCTCCACCACTTACATTTCCTAAATCAGATGTGTAAAATAACTTATGTATATGTGAAGCATAATCTTTAAAAAAAAGTTGAGTCGTAACTGATCCGATTATGTGTCGTGATTCTAAAAATTTTAATTGAATGTTTGGAGTAATATCAATTACTGAATTTGGTTCAACCATTTCTATTAAATTCATAGTTGTTGCAATATCAGCAGATGTATAAAATGGTTTTGCTTTTATTCCTTTTTTATCTTTTAACCATTTAGTTTCGATTTCATTAATATGTAACCCATCAGCTAACATTATAGGAGCAACGGCAGCACTTTCTTTTGTTAGATAAATCTTTCCTCTGAAGGAACGATGTATTAATCCGCTCAAAAGTAAAGCGTGATCAGCGTGAAAATGATTAATTATGACAAAATCTAAATTTTTAGCATCAAATTTTCCTAATAATGTGTCGTTTATTTTGTAGTTATTCAGAATTGTGTCACCTTGTGTCATTCCTATTTCTAACAACCCTTGTACTTCACGGTTTAAATCCTTGTCGAACACTGATATGTGTATGCAACTTCCCGTCACGCTTGTGGCATTATTACCCACAAACTCCAATCGTACCATTTTATTTTTGTCCTTTTTACTACTCATTCATATCGCCCTTTCACCGTTACTGAAAACTTATAAAAAGTTATAAAAACTTTTATGTTTCATTCCTTTTTCATCGTGTCTGTTTTCACTAGAATAAATTCTACCTACTCGCATTTGATATAACACTCTAAAGGCGTAAATTCCTGCTTAACGTGCAGTACATATCTATAGTAACTTTTAAGTGTTATGCTACAGATTTAATACCTAAAATATTTTCTCCATAAGTTTTTAAATTCAATGATGCTTGGTAATCTCTATCAATTTCATTTCCACATTCAGGGCATATATAAATTCTATCTGATAATTTCAGATTTTTATTCACACATCCACACTCGTGACAAATTTTACTTGATGGAAAATATCTATCGGCTTCTATAAATTCTATATTATTCCAAGATGATTTATATTGAATTTGTCTATAAAATTCATAAAAACATTGCTCTTGAATTGCTTTGGATAAATGTTTATTCTTCATCATATTCATTACGGCTAAATCTTCTAAT
>Ga0172378_10005370_pt1 | contig 11960 bp, 10 predicted proteins | sample GrowelOW332metaG_FD_119755 | JGI IMG/M metagenome (GOLD analysis project Ga0172378, IMG submission 119755) | Groundwater microbial communities from an aquifer near a municipal landfill in Southern Ontario, Canada - Pumphouse #3_1 metaG | ecosystem: Environmental > Aquatic > Deep subsurface >... | reverse complement strand
GAATGCGCTCGTTATCTCGTCCACGATGTCATCGCCCATGCTGCCCACGAACTCGGAGAAGTTCTCCTTCATCTGCTCCTCGGCATCGAGAGCCTTCTGCCGTATCTCGTCCCAGTTGTCGATGAGCTTCTTCGTGGCATCGTCCATCTTGTCGTAGTCGGCGAGTATCTGCTTGTTGAGCTCGTATGTCTCCGAACCCTCCTCTATGATATTGCCATACTTGTTGGCAAGCGTCGTCCATACGGTCTTTTTCTTCTTGCCTCCGAACAGACCGGCTATTCCGCCCACTATCGCACCTATCGCCGTTCCTATGGCCGTACCGAAGGCACCGCCCGCCATCGTTCCAATGGCTGCTCCTGCGGCGGCTCCGGCGCCAAGCCCCTTGGCCGTGTTCTTGCCGCTGACAACGTTTTTCAGCTTCGTCTTGACCTTTCCATTGGCAAGCTCCTCCTCCATATCCTGAAGGTCCTTGATAGCGGCGAGGTACTGCTCCGCACCATCCTTCGCCTTCTTGAATGGATCCTCCATGCCGAACAGGTTCTGCTGCTGGTAGTCCATATCGTCGAGAACGAGCTTCTTGTACTCCATCTCGCAGTCCTTGACCGTCTGATTCCACTCCTTCTGCTTGCGCCGGTTCTCCCAAATCTGCGTGCCGACCATCGACACTATCTTCAGTATGTTCTCCGCCGCCACGACCGCCATCGAAGCCTTGCCGCCAGCCTTGCTGCTGCCGAGCTTCGACAGCCACTCGCCCATCTTGCCGAATGACATCTTGCCCGAACCGCCGTTCTTCTGCATCTTCGACATGATGTCCTGGAGATTGCCGAGCGATTCCATCCCCTCGCCGAGGACATTAAAGATGCTTCCCACACGCTCCCATCCGTCGCCCATTGACTCGAATGTCGAACCCACCTTGCTTAGATGGGATGCTATCTGCTTCGAGTATTCGGCCATCTCCTCGAACTTGTGCGTGAGGGATTCCGTGCGCTCGGTCTTAATCAGCTCCTTATACTGCTTCAAGAAGTCCTCGAAGGCATCGCGCAATTCCTTCATGTTCTCCACCGTCACGTCAGGGAACAGCTTCTCTATCGTGGCATTGTCGGCCATCTGGTCGAGATTGTCTATCAGCGCGTCTATTGCGCCGATGCTCATCTGGCTGAAATCGGGCATCACACCGCCGTTCTTGCTCTTTATCTGCTCCTTGAAGAACTTCTGCGCAAGGTCGCGTATCTGTTCCTCCGCCTCGGCCTTGTTAGCCGCCCTCTGCGACTTCGCAACGGCCTTGATGGTCTGTTCGGCCTTGGCCTTATAGTCCTCCCATGACTCCTCATTATTCTGCTTCCTATATGCGAGTTCGGAATCGGATAATGTCTTTAATGACTTCTCCATCTCCGCATCGGCCTTGGCGTTCTTAATGGTCTGCGAGTCGATGATTTTCGACACGTCGAAGGCGACGCCCTCGCCGAACAGATTGCGCATCTGGCTTCCGGCCTGTTCAAGAATATCGGTCAGCTTGTCAAGAGCCGCCTGGCTCTCCTTGAGATTATCCAACTGCTCTCTCAACTTGCTTTTCTTGGCATCGAATAGGATGGATGCCGCAGCCTTCTTGTCGTATGTCTCTAATGCTTTTGCGAGGTCGGTAAGCTGCGTCTCCAAGTCCTTGCCTGTATTAAGGTATTGATCCGCATCATCACCGTACAGTTCGTGCAGTATGCCTTTGGCGGTGGTGTCATCAACGTATTGGCGCAGGTCATCGTACGCCGATTTGAGGTCCTTGATGGCGCTTATCTGCGTCTCAATCTGCTTTTTCTCCTTTTTCTGTTCTTCCGTCAGGCCACTATCACCCTCGCCAGGCGCAGTATATGGCGAATAGTGCGTTATCTTGTCATAGAGCGCATCACGCTTGCCGAGTGCGTCCGCTATGCTTATGATGAGGTCGAGCTCATCCTGCAATTTCTTCTTCTGATCGTCGGTGGCGGCTATGCGCATGCGGTCCTGCACGCTCTTGATGCCTTCCTGCAGCTTCTGGAAATACTCGAAATAATCGGTGTCCCTAGCCACGTTGTAGGCAGGGAACATATCATTGTGAGTGACCTGGTATTTGTCTATAACGCCCTGCACCTTCACCATCCATTCAGACGACACGCCTTGAAGCGCCTTTATCTGATTGGCGTAGGATTTGGCAAGGTCCGGCCTGTATGTCCTATCGTTCTCGGCATTGGAATAGAAATCCCGCAGCTTGCTGAATTTCTCTATATCGAGCTTTTTGATTGCCTCATTCAGATTCTTAGTGCCTACGATTGTATGGTTTATAATCGCAAGCTGCTCATCGTACCATTTCTGGGTATCTGTCTCGAACTTTCGTATCTCCTCGTTGTCGTATGTCGTCCCTCGCCCATAGAGATTGTTGAGCCTCTGCCTTCCTTTGGCAGCCTTGACATAAGCATTGTTATATTTTACGAGGTTGGCAAGGAACATATTATTCGTATGCCCGACCGTGCTATGCCAATACGTCGCATCAAAATCGAACTCCTTGCCGAAATATTTGGCGAATGAATCGCCGAAAGCCTTCTGAACATCCTTTACATCACCATTCTCTATCTCCTCCGTAAAAGTGGATATAAAGGCATCGGCCTGCTCCCTTGCGGTCTCTTTCGCAGCCTCCTTAGCCTTCTTGCCTTTTACGCCGGAAGGCATCAGAAAGTCAGCCAGTTCATTGACAAGCCCTTCCCTCGCCCTGCCTCTTGATGCACCCAGCTGTTCCTCTATCTCCCTCTCGCCCTCCTCCATCATGGATGCGTTGACCTTGTTGCGTATGGCTGCTGCGGCATTATTGGCGGATAACGCTATCTCATCGTATGTGCTCTTTTCCGTCAATAGATTCGGCAGATATTCGCCATACTTGGAGTTGAGTTCATGGATGGCATCTCGATAATTCTGCGTACCCTCTTTTGCGTTCTTCAATTTCTCTACAAGGTCATTGAATCCCCGCACGAGCTTGTCCGCCTCCTCTGCCTTCCTCTGACCGAGCTTGTCGAGTTCACGATTGAGTTCCGTAGCATTGCGGACAACCTGATAGATGGCTACGCCCAGCAATGTGATAGCACCGGCCGCTCCAGCCACGACATTCAATGAACCACCTAATCCCAAAGCCGCCGCAGACGCATAGCCCATCACCTTGCCGAGCCTCAATATGTCCGCAGCGAGGTTGATGCCCTTCATTATCTTCTGCGCAGCATTGACGGACAGCAAGATGGCATAGTACGTTCCGAATCCGGACGCCACCGATACTACTACCTTTCCGATGTCGCCGATATGCTTGGCAAGGCTGATTGCCATATCCACCGACTTCTTCAGCACGCCGCTGTTGGCATCGCCTATCTCCGACACGGCTATCTCCCACGTGTCCTTCAGCTTCATCATCCGGCCTTTCAGCGTCTCGGAAAGCACCTCCTGCATGTTGTAGAACTTGCCGCCTTCTGCGGTCATATCCTGGAACGCCTTCTTCACCATATCGAAAGGCACCTGCCTTGCGGACACCTTGTCGAACACCTCGCCTACCGAGACGACACGGTTCTCCAACTCGGAAAACTGCTGTGCAAGCATCTCCAAGATGGGAATGCCGGCCTCCGTAAATTGACGGATTTCCTGGCCGCGAAGGAACGATGCGCTCCTCACCTGCCCATAGGCAAGGATTATCCTATCCATTGACACGCCGAGACCCGCCGATACGTCGGCAAGCATCTTCACAGTGTCCATCAGCTCGTCCTTCGGTATGGAGAACGCCGTGAGCTGCTTCGTGTAGGATGTCAGTTCCTTCAACGTGAACGGCGACTGAACGGCAAGGTCCTTCAACTGTGCGAACACCTTGTTTGCAGCGTCCGCATCCTGAAGGATATTGCGCAGAGCCATCCTCTGATAGTCGAACTCGCCCGATATGCGGTAGATGGACGACAGGAACGAGCCGACAGTCCTCACGGAGAAGTAGGTTGCGGCAAGCCCAGAAAGCTCCCTCATAATAGCCGACTGCGACTTCATTGCGGTGTTTGTCCGCTCTGTGCTCTGCCTCGCCCTTTCCTGTGCGGCGGCGGCATTAGATTGCGCCTGTGCGGTTTTCGCCTTAGCCTGCGTCAGCTTCTCCTGCTCTATGGCCGTTCTGGTAACAGCCTGCTTCTCCCTCTCCTGCTCCGTCGCAATCCTATATTGAGACTGGACCGTCCTTGCCTTGGCCTGCGTAAGCCGTTCTTCCGCTATGGCCGTTTTCGTGGCCGCCTGCTTTGCTCTTTCCTGCGCCGACGTAACTTTGGACTGCGCCTGGGCCGCCTTCGCCGCCTCCTGCGAGGTCTTGCCGAGACTCCTGCTGATCTCCGCAGATATGTTCAGCATGCCCGACAGATTAGTATTGAGGTTCTTGGCGGTTTCTTCCGCACGCCTGACAGTCTCATTGAAATCCTTGTCGTCGAGTATGAGCTTGAAATTGAGTTCGTCTATGGTAGCCATGTGGAATATTCTTGTTAATCGTCATCGGCTAATCCGGCGAACACCTCATCCACCGTATAGCCCTTCTTGCCCCGCCTGCGCCTGGCTTCCGCCTTGCGCATCTCCTCCATATTGAGGCGTATGGCCTCATCGTCAACTATCACCTTTCCATCACTCTTGTTCCTGCTATTTTTCTTAAACAGCGTATGCGGCAGGTCCGCCTGCATCAGCTCTATCTGCGGCAATGTCAGCTCGCATCGGTAGCCCCAGTTGCGGACGCTGACAAGCCCGAAGAAGAAGCGTCTTGTTTCCCCATAAGCGGGGAAATCACGGATGAAAGCTGCTTCGCTTCCGAAAGCTGTTCGGCTCGGTACTGCTCGGCTTCCTTCGCCGTCATCCTCATCCAGTCCGTCCTCATATCCGTCGAGTATGCCATATTTCTCCAATGCGCCCGCAGCTGTAGTTTTTTTTTACCCTCTCTGATTATCGGCGTCATCTGCGATTCCGTATATCCCTTTATCTTGCCCCACCATCGCCATAGGAATGGGTAGAAAAGCCTTATCCTCCAATAGCCGTTGAGAACGAACAATGCCGCCTCCTTGACCGAGAAATACGGCTCGATGCTCATGTCCTTCAATGTCTCGGAACTATCCGACGGCATCTTCATCTCCCTCTCCAGCCATAGGGCCGTTAGCCGTTCAAGAGTGTACGGCTTGACGCCGCGTATCTTCACGGTCCTTCTCGTGCCTGGTATCGCAACCTCAGTCGGTGCATCGGTCACGATCTCCATGTATTCCTTTCTTGCCTTCTTGTCCGGCTGCTTCATATCCTGTGAAATTTTTAAAAGGGGCGGGGCAATATGTCCGCCCTGCCCCAGGAACTAAGAGATGATTGGAAAGAGAGTGGTATTCTATTCCGATTATGCGCCGGTAGTTGTGGTTTCCTGATGGAGAACGACGAACTTAGGACCTGCCGGATTGGTCAGGACGCTGCCGGTGAACCTCGTGTACCAGCTTGTCGAGCTGTCGTCAATCTGAGGAGGATTGAACCTCAGCTTCACGTGAGCGAGGACTATTGCAGTCTTCTTGCTCTCGGACTCGATGAGGATGGTCTTTTCAACATCCTTCGGGGTCGTGTAGCCGCTTCCGGTATAGCTTGTGCCCTCTGCACCGGTGACTGATACGCCCGATTTGGCATCGTTGAAGAACATATCGAACAACGGCTGATTAAGGAAAGGCACGTTGCCCTCAATGCCATAATCTCCATCCTCAATATCGGAGTCGTACACCTCCTTGTACTGATCGAGCTTGAGGTCTGTTCTGGTCGGGTCGTCAGAAGTCACCTTGAGGGAATCCTGAACGGTCCACAGCTGGTCCGCCGTGCTGAAATCAATCGCGGTGGAGAAATCAACGCCTGTCGAGGCGTAGTCAATCAAAGCCAAGCGGGCATGACCCTTTCCGAGGTCGGCCTTCATAGCTTCTGTTAATGTTGCTGCCATATCTTAAATGATTTTAAATTGCTTTTATTAAAGTCTTGAATAACAATGTTCTGCAATGATAACCGTAGTCATCGGCCACATCCGCCACTACCGTAGGCACGTCATCGAAGATGTACTTGCCATCCTCATGAGGGAAGCCCGCAAGGAGCTTCTTCTGAAGGATTGACAGCTGCCTGGCGTTCTTGAGATTCCTCACGTCGCGTGCGAAAATCTGCACGGCGAGGGTGCATGAACCGTAGGCCGCCATATCGACGAGCTGACCCATGACCTTCGTCACGGCGAAATACTGCTCGCTGGTCTCGGTGGATTTCGGACGGTCGGTATAGACGCTGTCGCACAGGCCGATCTTGTTTTTCAGAAGGTCAACCGCGTAAAGCTCCAGTTCCGATATGTCGAATCCGTTTCTCATGCTACCTTATGGAAATGCTTGCTGAACTCCTGCTCGGTGAAGGATGACGCGCTGATGAGGATTCCAACCTCGTAATCGAAGGCGAAATAGCTCGCAGGCTGCATGCCCGCCATGACTATTCCCGTCCATCCCGACGAGCCGACCGATCTCGCAACCTCGGCAAGAGCCTCGGACGCATTGCCCTGCTCGCCGCCTGCCGCCACGACATTCTGATCTACGACCTGCCCATTATGGACTATCGCCCATCCGTAGGAATCGCCCATGAGGACGTGGTTGGCGTGCTCCGCATCATGCGATGTGAGGGCGTAATTCACGGCCTTCGGCAGTATGGAGCGCAGGTTATTGAGAATCGCATCGTCCTTCTTTGCCAGAAGTCCGGCGAAGGCGTTCTCAATGACCTTGTTATTTGCGCTTTCGAGATTCATTGCGTCAGTTCTTTATCTCATCGAACCAGATGTTGCTTCCGATGTTATAGGTTATCTGCTTCACCACCTTGCCCCTATACGAGCGCGAGTAGTCCGTGATTTCGAGTATATCCCCAGGATAGAGCGGAGTGAGGAACATGGGAAGGGCTATCTTGTAGTCCGACACTATGACATCGCCCGCCTGCCTGGTGTTCATCGTGTTCGTGCGGTAGCCGAAATTCATCGTTTCGACCGCCTCCGTGCGGAAGGAGCCGTCCGCGTTGAAGGTCGGATCGCCATCGCTCATTATCACCTTCGTAATGGGAACGACCTCCTCGACAGGATTGCCCTCGTCGTCAATCGCGGGGGTTCCGTCAGCTTCCAGCTTCTCGCGCAGGACACGCAGGGTATGGGGAAATCTCGGATTATACACGCTAATACAGGTTTTGGAGGGTTGTTCCTCCGGCGGCGTCAGCATTGTCATCGTTCCACTTCGCGTAGATTTTATTGGCCAGATCACGCAGATATGACCGATTCACCACGTTCTTGTTGGCCTTCTGATGCTGCCATCCGCCATCGGACATATATTCTCCAGTGGTCGAGGTGGAGGAGCCGGCGGCATACATCAGCAGGTCTGCGTAGCAGAGCTCCCTATCGCGGACGCTGACATCGCTCATTTCCGAGCCTGCCTCAACGCCCCTGTCATAGAGTATCGCCTTTATCGCCTCATCGGGAAACTCGTAATCGACCTTCCCGCGCAGCCATTCTTCTATGCTGTATGTCGCCATATCCTTCGCAGAAAATTAGGTTTACGCCTCGTTTGGATAGAGGTAGAACATATATTGAGGAACCTCCGGCACTGCCAGGGTGGTCGTCTCGATATTGTAGCTCTGGCACTTCTTCACGGCGTCTGCCGCAACGGTGAGCAGAACCCTTCCATCGTAGAAGGTGGAGTAGGTCGCTGCACTTGTCTCGAATGTCAGAGGCATGGCCGTAACCATCTTGCCGATGCTGCCGTCAGGAACGAACACGAGCACGTCCGGCTCGAATGCGTTCACGTTGGTCTTGACGAGCTTCTTCGCCGACTTGTCGTAGGACTCGACCGCAACGAGGCTGTCGATGACCTTGACAGGAACGCCTATCAGCTCCTCGAACTTGCTCTGCCTAGTAGCCGCAGACTGGGCGGCAGCCGCAGCCGCAGCCCCTTCGTTGGATATAGGGAACATGCTCAATCCGATGGACTTGAGCACCGCCTTATGGTTGAGAATCTTGCGCAGATAATTGTGGTTCACCTCGACATGACCGGTAATCCCCTTGTCGAGGATAGGTGTCAGCCAGTCGATGATGGAAGCGATTGGGTCTGCGCTCGCACCCTCGGTTGCATAGGTCTTGTCGGTCCAGAACTTGGCGTCGCCGCTCAGCTTGGTGATGTTGCCGGAAGGGATGTGGGCCGAGAAGGTCACATTCTTGATACCCTTCGGGTTGTTCTTGTCGGTGAGCGTGAGCTTGCCTGCGGAAACCATCTGATGCCTCTGATATGTGAAGGAATTGGCGATTCCTCCGACGAGGCTGTCGATGGTGACGAACAGGGTCTTGAGCGCACCGTCACGTGCGGCAACACTGTTCACGCCGTTCATCCTTTCAAGGATGAGCTGCTTGCGGAGCTTGTCCTCGTTCATGTACTCGACATCCTTCAAACGAGGAATCTTGCCGGTAACGAGAGATACCTCCTCGGTGCCTCTTGGGATTGCCGGAGAGTCGAGGTCGTAGTAGTTGGCCATTGCAGTCAGGCCGAGCTCCCTCTGAACCTGCTCATAGGTCAGGTCGAGCTGCATGTCGTCGAAGGAGAAGCCGTCGAGCTGCAATACATTATACTTGTCGGCGAACATCGTATCCACGAAGTCCTGAAGCCTCTTGGATGAGGTGTCGCCATTGAATGCACGATACAATAGATCGTAGAATTGCTGTGTATATGCGTCCATAGTCTTTCTCCTTATCCGTTAATCTGTTGAACATAAGGGACTGCTGCCGCCATAGCTGCGGCGATTCCTCTGGCCGGAGTGCGGTCGATGAGGATTCCCTCTGGGTGATGATTGACTACCGCACCTGTGGCGCCCGCAGACTCGTCCGTCACGTCGATGTCGCCGAGCCAGATGTCATTGTAGAGGTAGCCGTTCGGGGTCACGTCTGCGGATGCCGCAGCCGGAACGAGAGCGACGCTTGCGCCAGCCTCCGCAGTAGCGGCGGTGGTGACGTCTATGAGATTGGAGTCGCTTGCATTGACGGCGATGGCCGTGATGGCGGATGCGGCGGCAATGCCGACCTTTCCGTCTGCGCCGATGGTTGCGACCTTCCATGTGGTATCGAGAGCGATACCGCCGAACTCCCTCGCGTCTATCGTCAGAACGCCATCTGCGGCGTTAGTGACCTCGACTGCGATGACAGGAGTGATGACCTTGTCGGCCAGGTATACCGGAGTTCCCGCAGGATAGAGCGCACCCTTGGCGAGATAATTGCGGTCAAGAGTCCCGCCGATGGCGAGAGGGCTCACGGTTCCAAGCCATATCGGAGTATGCCCGCCGCCGTTAAGCGCGAACTTTCCGAAAGCATTGAAAGAACTTCTCATGTCTTTTCCTTTTTAGTTTGTTGATTATTTTTTCGATGCGTCTGGGAGAAGGCCCTCCTTGACCATCTTCGCCTTGAAGGCCTCATCCTCGGATTTTGCGTTTCCGGCAGGCACGTTTCCTCCGATTGGCGGCATAGGGCCGTCGCCGTAGAAGCGCTTGTACTGCTTGCCGTACTCGTCAGAACACCTCTGGATGAAGTCATCGTCGGTTTCAGACTCGCCGATTACAGCCTTTTCCATCACGAGGTCGAGGATGTTCTCATTCGAGCATCCCTTGCCCTTCAATGCGGCCTTTGCGGAGGCAAGACGCCTTTCGGCCTCCGCCTTCTGCTTGTCCGCAGCGATGGATGCCTTCAGCTCCTTCATCTCATCCAGAATGGCTTTCAGATCGTCATTCTGCGGCTTCGGTTCTGAAGGCTTCGGGTCTTTCTGCGGCTCCGGCTCTGTCTGTTTTTCCGGATGGTTCTTCTTGTACTCGTCCAGTGCGTGCTCGGCATTGAGTTTTGCCTTTCTCATACCATCGGTCGCGCTCTGAATGGCTTTGCACATGGCGGCTACATCGTCCCCCTTGACTGCGGTTGCGATGTCCTCCTCCTTCGTCACGGACTTCTCGATGTAAGCCGCAACGTTCTCGAAATCAGGATCGCCAAGCCCAAGGTTGGCATACTCTGTTCTTAGGGCTTTCTTGATTTGGTCTTTTAACATCTTTTAATTCGTTTATAATTAAGTAAATAATAAGGTCTACCTAATCAACTCGTCTCAAAGATATGCCGTAATCGCCGATAAACTGAAATTTTAATTTCGGTTTATTTTTAACATTGCATTAAATTGCATGCGGAACTAAAAAGAGGGATAGACAGTTATGAAAGAAAAGGAGATTGAACAGTACCTCGACCCCGTGTTCAAGTATTATGGGCAGAACGTCTATTCATACGCCCTGGCTGACAGGATTCGGGAGGACAACGAGCATCGCAAGGCGACCCACAAGCGCATATTCAACCTCATTGCGCAGAAGGGCTTCCAGGAGCAGGTTCTCCTCTCCGACGCCGACATCAAGATCATCGGCGGCAAGAGGGGCGGCGGCAAGGTGCTCGACAATGAGGCTTGGATAATGACGCCCTATGGACGGAAGCATAACGGAGAATTGCGTGTAGGCGACCTCATCTGCGATCCGGCCACCGGCGGAAGCGAGAGGGTGCTTGCGATATATGAGCATCCCGACCATGAGTTCTATGAGGTGTCATTCGATGACGGAGCATCAGTCCTCTGCGGACTGGAGCATCTGTGGGTGGCAAGGCGCGTCTGCACTGCGGTCGTAAACAGGAAGCGGTACGCCCCGATATTGCAGGATGACTATACGATATGGACCTTCGCCGCAATCAGGCAGTGGCTTGACGAGAAGAAGGAGGGGAAGCATGAGAAGGAGGCATTGGCGATTCCTCTGACTCAGCCGATAACCTATCAGAAGTCCGGCCCGATGATGGCCGATTTCGGCGCACCGCCATACGTGATGGGAGTGCTGGCCGGTCTCGACTGCATCTGGAAGAAGGACCTCGACAAAGGAAGGATATATGCCGACATGACAGACGAGCTCGCCGATGCCGTAGCGATATGCGGAGTGGAGGTAAAGATTGAGAACGGCAGGCGATACATAGACGACAAGAGGATAATCGATAGTGCGAGGCATTATCGGTGCGGAGGCGAGAAGGCAAGGCATATACCAAATAGGTATCTCTACGGTCCGGTCGCAGACCGCATGGAGTTCGCCAGCGGCATGATGGACGCCTGCGGAAGCACGGCGAGAAACGGCGTAATGACGCTCGTTACGAAGCGCAAGATAATAGCGACGGACTTCCAGCAACTCATCCGCTCCCTCGGAGGCTCATGCAGAAGGGAATCCGTGCCGGTGCTTGATGATAATCAGAAAAGGAAGCTCGCAAAGAGAAGGCGTCTGCACGGCAGGACGACCCCGATGACAAAAACGATGCGGCTTCTCGCAGACAAGGTCTATCACGACACGTTCATCATGCCAGACCCATCCGATATGTTCTGCATACCTTCCAAGAGGAGCATCGCATTAAAGGCCAGGAAGCCGGATATGGAGAGGAGGATAACAGGTTATCGGTATGCTGGCAGAAGGGACGGCAGATGCATCACGGTGGACTCCGACAAGGGCCTCTACATGGCAAACGGATTCATAGTCACGCACAACACGTTCATCGGACTTTTCGAGGCATTGCAGTATTCGTTCAACCCCGACGTGACGATGTACGGCTTCCGAAAATACCTGGGCGATATAGAAAGGGGCATATGGAAATCCTCAAAGCAGGTATTCAGACATTTCGCCAGTCCGGCCAACTCGACCTACGAATGGACCTTCTACAATGGGACCGGAGCAACCATGAAGATGGAGCATCTTGAGGACCCATCCAAGATCGGCGACAGATTCAGGGGCGTCGAGATGACATACATCCTCATCGAGGAGCTGGCCGAGCATACGAGGGACAACATGAACGTCCTTTTCGACCTGCTTGCATCCAACCG
>Ga0172378_10005369_pt1 | contig 11963 bp, 14 predicted proteins | sample GrowelOW332metaG_FD_119755 | JGI IMG/M metagenome (GOLD analysis project Ga0172378, IMG submission 119755) | Groundwater microbial communities from an aquifer near a municipal landfill in Southern Ontario, Canada - Pumphouse #3_1 metaG | ecosystem: Environmental > Aquatic > Deep subsurface >... | reverse complement strand
TCACTTTGTCCTTCACGAGGAGTATAAGGGCGTTGACCATCAGCTCTTGGAGTGTATGGTCTAGCACTTTGTCCTTCACGTGGGGTGTAAGGTCTTGGAGTATATGGTCTATCACTTTGTCCTTCACGAGGAGTATAAGGGCGTTGACCATCAGCTCTTGGAGTATATTGTCTTTCACTAGTATTAGATGGTGTAGACGGTTTTTGAGTTTCAGAATCATTAGAAACTTTTTTATTGTCAGTCTTGTTTTCAACATCTATTACAGAAGATTTATCAGTAGTATTCTGATTTTTATCTACCACATTAGTGGTATCAAGCTGTTTTTTTTCAACAGGTTTAATATCTTCTTTTTCAGGTTTTGCTTCTGATACCGTAGTGACTTTTTCTTTTACAGAATTTTCTGAAGGCAATACTGTTTTTTCAGATACGATTTTAGCTGAAGGTACAAAATCGGATTCCTCATTATGAGGAGATGAAACAGGCTTATTTTCAACTGCAACAGTCTCTTTCTTAGCTTTTTCCGCAGCCAAAACTGCTGCCTTTTCTACCGCTACTGCTGTAATTTTTGCCTCTATTTCTCTCTCTTTATCGGAAATGCTTTTTATTATTGATGAAACATCTTTCTCTGCTCCTTGAACATTCTTAAGCAATGAATTTAATGAATTATCATTAATAAGTTTACCGATTTTTGTAATGTTTTCGTACTTAGCTTTGTTTTCTGACATACTATATATTGTCGCCTCCAAAATATTTTAAAAAATTGTCATCTAGATTATCTAAAACCGCTTTTGCAAGATTTATATCAAATATACCCGCAAGTTTGCAATTATCTTTATAAACTATATCTTCAAGTTTTATACCCTTGCTTATTATAAGAGGACAAGAAAACTTTTGTGAAAGCTTAATAGCTTCTTTAGTTGTTCCTTCTCCAGCAGTCGAGCATAAAATTAAAACCTTAATTCTCTCTTTTGTCAGTATCAGGGCATTAACCCCGCACTTTATTTTTCTTGACCTTACCGCAAAACCAATAAAGGTTATAGCCTTACTTTTTACTTCCAAGAAATTCCTCCTCGACCTTTTGATAAACCTCTTTACTTACCTCACAAGAAAATGTTCTGTTAATTAGCTTGTTTTTTTCGAGTTTTTTTATACAGTCAAGGTTGTCACAGATATACGCACCGCGTCCCGCTTTTTTACCAGTAATATCCAGGCTTATTTCGCCTTCTTTATTTTTTACAATTCTTATCATTTCTTTTTTCGGTTTCATTTCGTGGCAGGCTATACACATTCTAAAAGGTGTTTTTTTAACCTTTAACATAATTGCTCCTAAAATTAAATGTTTTCTGTATCTTCTAAGTTTTCTGGATTATTTGAAATTTCTGCATTTTCTATATTTTCTGTATTTTCTATTTTCATTACTGCAGATTCGCTTTTAACATCTATTTTCCAGCCAGTAAGTCTAGCTGCAAGCCTTGCATTCTGTCCGTCTCTACCTATTGCAAGTGATAATTTATCGTCAGGTACTATAACTCTTGCTGACTTTTCGCCTTCAAGTTGTATAACCTGTAAAACTTTTGCAGGTGATATTGCTTTTGCAATAAATTCTAACGGGTCTTCACTCCAAGGAATAATATCTATTTTTTCTCCGCTTAATTCTGATACAATCGCATTTACTCTTACGCCTTTACTACCAACGCAAGCACCTACTGCATCAATTTGCGGATCTTCACTGAATATCGCTATTTTTGTTCTCTGTCCTGCTTCACGTGATATTGCTTTTATTACTACACTTCCTAAACTAATTTCAGGAACTTCGTTTTCAAAAAGCCTTTTTACAAGTCCAGCAGCTGAACGTGATACCATTATTTGAGCATTTCTGCCTGTATTTCTTACTTTTTTTACATATACTTTTAAATGGTCATTAACTTGATATTTTTCACCAGGTACTTGATCTTGAGGCATTAATACTCCCTCAATATTTCCTTTACCTATTTCAACATAAACATTTTTACCTTCAACTCTTCTTACAACGCAGTTTAATAACTCATCTTCTTTCTCGCTGAATTCATTAATAGTGTTTTCTCTTTCTATTTCTCTCAATTTTTGCATAACAACTTGCTTTGTAGTAAGTGCAGGTATTCTACCAAAATCTTTAGGAGTAAACTCTATTTTAACTATTTCGCCTAATTTGTAACTCTTTTTAATTAATAATGCATCTTCAAGAGAAATTTCTTTTTCTTTATCGATTACTTCTTCTACAATAGTTTTTACAGTGAAAAAATGAACAGTCTTTTTCTCTGGATTTAATTTAATCTCTATTGAACTAGCCTCACCTGTCTGTTTTTTATTTGCAGGCACAAGCGCATTTGATAAAACTTCTATATAAGTTTCAGGACTTATTCCACTTTGCTTTTCCAAATCCTCCAATGCTAAAAAGAATTCCTTGCTATTCATCTCTGTACTCCTCGTTATTTATTATTATATTCTTAATTATACTCTTATAAGTTTTGTAATTTTTGAAATTTGATTTATTTCAAATTTAACATTGATTTCATCAATTGTTACAGTAATAGAATTACCATCATATTCTTGCAAAATACCTTCATACTGTTTTTTGCCTTTTACAGGTGCATATAACTTAAATTCAACTTCTTGTCCTATATTTTTTAAATAGTCACGCTCTGAAATAATCGGTCTATCAAGACCTAAACTTGAAACATTTAAAGTATATGGCTGACCATAAGAAAAATCAAATTCATCTAAAGGCTCATCAATAGCCTTATGAAACTGCTCACAAATGTTTAAATCTACTCCGCCTTCCTTATCAATATAAACTGTAAGTGAAGGATTTTTACACATTTTAAAAACTGCTTCTACAACTTCTATTCCTAAAGGTTCAGCTATCGGCTTTAAAAAAGCTTCTACTTCTTCTTTTTTCTTGACTTTCATAAAAAAAACCCCTTACAAAAAAACTTTGAGAGCGGTCAAAACCACTCTCAATAGTATACTGATATTTTAATCTTTAAAAGTATAACATATGCTAATTATTTTGGCAAGCATTTTTTAATCTTAATAAGCTCAATAAATATTCTTGCAGTAGTTAAAGCATCATCAAAAGCCCTATGATGATTAAATTCAAATCCAAAATGTTCTGCAACAGTATTTAATTTATTATTTGAAAGAAACAAGCAACTTTGAGACAATGATAAAGTATCATAAGAAGTATTATCATAAATGTATCCTATTTGTTTAGAATAGTATCTTATAAATTTATTATCAAACTCTACATTATGACCGACAAGATGAGCACCTCTTGTAAACTTGAAAAAATCGGGAAGAACATCGTTTATTTTTGGTGCATCTTTAACCATTTCATTATCAATACCAGTTATTTTAGTTATCTCTTCAGAAATTTCTCTTTCAGGATTAATTAAAGAAGTAAACTTTTCAGTAATTACTCCACCTATCAATTTAACTGCACCTATTTCAGTAATCGAATCCATACGCTCAAGTCCATAAGATGTATTTATTAGACCAGTTGTTTCTAAATCGAATACTACAAAAGTATTATTTACTAAATCGTCAGGAAGTAAAGTCTTTTTTTCGAAAAGAGTACTTTGTTCATATTCAGTAAAAGGCTCTGGTTTTATTGTTATATATTCCGCAAGTGGCTTTTTACTTTTCTTTTTTTCAGGAATAAAATCTTGAGGAGTTTTACCATAATTAATCTTTTCAATAAACATACTTAAATTATTATTAAATAATTCCATTTTACCATTTAAAACAACACTGTCACCAATTTTCAATTCAGAAATTTTTTGATAGCTTTTTTTCCTTGGAAACATTTTTGCTTTAAAAAATCGTTGTGAATCTTCAAAAGTGCCATCAGATAAATCAAATAAAAAATATGGCTTATCCGTTTTAGTTAGTTTTTCAGTTATGTTTTTAATTACTCCGCATACTGTAAGTTTTTGTGTTTCAAAATCGCAATCTGCCATATATAACGCATATTCATCAGTTTGTTCGCCGTCAATATCAATAATATTATTAATTTTAAATATTCTTCTTTTTTGAGGTTCGTCAACATTAAATAATTCCATTTTTGCGGCTTTACTAAGAATATCTTGAGCATTAATTTTGTGATCAGTTAAAGTCAGTTTACCTTTAAAATTTTCACAAAATGAACTGTTTAAATATTCGTTAAGTGTTGCTATAAAATTATTTTCTTCAAAATATTTATAACCACTTTCACCTGTTTTTAAATCATACTCAAAGCCCTTTTCAAAAAGCCTTACAGATATATCAGATATCTTTATAAATGAAGATACAGCAATATAATTTTCTTTTATATAGCTGTATATTTTACCTTTTAATATTTCCTCATCACAGACTTGTTTAATAAAATCTGTCCTTATTTTTAAGGATTGGGGAACATATTTTTGTATTATAAATTCAATTTTTTTTGCTAGCGTATCTGTTATTACTTTGTTATTAACAAAAGTAAAGACCGCAAGCTTTGCACTTTTGGATACAGTTATTTCTTTTAAAATAATATTTTTAATATCAACATCTGTAGTCCTTAGCTTATCTATTATTTGATTCATCAATAAGTTTTTCTATTTCCTTTAAAAATTCTTCTTGGGCTTTATCTATTGGAACAGTTTTTATTACAATTCCTTTTTTAAAAATTACACACGATTTTTTTCCACCTGCAATACCTAAATCGCATTCTTTGGCTTCACCTGGTCCATTTACAACACAACCCATAACAGCAATTTTTAATGGAATATTAAATTTTGATGTATATTGTTCTATGTTTTTTGCAACTTCCATACTGTTCCACTCACATCTTCCGCAAGTTGGACAAGATATTATATCAATATAATTTTTATCAAATTCTATAGCACGCAAAATTCTTTTTGCTGCATAAACTTCATTAACAGGATTATCGGTAAGTGATACCCTAAGCGTATCACCAATACCATCAAGTAATAAACTTCCTATACCTATTGAGCTTTTTACTATGCCCATATCATAAGTTCCTGCCTCTGTAATCCCTAAATGCAAAGGATAATTGCATTTACTGCTAATTAGCTTATATGCGTTAACACTCATAGGAACAGATGAGGCTTTTACAGATATAACAATGTTACTTACACCATATTTTTCTAATAAGGCAACATTTTTTAAAGCACTTTCTACTAATGCTTTTTCAGTTCTGCCATATTTTTCTAAAAACTCTTTTTCTATACTGCCAGTATTAGAACCTACTCTTACAGGTATGTTTGTTGCTTTTAACACATCTGCTAACTTTTTTACATTTTCTTCGCTACCAATATTTCCTGGATTAATCCGAATTTTATCAATACCATTTTCAATGCTTTTTATGCCTAATCGGTAATCAAAATGAATATCAGCAATAAGAGGAATACTACAAAGCTTTTTAATTTCTTTAATCGCTTTTGCATCTTCTTCATCTGCTACAGAAAATCTTATTAATTCGCATCCTGCATTTTCTAATTCTTTAATTTGCTTTATTGTATTTTTAATATCTGATGGCTTAAAAGTAGTCATAGACTGTATCTTAACACTCTCTCCGCCGCCGATATAAATATTACCAATTTTAACTTTATTTGTCATTATAACCACTTATTTTTATATTATTCTTTTAACATTCTTTCAAGTTCTTTCATAAATGATGAAATATCTTTAAACTGACGATATACTGATGCAAAACGCACATATGCAACTTCATCAATTTCTTTTAATCCATTCATTACTAATTCACCAATTTTTTTACTAGTGATTTCTTGCTCTAAAGAATTATAAACTTGTTTTTTAATTTCTTCAATCAAATTATCAATTTTAAACATAGGAACTGGTCTTTTTTCACATGCTTTAATAATACCGCTTTTAATTTTGTTTTCATCAAAAGCCTGTCTATTACCACCAGTTTTAACAACTAATACTGGAGTAGTCTCAATAGTTTCATAAGTAGTAAATCTCTTTCCACATTTCATGCACTCTCTTCTACGACGGATCATTGTACCCTCTTCTGTGGAACGCGAGTCTATTACTTTGCTGTCCAAGCATCCGCAAAACATACACTTCATTTTTTTTCAATTCCTTTATTAAATTTAACTTTTGTTTTATTTATTTTACCATATTTTTTTTCATTTGTGTAATTTTTTTTGAAGTTTTTATTGTGTTTTTCACCTTTTCCAGCAATAATATACCCTTTTTCTACTAAACTTCTATATTCAGGCTTTCTGTATTGCAATAGCGCCCTTTGTATTAATTTATCCTCATACGATTTTGGTGAATAAACTTCTTCCATTGTATCTGGATCAATACCCGTATAAAACATACAAGTAGAACGCGTTGAAGGAGTTGGATAAAAATCCTGCACCTGCATTGGCATATATCCTATACTTTTTAAATATTCTGTAAGTTCAACCGCTTCCTTAACTCCACAACCTGGATGAGAAGAAATAAAATAAGGCACAATAAACTGTTTTAAATTATTCCTTTCATTAATCTCTTTAAATCTACTAGTAAATTGTTTATATAATTCAAACGAAGGCTTATTCATTTTTTCAAGTACTTTTTCACTTGAATGTTCTGGTGCTACCTTTAATTGTCCGCTTATATGATATTTAACAAGTTCATTAAAAAACTGTGGATTTTTATCATACATTAAGTAATCAAATCTGATACCGCTTCTAACAAATACTTTTTTAATTTTTGGAATTTTTCTAATAGTCTGTAAAAGCCTTAAATACTCGCTATGGTCAACTACTAAATTTTTACAAGGTTTAGTACCTATACAATATTTGTCTTTACATACTCCAAACTTTTCTTGTATTTTGCATGAAGGATTTCTAAAATTTGCAGTTGCCCCGCCTACATCATGAATATAACCTTTAAAATCTTTATCTTTTGTCAATATCTCACATTCATTAATTATTGAATCAAAACTTCTTTTTTGTACTCTGCGTCCTTGATGATAATTAATTGCACAAAAACTACAACTACCAAAACAGCCTCTATGACTTGTAATAGAAAATTTAACCTCTTCAATAGCTTTTATTCCACCACAACTTTCATATATTGGATGATAATTTCTTTCATAAGGAAGAGCAAAAACAAAATCCATTTCTTTTTCAGTCATAGGAAACTGAGGTAAATTTTGTATTAAAAATAAATTATTTTTCTGTTCTTGTACTAATAATATTGAATTTATAGGATCATTGTTTCTATTTTGCTTTTTAAAAGCCTGTGCATATTCACGCTTATTAGTTAACACTTCTTTATATGAAGGTAAAAAATTAGCACCGTTACTTGAAAGTTTTAAAGCGTTTTTCTTATCTGTTAAATAACAAGTTCCCCTAACATCTTTAATTTTTGATAAAGGAATACCCTTTTCAACTTTTTCGAGCAAATCTAAAATTGGCTTTTCTCCCATTCCAAAAATCAATAAATCTGCTCCGCTATCAAATAATATTGATGGCATAACAGTATCTGACCAATAATCATAATGTGCAAATCTTCTAAGTGATGCTTCAATCCCACCAATTATAACTGGAACTGAAGGAAATAATCTTTTTAAAGTTTTTGTATATACGGTTGTTGCCCTATCAGGTCTTCTACCTGCTTTATTATTTGGGCTATACTCGTCATCACTTCTGCGTTTTTTTGATGCAGTGTAATTATTAACCATTGAATCTACAACTCCACCCGAAACCATATATCCATATTTTGGTTCAGGAAAAACCTTGTAGTCGTCATCAGTAACAGGCTGTGGAATTATTCCTATAGTATAACCTTGCGACTCAATAAGCCTTGCAATTACTGCATGACCAAAAGTGGGATGGTCAACATAAGCATCCGCTGAAATAAGCACAAAATCAATATTGTATATATCTGACAATTCTTCTTTTTTAATTGGTAAAAACATTTTTATTTTCCTTGTATTATCTTAACCTTTATTGTCTCATTATTATGAAATAATGTCAAGCATGCAAAAAGCGGACAAAGTTTTTTATCCGCTTTTTTTATTTCCATAATTTCTATTTTTGTATTTTTTTGTTCTTTTCTTTTATTCTTATCATCGGCGAATCGTTTGCCTGTTTTTTTGAAGTCTCTTTTAATTCGTATCTTCCACTTTTTTTGAACATTTCTCTTATATTACTAGAACCATAAAGTTTAGGTGTAAACTCAGGATATTCTTTATATAATTTCTGAATTACTGTAGCAAGATATGCCCAGCCATCTTCATCATCATCTTCTTCTTTTAAAATCTTATCAACAGTTTTTAAAATACTTTTTAATTGTGGAATATTCTCTTCTTTTTTATTATCTTTAGCATTTTTATCAGCTTTTTCTTCAGTGCTATCTTCTAAAATTTCCTCTTTTTTAACTTTACTATCTAAATCGAATAATTTATCAAGCATAATAAACCTATCATAATTTTTAATAAAAGATTTATTTGATTTTGCTTCACCTGCACCAATAACAAAAATATTATTTTCTTTAAGTCTTGTAACTAACCTATTAAAATCGCTGTCACTTGAGACTATGCAAATACAATCGACATTTTTACTATATAAAATATCCATTACATCAATAACCAATGCAAAATCGGTTGTGTTTTTACCTGAAATGCAAGAAAATTGCTGAACAGGTATTAATCCGTATTCATTTATAATATTTTTCCAGCTTTGCTTTTCTGAAGTTGTGAAATCTCCATAAATTCTTTTGTATGATATTTTGCCATAACCTTTTAATTCTGAAATAAGTATTTCAAGATATTTACTTGAAATATTATCAGAATCAATAACTACAGCAATGTTATAATTTGTGTTTTCCAATTTACTTTCCTTTTTTGTTTTTTGTTGATATTTTTATTACAGTCAAGCCAAAAAATAATGCAGTGGTTAATAATAAAACCAATATATGCGTAAGTGTTGTTGCTGTAAAATTGCCATATTTAAAATCTATTCCCATAAATAGTTTAAAATTTTCTAATACTCCTGCTTCTGCTCCTGCAAATGAATTATTTAATGGAACTTCTGTCATTACTTTTCTTATTAACGCTGCTGAATGAGAAACAGGGAATATTTTTATTATCCATTGAACAGATTCAGGCAAAACTCCCGAAGGTATATAAATACCAGTTAAAAATCCAACTAATGTTCCAAGAATTGTACTTGCCGTTGCAAATGCGTTTGCGTTTTTTAAAAAACTTATAAGAAAAAATAACATAGAACTAGAAGATGCAACAGCTAAAATAATTATTGCCAATACTTTAATTAAAGGAAAAAACCCAAGCAGTTGTCCACCATATACAACTATATACAACTCAGCGAAAATTAACGAAATAACACTCATTGTAACGCCTATAATAATTGCACTTATTAAATAACCACAAAGTATTGTAGATTTTTTAAGAGGTGCTGAATAAAAATCTTTTAACCTTTTGTTTTCTCTGTCATTAACCATTATTTCAAAAGCACCCATTGTTGTAGTAATAGAAGCTACTGATATAAGACCTGCCATTATCCAACTATCCATTAAAAATCTTGCACCCTCTAAATCTTGATAATTGCTAGTTAATGTATCCCCTAAAAATAAGATATACAACATTATAATTATTATAACTCCTAGTAATGAAAAAAATACAGATGCTTTATTTCTAAAAAATATTTTAATATTTCTTAATGCTAAGTTATACATTTTTTATATTATCTCCAGTAATATTTATAAACGCATCATCCATTGTTCCACTTAAAACTTCAAAACTTTCTAAAAGTGTTTCATTTGTTTTTAAAATAGTTAACGATTCTTTTGTATTACTTAATGGAACAATAAATATATTGTTTTTAATTTCATAACTGTAATTATTTTTATCTAAATAACTTTTAAATACTTCTAAATTATTTACATTTACTTTTAATCTATCATAACTATATTTATCTTTTAATTCGTACGGTGTACCTTTAGCAAGTATTTTACCTTTACCAATAACCACAACATAATCTGCCGCCGCCGCTTCTTCCATATAATGAGTAGTTAAAAATACAGTTACACCAAAATCTTTTTGTAATTTTGAAATAGTATTCCATACAGTCTGTCTTGTTTTAGGATCAAGACCAGTTGTAGGCTCATCTAAAAATAATATTTTAGGAGTATTCAATAAAGCCCTTGCAATATCTGCCCTTCTTCTTTGTCCGCCAGATAATTTTCCATAAGGTCTATCAATAAATTCTAAAACATCAGCACTTTTTGCAGCATTTAATACTCTTTCTTTTGCATTTTGATTACCATAAAAACTTGCTCTTATTTCTAAATTTTCTCGTACAGTAAGCAAAGCATCAAGTACACTATCTTGAAAAACAATACCTATTATATCACGAATTTTTGAATCTTCTTTACCAATATTTAAACCATTTATTTTAATAATACCTTTATCTTGTTTTAAAAGAGTACACATCATATCTATAGTGGTTGACTTTCCTGCACCATTTACTCCTAAAAAAGCAAACAATTTTCCTGTTTCTACATAAAAACTAATTTCATCAACTGCTTTTATATCACCGAAGCTTTTTTCCAAATTTTCAACTTCTATAATTTTATTCAAAATTAGTCCCCTAAATTTTAATATAATTAAATAATACCATATTTTTTAAAATTTTACAATCTTTATAAGAAAAAAACCTCACTTTTGTGAGGTTTTTTTAATATTATTCAAATACATCTTTAATTTCATCTGATATCTGTTCGACAAGAGTATCTCCTGACTTTACTACTTTATCTTCTGTATTATCATCGCCTGTACTATTTGTTGAACAACCTACAAATGCAAAAAGAAAAATAATACAAATTAACAAAAAAACAATTTTTTTCATATTAAATACCTCCGTAAACAGATATAACAATATTTAAATCTGTTTCTTCTTCAAAAGAATTAGGTATCATATTAAATTGATGAGAACTAGTATTATCAACATAAAATGAATAATTGCTTCCATCCGTTGATATAATTGCTGTTTTAATCGGATTATCTAAATTTTTAACTACACCTACAGCAGGATCAATTTGAATATGCGAACTATACGAATGAGTTATATTTAAAGCTCCATCACTATTCATGCTATTAACCAACCATTCACAAATATCTTCATCCATCTCATTTGATACAATAATTATTCTACTTTCAGATGTATTTTCATCACTCTCTAAATTTAGAACACCTGCATATATATGTATTGTTTCTCCTAAATTAACATGTCCATAAAGATAAGAAGTTTCTTCAGGGTCAATATCACATAATACATCAAAATGATATGCGCTAATAATTGTTATTGAATTAAATGAATATGTAAGAGTTTCGGAACGAACAAGAGCTGGATTAAATAAAAATAAACTTATTCCAACTAGAAAAACAGCAAAAAACTTATTTTTCATCAAAATTCTCCTTTTCTTACAATATATACTATTAACCAATATTTGTCAATAGACATCAAAATTACTACAAAAAAAAACGGCTTTTATAAGCCGTTTTTTTTATATTACATTCTTTTAGCTATTGCTTGCAAAAACTGTTTTGTATTTAATGCTTTAACTTCTACATTATCTGCTTTAAATAATGATACAAGGTCTTTTGTCATCTCGCCATTTTCAATAGTTTCAACTGTTACTTTTTCAAGTTTTTTAGCGAAATCGCAAAGAGCTTTATTATTATCAAGTTCGCCCCTCTTGTTTAATGCTCCTGTCCAAGCAAAAATTGTTGCAACAGAATTTGTTGAAGTTTCTTCACCATTTAAATATTTATAATAATGCCTTGTAACTGTTCCATGTGCCGCTTCATACTCATATTTACCCTCAGGTGATACTAGTACAGAAGTCATCATTGCAAGGCTACCGTAAGCTGTTGCAACCATATCACTCATTACATCGCCGTC
>Ga0172378_10005368_pt1 | contig 11964 bp, 11 predicted proteins | sample GrowelOW332metaG_FD_119755 | JGI IMG/M metagenome (GOLD analysis project Ga0172378, IMG submission 119755) | Groundwater microbial communities from an aquifer near a municipal landfill in Southern Ontario, Canada - Pumphouse #3_1 metaG | ecosystem: Environmental > Aquatic > Deep subsurface >... | reverse complement strand
TTATTTAATTATACTTGCGTCTATAATACTATAAATTTTTAACTTTTTTTGCGAATACCTTTGGTATTCGATGTGACGCAATGCACAGTGCTTTAAAATTTATTTAATTATACTTGCGTCTATTATACCATATATTTGTTGGTTTGGGAATAGACTTTTTATATATTTAATGAATAATTTACACTTGTTTGCGTATTATTGTTGTTGTATATATTCTATAAAAAATTTCCGCATATTCATATTAATGTCACAAACACATTGTATAATTGTAATATTAATTCTTGGAGGCATTTATGAAAAATCACAGATTTTATATAAAAGCAATTGCAGTTTTATTACTCTTATCTACTTTTGCCATGTCTTTTACTGCTTGCTCTTCAAATGATGTTGAGGCTATCGAGCCGTCTGATCAAGATATAAAGGTGGTTGGAAACGCGCAGACAGTTGATGTTTTATATGAGGAACTGCGTTATCTGACTGTTCTTACTAAGGAAACAATGGAGAGCCAATATGGTATTTCTATATGGGATAATCCGACGCTTGCTGAGCAATATAAAGATGAATTAACAGAAACCGTTATGGCACAATGCACTTCAAATGCGGCAGTTGTTTTGCTTGCTTATGAAGCTTTTGGAGAGGATCAAGCAAGTATAGATAGTGAAGTTATGAGCGAGAGTGTGCAGGAATCTATGGAGAATTTTATGACAGAAAGCTTCTATCTTGGAGAGACTACAATAGTTGATGAAAACGGCGCGGAAGTTGAGTATAATGCTATTGAAACATATAAGAAATGGCTTACGAATTCATATATGACAGATCATCTTGTACGTTATAATATTTATACTGGTCTTCTTGAATCACAGTTACTTGATGCATATATAAGCGAGGATATTGGTGTTATAGCAACAGATGCAAATAGTGTTTATAATTATATAACTGATGAGAGTAAATTCGCACGTGTAATGATGATTTTTATTGAAAATGATTATGGTGAAAATGTAAGCGATAATTATGCACAAGCGACAGAAATTCGTAATAATATTGCAAATGGAGCGGATTTTGAAAATTATCTTTCATCTAGCGAGGATTTTAACGACCCTCAGAAAACATATTATTATATACCTCAAAAGGGTAGTAACTATGGTCAAGACGTTGCAGATGCAGCATTCGGACTTGAAATAGGTGAGCTTTCAGATGTGATTGAAACCTCAAGTGGATTTTATATTTTGAAAAGAATGGCCAAAGATACAAGCGCAATTATGACGGATATTGGTCTTAAGGGTACTTTATATGACGCATATTTATGGTCTGAATTGTACACAATAATTGATGATTATCAAAGCAACTTAGAATTTAAATTCAATGAATACGGATTAACTATTGATCTTACAAAAATGAATTAACATTATAATTAAAGAGATATCGATGAAAGCATTTAAACGTAAAAGACGAAAAATAAAAATAGGCAAAGCAGGCAGAAATTTTATTATTATGATTTGCTGCCTGATTTGTGCTTTTGTTTTAACTGTTATTATTGGTAATAAGCTTGGTAAAAAAGCAGACATTATAAATTCGGATACTAGCGTAGATACTGCGATAGAGCAGAACAGCGAAGATGCGATACACGCTTTTAACCCTTCTGTTGTATCGGTCAATGCGAGATTCTTTAATATTGAAAATATGACTACCAATCAGATTCCCACACAGATATCTTTACAAATTTCTAAGAACGTTACTACTGTTTCAATAAATGTGCTTGACGGCGAGGGAAATCCAAATTATGATTCAGCTGTTGCAAAAGCTTTTTATGGGGTTGAGGGGTGCAATGCTTATCTTGAGCTTGGTACGTTGATATCTCAGTTTAACGGCAGAGGAATAAGCGTATGCTTTTGCTTTTGTTTTACTGCATACAGTATAGAGGATAAAAACACAAGACAGGCAAAAGCTGCATATGAGTTGGCATTACTTGAAGAAGTTGCGGAAAAAGGCGCTGGTGAGGTTCTTATATCTGGATTTAGTGTTACTGACGAAGATTCACTTAACCAATATGTTTCAATGGTAAATCAATTACAAATAAATTATCCTGAAACCTTTTTCGGTGTTTCGTTTGATTATACATATTACATAAACAATACAATTGCACCTATCCTTTATGCTTTTTCTGCTGTTGCGGATTTTTCCGCTGTTGATGTGACTCAACTTGACGATGAAATTATGACGTTTGAACAATTTATCGAGCAGAACAGGTATTATATAAACAGATATAATCTCAGAATATTACTTACATACAAGGATGAAGCCACTTTGTCTGATTATCTTGCCAAAATGAGCGAGAGGGAAATGCATAATTGGCAAATTGCTTTGTGTGAATAATTATATAAAGAAACTAAAATTTAAACTTTATCGCGATAAACCATTAAAAAATATTGACAAAAGCACTGTTATAATGTAAAATATTTTGGTCTCTCAAATATTGTGCTTTTTGTTGGAGGACTTATGCCTAGATTTTTTGTTAGGTCAGATGCTGTTTGCGACAATATAATATCGATTGTTGGCGATGATGCACGTCACATTGCACGTTCACTAAGAATGGCTCAGGGTGAGAATATTACTATTTGTGATATGCAATCCTCTGAATATAAATGTAAAATATTAAGTATATCTGATATTCTAGTTAAGTCGTTAATACTTGAAAAGCATAAAATAGATGCAGAACCACCGTTTAAAGCAAAATTGTTTCAGGCATTGCCTAAAGGTGATAAGCTTGACGTGGTTATACAAAAATCCGTTGAATGCGGTGTTTATTCCATTACTCCATTTGTCAGCGAACATTGTGTGGTCAAATACAAAAAAGAAGACGAGGGACGGAAAAACGAACGCAGAAACAGAATCGCTTATGAAGCAGCAAAACAGTGCGGTAGGGGGATTATTCCTGAGGTGCTGCCAACTCTTGATTTTCAAAATATGCTGAATATAGCAAAACAGTCGGAACTTTGCTTGTTCTGTTATGAGGGCGATAATACTGTACCGCTTGGTTCGGTTCTCAGACGCTTTGAAACTTCACCTATTGATATTTCCGTAATTATCGGAAGTGAGGGCGGTTTTTCTTTAAATGAAGTAAATGAGGCTGGGAAATTGGGAATTACGGCTGTTGGTTTAGGCAAAAGAATTCTTCGGACTGAGACAGCTTCGACCTTTGTTTTGTCAGCTCTTTGTTATGAATTTGAATTATAAGTTTTTTATTGTAAGTTTTGCACAAGTCAATTATAATAAAAAAATGTAAAAAAAAATGTTAATTTTATAAAAATTATTCAATAGACTATTGAAATTTTACAATAAATAGTGTACTATATAGTATAGTATATACAATTTTAAAATTATATAAAAATTAAGGGGTAGCGAAAATGTCAAACAGATTATTTCAGGGCGTAGTTCATCAGATGAAAGACGCAATTGACCGTATTATAGGAGTGCTTGATGATAACGGTGTTGTGGTTGCTTGTTCAGAACTTATAAAAATAGGTGAAATCCGCCAAAATATTAAAGAAGAAATATCTTATACATCGGATGTTGTTACCGCAGGCGGTTATACATACCGTCCGATCGGTGATACCTCAAAAGCTGAGTATATAGTTTTTGTTCAGGGCGAAGATGCTATGGCAGAGAAAATGTCCAAGCTTCTTTCGATATCTCTTTCAAATATTAAAAATCTCTATGATGAGAAATATGATAAGGGCTCTTTTATCAAAAACATCATTCTTGATAATATTTTACCTAGCGATATTTATATAAAGAGCAAGGAGTTACGCTTCAATACAGAAGAGAGCAGGATTATATTTCTTATAAAGTTTATTGGAAAAACAGATATGATTCCTTTTGAAATGTTGCAGAATATGTTCCCAGACAAATCAAAGGATTATGTTATCAGCGTTGGCGAGCATGATATTGTTCTCGTTAAAGATGTAAAACCTGGGACAGAACTTAAAGATGCTGAAAAAACAGCAATAAATATTGTTGATACATTAAGCTCAGAATTCTATACAAAAGCTTCTGTTGGTATATCAACTGTTGTTGACAATATTAAGGATCTTGCACGTGCTTATAAAGAAGCACAGGTTGCTCTTGAAGTTGGTAAGGTTTTTGAGACTGAAAAGAATATTGTAAGCTACGAAAATCTCGGTATTGGAAGACTTATTTATCAGCTACCAACAACGCTTTGCGAGATGTTTTTGCAGGAGGTTTTCAAGCGTGGAAGTCTTGAATCACTCGACAGAGAAACACTTATGACAATTCAGTGCTTCTTTGAAAATAATTTAAATGTTTCCGAAACCTCACGTAAACTGTTTGTTCATCGTAACACCCTTGTTTACAGACTTGAAAAAATTCGTAAGCTGACAGGACTTGATTTACGTGAATTTGAACACGCTATAACATTTAAGGTTGCTCTTATGGTTAAGAAATATCTTAATTCAAAACAAATATAAAGTCTAAAACTTTAAGCGGGACTGACTGTTCTGGTCAGTTTCGCTTATGCGATTTTATTGTTTGACATTTTAACAAATAGCAGAATGAAAGGATTGCGTTATTATGAAAAAAACAGTATCATTATCAGGCTTAATCATCGCTGTTGTTGCCGTGATAATTGTTACTTTTATGCTGACATTTTCATTTACTTCATATATGTATGAAAACAAATATAAAGAAGAGTTTGCAGATTCTGTCGGTTTGAACGATGATCAATACAATGAATACAGAAAAATTGCCGATATAATTGACGATAAATCCATATTTGATATAGATAAAGACGCTGTATTTTCTGGTATGATAAACGGTTATCTCTCAGGAATCGGTGATAAATATGCCTTTTATATGACGGATGAAGAATACACTCAGTGGCTTACTGATAATACGGGTGTTTTCTGCGGTATTGGTGTAAATGTGTTTGCCAGCGTTTATGATGAGGATTTATACATTGAAGTTTTCAATGTGATAAAAGATTCACCTGCTGACAAAGCTGGAGTTTTAGCGGGAGATGTTCTTTATGAAGTTATTACAGATGACGGAAAAAAGAATATCGCTGAAATTGGATATTCTGAAGCGATTGATTTAATTAAAGGCGAAGAAGGTACTGATGTAACATTTACAGTTGTAAGAGGAGGAGATTTTTCAAATCCAATTACTTTAACAGCAACACGTGCTAACGTTATCTCTCAGACAGTTATGTATCATGTAAGTACTACAGATGCTAATATTGGTATTATTAATATACTCGGTTTTGATGTGAATACACCTGTTCAGTTTTCTACGGCTGTTGATTCGTTGCTTGCAGATGGTATCACGAAATTCGTTTTTGATGTTCGTGACAATCCGGGCGGAGATCTAAAATCTATAAATGCGGTTCTCAGCTATTTCCTCAATGAGGGCGATACGGTTGTACGCACTGTTGACAGTAGTGATAATTGGGTTACGGATAAAGTTGAAGTCGTTAAATACACTGGTGATTATGCATCGTGCAGTGTTACAAGCGATGATATAGGAAAATACCGCGAGCTTGATTATGTGGTTCTTGTAAACGAAAACACAGCAAGCGCTGCAGAGCTTTTTACAAGTGCCTTGATGGATTATCAGTTGGCAGAAATTATCGGAGTTAAGACTTATGGTAAGGGAAGCATGCAGGAAATATTTAATTTGAGCTATTATGGTTGCTCTGGGGGCTTAAAACTAACGACAAAATTATATTATCCTCCAATTTCAGATAATTACGATGGTATCGGTATTACTCCCGATATAGTTGTTGAGATGGATAAAGCATATAGTGATATCAGCAAATATAAGCTGACAGAAGACCAAGATAATCAGTTACAAACGGCATTAAATGCATTGAAATAAATTTTTACAGGAGTGGTGACATGGAGAAGATTAAACAGCTTACCTACACAAAAGAAGGTATTGAAAAATTAAAAGTTGAAGTTGAATATCTGAAAAATGAAAAGCGTGAGGAAATTAAAGAAAATCTTGCAAAAGCTCGTTCTTTTGGAGACTTGTCCGAAAACTCGGAGTATGATGAGGCACGCACAGAGCAAGCTAAAAATGAGGCTAATATAAAAGATATTGAGGAAATTATCAGCAATGCTATAGTTATTGATGAGACAAAAATTGATTACTCACTTGTTAATGTGGGCTCAATTGTCACAGTTTATGATATAGTTGATGACGAACTTAATGAATACAATATAGTAAACCCTAATGAGGTTGATCCGCTTGAAAATAAAATTTCTGAGCAGTCACCTATCGGAAAAGCACTTGTTGGAAAGAAAGTTGGAGACAAAATTACGGTGGAGGCTCCAGTTGGGCAGCTTCATTTTGAAGTGCGTAATATTGAAAGAGCAAAAAAATAAATTGGAAGGACAGTTGCAAAGTGCAGCAATAATATAAAATGGCAGATATTAATAATTCAACAGCAAATGAAATAGAAAATGATGGGGAGCAATTAAGCGAACTATTCAAAATACGTAGAGATAAACTTGAGGCTCTTTGCTTAGCAGGTAAAAATCCTTATGAGAAGGTTAAATTTGATGTTGACGCATATACAGCAGATATTCGTGAGAAATTTGAAGAATATGAAGGTCACGACGTAAAAATAGCCGGCAGAATTATGAGCAGACGTGATATGGGTAAAGCAAACTTTATCGATATCAGCGATGCAAAGGGCAGAATCCAGTGCTATATCAGAATTGATGATATTGGTGAAGAAAACTTTGAGCAGTATAAAAAATGGGACCTCGGTGATATTGTCGGAATTTCTGGCAAGGTTTTCAAAACCCGTAGAGGTGAAATTTCAATCCATATTTATGCAATTGAACTTTTATCTAAATCACTTCTTCCATTACCCGAAAAATTTCACGGACTTCGTGATACGGACCTTAGATATCGTCAGAGATATCTTGACCTTATTGTAAATCCTGAGGTTAGGGAAGTATTTGTCAAACGTTCAAAAATCATAAAGGAAATTCGTAATTATCTTGAAAATGACGGATTTCTTGAAGTTGAAACACCAATTTTGCATTCACAGGCAGGTGGTGCGAACGCAAGACCTTTTATGACTCATCACAACACACTTGATATTGATATGTATTTGAGAATTGCACTTGAATTGCACCTTAAAAGACTTATTGTCGGCGGATTTGATAGAGTTTATGAAATAGGTAGAGTTTTCCGCAATGAGGGCATGGATACAAAGCACAATCCTGAGTTTACTTTGCTTGAACTTTATCAGGCATATACCGATTATAACGGTATGATGGACCTTACCGAAAACATGTTAAGAACGGTTGCGCAAAAGGTGCTTGGTAAAATGATAGTTACTTATGGAGAGGTTGAAATAGATCTCAGCAAGCCTTTTGAACGCATTTCAATGAGCGATGCTGTGCTTAAATATTCCGGTGTTGATTTTTCAAAGATTAAAACTCTCGATGATGCAAGAGCGCTTGCTAAGGAGCATAATATTACATTTGAGCAGCGTCATAAAACGGGGGACATTTTAAACCTTTTCTTCGAACAGTATGTTGAGGAAAAGCTTATTCAACCAACATTTATCAAAAATCATCCAGTGGATATTTCTCCACTTGCAAAGAGAATGCCGGGTAACCCCGATTATACAGAGCGTTTTGAATTGTTTATCCTCGGTAGAGAGCATGCAAATGCATTTTCAGAGCTTAACGACCCTATTGATCAAAGGGGACGTTTTGAGGCGCAAGCAGCACTCAAAGCAGCAGGTGATGAAGAGGCAAATGAAGTCGATGAGGATTTTCTCTGTGCTCTTGAATATGGTATGCCACCAACGGGCGGTTTGGGAATAGGTATTGACAGAGTAGTTATGTTGCTTACAAACAGCGCATCAATTAGAGACGTTTTGCTTTTCCCAACAATGAAACCCATAAACGAATAATTTTAAGGGCGGCATTAATATTGTCGCCCAATAATTATAATACTGAGTGAAACAAAGAAGGGGTAGTATTAAAAATGGACAATGAAAAATTACCTGAACAGAAAATAGTAATTCAAAATAAGTTTGTCAAATGGTTTGATAACTTCTGGTTTTATTATAAATGGCAAACTATCGGCGTAATTTTTGCGGTGTTTGTTCTTACTATTTGTATAGTGCAGATGGTGACAAAAGAAAACCCCGATATTACAATATTGTACGCAGGTCCGCTTTCCTCTTCAATAAGTGAGGAAAATGATGTCAGTAATGTCTTTGACTCAATATTGCCATCCGATTATAATGACGATGGAGAAAAAATTACACAGCTTGCAATAGTTACCGTGTATTCTGAACAGCAGATTAAAGATAAAGCTGCAGCTGCGGCATCAAGCGGTATGGATATATCAGTTAACGCAAGTACAAATTCTACTGAATTACAGAAATTTGACAGCCTTATTGCTACGGGGGAATACAGCGTATGCTTTTTGGACCCATGGCTTTATGAAAGAGTAAAAGTTGCAAACGGTTTTCGCAAGCTTTCTGATGTTCTCGGTGAAGTGCCAGAGGGTGCTTATGATGATTATGCTGTGAAGCTCAGTGATACAAATTTCGGCAAGTATTTTTCTGCACTCGGTGTTTTTCCTGAGGACACGCTTGTATGTCTACGCGTAAAAGGCACGATAAGCGGATTTTTTCATGGGGATGCCGATGAAACATATGCTCAAGCTATAGGGATGTTTGATGCAATTGTTAATTTTGAATACCCGGAAGGCTATGTTCCTACCGAGTATTAATGTGTATAGAATGGATTTATTAATTTAATGAATAAAAAAATATCGTCAACAGCTTTGCTGTTTTTAACCGCTATTGTATGGGGTTTCGCTTTTGTTGCGCAGGCAGTTGGTGCACAATTTATGGGCACTCTCTCATATAACGGAATTCGATTTTTGCTTGGTGCTTGTTCGCTTATTCCTGTTGTTTTGATTTTTGACAGACAAAAATATAGTAGAGAAAAAATTAAAATGACGGTTTTAATTGGTTTTGTTGGTGGATTTGTTCTGTTTGCTGCTTCAAATTTACAGCAATATGGAATTGAAATTACAAATAGTGCAGGTAAAGCAGGATTTCTTACTGGACTTTATACGGTACTTGTGCCTATATTTTCTCTGTTGCTTTTTAAAAAGAGAACCAACATTTTAACATGGTTTGGTGTAGCTTTTGCACTTAGTGGACTTTATCTGCTTTGCTTTACGGGAACGCAAGGCTTTGGACTTGGGGATATATTGCTTATAATCGGAGCGTTTTTCTGGGCGGCACATATAATTGTAATCGATCGCTTTGTAAGTAAAATTAGTCCTTTGAGATTTGCGTTTGTTCAGTTTTTGACTTGTGGTACTTTAAGTATTGTTGGCGCTTTGTTGTTTGAAACAATTGAATATTCAGCTGTAAAAGCGGCGCTTATTCCAATTTTGTATGGTGGTCTTATGTCTGTTGGTGTTGCATATACCTGTCAGATTCTTGGACAAAAAAATGCAGACCCTACGTTTGCTGCAATTGTGCTGTCAACGGAATCCGTTTTCAGTGTTATAGGAGCAGCTATCATTTTGAATGAAAGAATGACACTTGCAGGGTATATCGGGTGCAGTCTTATTTTTTGCGGAATAATTTTATCTCAACTTAATTTTAATTTTAAGAGAAAGAGAAAAACAGTTTCGGCTGTTGGAAAAGTCCAATAGTTTTATATATTTAACTGAATAAAAAAACGGAATAAATTTGAATGCTCGTTAAAATTATTTCGTTTTTTTGTATTTTTGTCGATAATCAATTATTTATTTTGACTAATATTCCAAAAAGTTTATCTGTTTAGCGTAATGAATTATTCACATATACAAAACTATATAAATTTACAAAAATCACTTTACTAATTTAAATTGATGATGTATAATATAGTGTAATGGTAGAAAAGGCTGATTATGGATTTATTGAATATATAGAAAGGCTTGGTGTTCTTTATGAGTGAAGCCGCAAAGGATAAATACAATGAGAGACTGTTTGATGTGCTTGCTGCATTAAAAACTACAGAGGAATTTAGAATATTTTTTGAGGATTTATGTACATTCAAGGAAATTGAACAAATGGCACAAAGAGTGGAATGTGCAAGATTGCTGCTTGAAAACAATACCTATACACAAATTATTGCAAAAACTGATATATCGTCCGCTACACTGAGCCGCGTTTCACGGTGCGTTCAGCATGGAAGTGGGGGATACAATAAATTGTTGCCGTCTATAATCAATGAGCAAAAGAAAGATAAAACCTAATAAACCACTATGAGGCTTTGTCTAAATAATATTATTTAAGATATAAGTGTATTTCAAATAAATTAATCGGCAGAGATAGATATATAAGGAAGGACTACAACAATGAAAATAGATACAACAAAACTATCCAAAGAAGAGCAGGTTTATCTTGAACTTGTAAATTTGTATGAGCAGTTCGGATATAAATCTTATCACGTGCAGAATTTTGAGGAATATTCACTTTATCTTGACAATAAAAGCTTTTTGTCAACGGAGAATGTTTTGACCTTCAATGATAGAAACGGAAAATTGCTTGCTTTAAAACCCGATGTTACGCTTTCAATTGTAAAAAATTCAAAAGCGGGTATAAACGCTAATGAAAAGCTATATTACCGTGAAAATGTTTATCGTTATGATAAAACCTCTCATGAATACAAGGAAATTCAGCAGATAGGGCTTGAAGTTATAGGCAAAATTGATCTTCTCTCAATGCTTGAGGTGTGCAGTATGGCTATTGCAGGCTTTGAGGTTATAGATACAGATTTCATTCTTGACCTTTCACATGTCGGATTAATATCCAGTTTGCTTGAATCAAGCGGCATTATTGAATCTTCGGTAAAAGCGGATATTTTAAGTTGTATACGAGCAAAAAACACTCATGACCTTAAAAGATTTGCGGAGAAAGTTAAAATCAGCGAAAATTATATAAATGCACTGTGTAATATTATTACATTGTGTGGAACAGGCGAGGCTGTGCTTGATAAAGCTATTGCAATAGTGAAAGAATTGCCTAATAATCAGAAAATGTGCTGTGCTATATCCGAGCTTCGTGAGGTATACACTGTGCTGTCTCAAAACGGCTATGGTGAGAAAATAAGTATAGATTTTTCTATGATGAATGATCTTGATTATTATAACGGAATTATTTTTCAGGGCTATGTAAAGCGTATTCCAAAACCTGTGCTTACGGGTGGACGTTATGACAAGTTACTTGAAAAATTTGGTAAGAATGCAGGAGCTATGGGCTTTGCAATTTATGTTTCGGAGCTTGCTCCATATTATACAAACACTTGCAATGATTATGTTGATGTTTTGATAATTTATTCTTCCTCGTGTGATGCGAGAATAGTTTATAATAAAGCTATGGTGTATCGCAACAAAGGCAAAAAGGTTCTTTGCGAGACAAGTATTCCTGTAGGGCTTAAATATAAGTCAATTATAACAATTTAACGTTTTATTAAATTCGAATTGTTAAATTCTAACATCGGAAAGGTAAATTGAAATGATAAATATTGCATTGCCTAAGGGCAGACTTGGAGATAAGGTATATTCAATGCTTGAGTCAATCGGCTATGATTGCAAGGAAATATACGAAGAAGGACGAAAGCTGATTTTTGAGAACGAGATAAGCGGTGTTAAATATTTTTTGGTTAAACCATCAGACGTATCAATTTATGTTGAGTATGGCGCGGCGGATATCGGCTTTGTCGGTAAGGATATTTTACTTGAAAACGAAAGTGACGTGTATGAGTTGCTTGATCTCGGCATTGGAAAATGCAGAATGGCAGTTGCGGCAAAAAATGATTTTTGTGAGGATCATTCAAGACCTTTGCGTGTTGCAACCAAATTTCCGCATATTGCAAAGCAGTTTTATGATGAAAAAAATAGAGAAATTAAAAT
>Ga0172378_10005365_pt1 | contig 11967 bp, 13 predicted proteins | sample GrowelOW332metaG_FD_119755 | JGI IMG/M metagenome (GOLD analysis project Ga0172378, IMG submission 119755) | Groundwater microbial communities from an aquifer near a municipal landfill in Southern Ontario, Canada - Pumphouse #3_1 metaG | ecosystem: Environmental > Aquatic > Deep subsurface >... | reverse complement strand
TATTTGTTAATTTTAGTTCCCATAAAGAACTTATTTCTGGCGGGAACAAAGATAGAATTATGATATCACAAGGATGAAAAGATACGAAAAAGAAATTTTTGCGTTTACTATGTCACTTAACAACTTATAAAAGCTTTCTTTTTCCTGAGAAAGCTTTTTTCTTGTCTAAAAATACGCAGAGTATTTATGCTATAATTATTAAGATTGGAGCGATTGAATGAGAAGATTTTTTGCCGAGGTAAATCCGAAGGATAACAAAGTGTTATTTTCAGAAGAAACCTACAAACACATCAAAGTTTTGCGCCTTAATATAGACGAGACTTTTGAAGTTGTGTCAAATGGAAAAAGTTACTTGTGCTCAGTTAGGAACATTCGACCTTTTGAAGCTGAGGTGATCCGAGAAATTAGCGGAGACTCAAGCAGGGAACTCGAATTCAATCTTTCGCTGGCCTGTCCTTTGTTAAAACGAGGAAATTTCGAACTAGTGCTTCAAAAATGCGTTGAACTTGGCGTTAGGGATATTTATCCTTTCATATCTAGTCGGGTTATTAAAAGGGTTACTAAGAGCGAGTTTGAATCCAAGAGAATTCGCTACGAAAAGATCATAGTGGGAGCTTGCGAGCAGTCAAATAGAACCGTCGTTCCCGTGCTTCACGAATTGATGGATTTAAAAGAGCTGAATAATGTCGATGCCACTTTTAAGTTTATCGCGTACGAAGATGAAGCGATCAAAGGTGAAATGATACCGGACATCGAGGTTTCCGACAAGGATAAGATTCTATGTTTGGTTGGACCTGAAGGCGGTTTTAGCAGGGATGAGGTAGAAAGAGCCACAGAGTGCGGCTACAAGCCGGTGTCCCTGGGAAAGCGCATTTTAAGAGCGGAAACTGCCATAATGTACATGTTGAGCGTCGTGAGTTACAAAGGGGAAAACAAGCAATGGTAAAATTTCAATTATTTCCGTATCTTCGTTGGAAGAACGACAAGTCAAACTTGCTTTCGAACACTCATTACAAAAGGTATTACGATCAGAAATCTCACTTGTTTTCAAAGTATCCAGGGCTGGCTAAATACGACGACATATCCTCGGATTTTGCTCTGATAAAGGCCGTTATTATCTTAAAAGCTCTAAACAATAAAATGAAGATTGAAGAGGATACTTACTTGTATAAAGAAGCGATTCTTTCAACCGAAGAAGCTATATATTCGATTCACGACAGATTGCCTTACTATCAAAAGGAAAATGGAGTTCGCATTTACGTTCCCTTTTTCACGGAAATTTACAACAGGTGTTACAACGACAAACTAAGTTCGTTATTGATTCCGCCCTACAATACTTTGAAGGTCGATTTTATCAATGAAACCATCGATCCGTTCGACTATTACGGTTACAGCGTTTTTGATTCTTACTTCACTAACTTGCTTTATATATCCAAGTCAAAAGAAGGTGAAATCGCCGCTTTTTACTCGATAGAGTTAGAGACGATTTACGTCATTGATAACCAGGGGTGTTTGGAAGAAAAGATTCCCATATTTGACGATGAATTAAAATCCAAAAACAAAGATCATTTAATCGAATACTTAAGCAGTTTAATGAGCTTTTACTTCGATTCTAACAAGGATGCTTTTATCGACTGTTTGTACAATTACAAACTGATTTCAAACAAGTCATATCAGTACATAGTGGAGAAGGAAAATGAAAAAGAAGACAGATAAAAAGACATTTAAAATAGTTACTTTCGGGTGCAAAGTTAACTCATACGAATCAGAAGCGATTAAAGAGAATATGATTCAAAACGGCTACGAATACACATCGAATAACCGAGCGGATATATTTATATTTAACACGTGTGCTGTAACCCTAGTTGCGGAGCACAAATGCTTGAAACACATAAGATCTGCAGCTCGAAAATATCCCGACTGTCAGATAGTTGTACTCGGATGCTTCGCTCAATTACACCCCGATCAGATAGAGAATTTACCCAACGTAAATGTTCTCATTGGATCTAAGTTTAAAAACAGCATAGTAGACTTTTTGAAATCCGGTGAAAGAGTCTTAAAGACAAATCAAAATATGAGGCTTGCTAAGTACGAAGAATTGAAGATTAAAAATTTCGGCTCTGAAGTTAGAGCTTTTGTTAAAGTCCAGGATGGCTGCGATAATTTTTGCGCGTACTGCATTATTCCTCTAACTTGTGGAAAGTCGCGCAGCCGCAAGAGAGAGGATATTTTAGAAGAGGTCCACCGGCTAGCTTCAAGAGGGTACAAGGAAATTATTATAACCGGAGTAGACATGGGTTCATACAGAGATGGAGACACTAATTTTTCAAGTCTCATTGAAGATATATTAAATGTCAAACCCAAGACGTTCAGATTGAGAATTGGTTCTCTCGAAACTTCTCAAATTGACGATAAGATGGTCGAACTGTACAGCACCGACTCGAGATTGGTGCCTCACATTCACATTCCTCTGCAGTCTGGTTGTGAAAAGACTTTAGAAAGAATGGGAAGAAAGTACGATTTGGACGAATTTTACAATTTGGTTTTAAGGCTTAAAAAGAACGTTAAAGATCTCGCTTTATCGACTGATGTTATAGTTGGATTTCCCGGCGAGACGGAAGAAGATTTTATCGATACCTGCAATTTTGTCAAAAAGATAGGTTTTATGAGACTTCACGTTTTCCCCTATTCTAAACGGCCTTACACGAGAGCTGCGACAATGCCGGATCAAGTGGACAGAGCTTGCTCGAAAAACAGAGTTAGAGTGTTAGTTGGAATCGGACAAAAGCTAGCGGAAGAATACGACAATAAATACATGGGCAAGGAATTGAACCTGCTTATTGAAGAAGAACTAAAACCCGAAGGTGGTGAAAGGGTGTTTAGAGGTTACACGGAGAATTACATCGATTTAAAAGTCACCTCTGATCGCGATATATTTGGCGAAATAGTGAAAGTGAGAGTAAGTGAAAAAAACTTGTGCAGCGATTAACTTCAGTCGTTCGTACTCTCAGATGAGATATGGAACGATTTGAGGTAATTACAAGTCGATTATCAGCGAAAAGCAGCGATTTCATGCATTCGTATTACTTTTTAGCGTTTCAAGTTCTTTACACCGTAATCGCCTGGTATTTGGGAACTGCATTTGTTAGAGCGCCTTATAGAATAATAGGTGAATACGTCTTAGTTATTGGCTTTTGTATCAGCGTGCTCAGCATTCTTGTCTTTTCCAGCGACGGAGCGCTGATGGGAACTCCAGTGCTTTTTGCCGTGTTTGGATTTGCTGTTCTTCCTTACTTTGACACCTTGCCAATTTCGATAGCGGTGATGGGCGTTGCTCTCATTCTTTCCCTGCTGTTGATGTTTTTGAAAAAAGCGCTCGTGACAAAAGATATCACATTCAATTTTGGCTCCATTGGAATCAGCCTTAGTCTGATAGTGTTTTTCTTATTTGCTTCCGAATTGGTCAACCAGTTTACCAGACCGACTATTTACGACGGATATGGTTGGGTTAGCATCTTGATTGCCGGAGTTATACTGCTCATGTATTTCTTCTTTGTATCGACAGCTGAAAAGGGATATATGGATCACTTGAGCAAGGTTTTTTACAGCATGAATGCAATAGTTCTCTTAGAGTTATTTGCCGTTATTATCAGCGTTAATTTCTCGGGGCGTAACTACATATATGACTTGGGCTGGGGAACTAAAAACGTAATCTCTTTGGCTTTGGAAATCTGTCTTCCATTCGTGGCTTTGATCTTTAGCAACAACAAGCGCCGAGTTGACACTTTGATAATTTTGGGACTTGATTATTTCTTCATATTTGCAAGTCATTCCAGGGGAGGGTCGGTCACTGCACTGGGATTATCTTTCATCTTAGCTTACATACTAGCTAGCGGTTTTGGCTCGAGAAAAACTCGAGGGAAGAAGCGCTTTTTAATCAATTACTTAATCTTTATCGGCGGGGTAGTTGCTGTCTGTTACTCTTTCTATCTTTTCTCTCCGACCGTGCACAATAATATAAATTACCTCCTGCAAAATACTACCAATCTTACAGACAGAGAAAAAATATGGGAAACCTGCATAGTTTACGTGAAGCAAAACTGGCTCTTCGGCGGATCAATGACAGCTTTATTTGAAATGTATCAGGAGTTTGGTTACAACGACTACATCGGGATTTGGCTCTGTCACAACACTGTATTTACTCTGATTACTGCGGGCGGAGTGCTTTGCGTGTTGGCTTACATTTACAACGTATTCGAAACGGTATATGCGTCGTTCAAAATTAAGAATATGATGAAATACGCCGCTATCTGTTTTCTCCTGATCGGTTTTGTTCACGGAATGGTCGACAACACTTTTTTCAATCCGCTCTACATGATCCCTTTCATTATGATTTTTTCAAAACCAGATTTACAAAATGTATATTTAAAAAATGAAGAGCCCGTAAAATAGATAGTCCTTATCAAATTAAATTTCGAAATTTATTGTTTGTGAAACTCTTCCCATAATGGTAAAATATTAACAGTAGACACGTTAGTGATAATTATCTAAATGGACACATATTTTTATAAAAATGTACCATTATTATTATCCGAGCGATTTATAACAATGTTTTATATGGAGAGAAATTATGGATAAAGATATTAATGTAGATTCGCTTGCGGAATCAAACGTAATATACAATTCTGAAAATATGCAAAAATCGATTTTAAACGATGGTATTGCTTCGGAAAAAACCGCTGCTGTGAAATTCGACACTTCGACAATAGAAATGCCGAAAATTGAAGGTCACCTTTTTGCTAAAAAGCCTATTTACACTTTTTTCAAGCGCTTTTTTGACATAGTTTTATCTCTGGTAGCAATCGTCGTTCTATCTCCATTGTTGCTGCTGACAACTCTAATAGTAAAATTTCAGGACTTTGGATCTGCTTTCTTCATTCAAAAGAGAGTTGGACTCAACGGAAAAAAGTTCAATATGATTAAATTTCGCAGCATGTGCATCGACGCTGAAGAAAAGATTGTTGAGCTTTTAGATAAGAATGAAGCCACAGGACCGATGTTTAAGATGAAAGATGATCCTAGGATTACACCTTTTGGTAAATTTATTCGAAAGACGAGCATAGATGAGTTGCCTCAACTCTTCAATATTCTTTTTGGAGACATGAGTATTGTTGGCCCTAGGCCCGCTCTTCCGCGCGAAGCGACTCAGTACGAACAATCTCACAAACTTAGATTGCTTGTAAAACCCGGTCTAACTTGTTATTGGCAAGTTTCTGGCCGCTCGAAATTAGGATTTGAAAAGCAGGTTGAATTGGATAAAAAATACATTAAAAATCGGTGTTTGATTTTGGATTTTGTTTTGATACTTAAAACTATACCCGCTGTGATAAAACACGATGGAGCGGAATAAATAAGCTCGATTTTTAAAACTTGAATGTTCACACTTTTTGTGTTTGACTAGATATACGTATTTTGATACTTTTCTATTTTGACAGTTCACGAGGCGAGTTTGGAAAGAAGATAAAATGAAATATAATTGCGACAATATAAATACATCTAGTAACCAACCCACTAAAGAAGGGACCGAAGCATTTCTCGACGCTACAAATAACTACGTAGTTTCAAGCAGTGGAAACTATAGAGTTGAACCAAAATATTTGAACGATTATTTAGATAAAACAGACACTCAAGAAATTAAGCTGATAAATGTAAAGAAACTCAGATGTACTTTGCGAGTTAACAGGTTTGTAAAACGCTTGCTTGACATTATTTTTTCATTCATTTTTCTACTTTTGTTATCTCCGTTGCTCGCAATCCTTTTGATCATAGATTCCATATCTATCAAAGGGTGGCCCATATATTCGCACAAGCGCTTAGGCTACAGAGGAAAAGTGTTCAAATTGTATAAGTTTCAATCCATGCGCAACGACAAGCGTCCAGAAGAAGAGATTTTGACAAAAGCTCAATTGAAGCAACTGCACACCGAGTTTAAAGTCGATAACGATCCCAGGGTTACTCGCTTTGGCTCTTTCATCCGCAAAACTAGTTTGGATGAACTTCCACAATTGTTTAACGTCTTAAACGGAACGATGTCCTTTGTCGGACCGCGTCCGGTAATCGATATGGAAATTGAATTGTACTACAAAGATAACGCCGATATTTTTCTCTCCGTAAAACCCGGATTAACTGGGTATTGGCAAGCCTACGGTCGTTCAAATGTGTGCTATCACACGGGCGAACGTCAAAATATGGAAATTTACTATATCAAACACAGAAGTTTGCTGTTTGATGCTAAGATAATTTGCAAGACGTTTGTCTCTGTTCTCAAGCGGGACGGAGCTCAATAAAAAAAACAGTTTAGAACTGGCTTTTTTTATATCTTTTGATAAACGAATATTTCGAATTGTATCGGCGTCTTCAAGCGGGAGAGGCTCAACAATTTTTCGGTGGTTTCTTTTGGGGATTTGTAATAGTAGGGAGTCATCGTAAATAGATTGTTCAATTCGACGTTGTTCAATTCAATTTCATCTTCCAAAATAATTTTGTCAATCTGTTTGAAACCGACCAACTCGTTATCCTTTTCCTTGTTTAAGTAAGTTTTATCGCCGTACAGAACCTTTTTGAGACCGAAGAGGTGTTTCTCACCTGGCAAAACTCGTATGTATATACCTTTGGATTTGCACACTCTATCGAATTCTTCTACGTTGATAGGTCCGAAGCAATTCAGCATGAGGGTGAACGAGTTATCCAGGAATGGAAGATAATCGATATTTCCTATCACAAACTCCATATTGCTCAATTTCATAGCTTTGCTGCGCTTGCAACCTTCAGCTATTGCCGATTTTGATATGTCTAGATTCACCATTTTGAGATTGGGATGGTGCTCAGCTATATTTGTTGTGTAGTAGGAATCGCCAGAACACAGATCTAAGAAGGTTGAATCCTCCCGATTGTACTTTCCGATTAATTCGTTCAATTTATCTTTCAATACATCGTATTTGTGAGTGTTTAAAAAATCTCGTCTCGCTTCGATCATGTGCTTGGAATCGCCTGGTTCTTTCGCGTGAGTTTGATTGACTAGCAGCAGATTTACATATCTACGCTTAGCGATGTCGTAGCAGTGATTATTATCGCACTTTAACGATTTGTTTACTTGAGTTAGTTCCAAATTGCACTTTGGACATTTATATACTTTATACATATTACTATTATACTTAAAAAAGCCGGTTTATGTTAAAATATATTCATGAAACGGGGGTATTTATGAATATTGGAATATTAGCTACTGGTGGGATTGCTCACAAGATGGCAAAAACGGTATCGGAGATGAAGGGCGTAAACAGATACGCTGTGGCGAGCCGCACCAAAGCGAGGGCGGAAGCATTCAAGGACGAGATGGGATTTGAAAAAGCATACGGAAGATACGAAGACCTGTGCAAAGATCCTAATGTGGATCTGGTATATATCGCTTCTCCCCACTCAGAACACTACCGCAATATGAAACTTTGCATCAAATATCACAAGCCGGTTCTCTGTGAGAAAGCTTTTTGTCTCAACGCAAAACAAACGGAAGAGATTTTTAAATTAGCCAGAGAAGAAAATGTTTTTATAGCGGAAGCGATGTGGACACGCTACATGCCTTCGAGAAAGATTATCGACGATATCTTGGACTCCAATATCGTTGGAGATATACATTTGGTCGTTGCTAACTTGGGATATTCAATCAAGAGTCACACCAGGTTGGTCGATCCAAAATTGGGAGGAGGGAGCTTGTTGGACGTCGGAGTTTATCCTCTCACATTCGCTCAAATGGTTTACAAAGAAATCCCGGTTGAACTGGATGCTCACTGCACGTATACACAAACCGGTGTCGACGAAACTGACAGCTATACGTTGACATACAAAAACAACAGGCAAGCTTTCCTTTACGCTTCCATGGATGGAATATCTGACAGAACCGGATATATCTACGGATCTAAAGGATACATCAAGGTTATAAATATCAACGATCCAAGCAGAGTAGAAGTTTATTTAGATCAGTCGGAAACACCCAGCGAAGTGCACTCTGTTCCCGAGCAAATATCCGGTTACGAATATCAGGTCGAAGAGTGTGCCGCCGCCTTAAATAAGGGAAAATTGGAATGTGAAAGCATGCCTCAAGCGGAAACCTTAAATATGATGAAGATCTACGATGCGCTTCGCAGAAAACTAAACGTTAAATATCCGGGAGAAGAGTAAATGGAAAAAAAGAACAAATTAGCTTTGTTTGACTTGGATGGAACTCTGTTTGACACTTTTGAAATTCACTATCTCGCATATATGAAAGCTTTGAACCGAAGGGGTGTATTCGTAGACCGAAAGGCATTTAAAAGCGATTGTTTCGGGAAGTACTATTCTCAGTTTCTACAAACACTGATGCCGGGTTCCTCCCAAAAAGAGATGGATGAAATCCACGATGAAAAGAAAATATATTTCGATAAATTGCTGAAGGATGCTGTGCCAAATACAGGTCTTTTTGACATAATTAAGGCGATTAAACCGCAGTATTATTTGGTCGTAGTCACTTCCTCCTACAAGGAAGCCGCTATCAAAATACTCAAAACACACGGCGTCTTTGACTTGTTCGATGCAGTTATTGGCGGATCCGATGTCGTGGAGCACAAACCCGCTCCCGACTGTTACAAACTCGCGAAAAACCTTTACGATATCGATTCCAAAGACATCATCGTATTTGAAGATACTCAAGATGGTTACGATTCAGCTAAAGCGATCACGAAGAATATATTCATGGTCAAAGGATATAAATAGCATTTAGTTTGCCTATTTATCTCTTCGCTATCTTTATATCGAACATAACTATTCCGTATTTTCTCACGTCTTCAGCGGGGTAATATGTCTTCAGTTCTTTTAACGTTTTGCTGAAGGAGTGGAAAGTGTCAAAAAAATCCTTTCGCCAATTTTTTAATATCGCTACTTCCCAGCAGCGGTATAGCGTTTTTTTCGTTACGATAACCTCCAGAGATTCGCTGGGATCTTCAACCGAAGTTAACAGTATCGAATCGTTGGCTTTTATCCTTTGACGCTCTTTGGTATTCAGGCGATACTCGTGAGTTTTCTTGTGCTCGCGAATGGATTTGAGATATTTTCCGCGGATGTTCATTCTATATTGCGCCATATTCTTTCTCCTTTGTAAAATTGAAATGACAGAAGTAAAAAAGAGCGCTGTACGAGAGCGCCCTTAGGTAAATTAGACTTTGAGTTTCAAAGTTACGATAGTTTCAATGTGTCCGGTGTTGGGAAACAGGTCTACAGGTTGAACGACGTCTACGAGATAATTCTTCTTGAGCATTTGAAGGTCTCTCAACAAAGTTTTTTGATTGCACGATACGTAAGTTATCTTTGCGGGCTTGTTGTAGTTTAGATATCCTACAAATCTAGGGGAAAGACCGCTGCGCGGTGGATCGACTATTACCGCGGTTGGTTTTGTCGTGAGGCGATCGATAACTTTAGATACGTCGCCAGTGTGATACGAAGTGTTGAACAAGTGATTCCTAGTTGCGTTTTCCGCAGCGTCTTCAACCGCTTCGGGCACGATTTCAATTCCGATGACCTTTTTAACTTTGCGAGCTGCGGTTAAACCGATAGTACCAATTCCGCAGTAGGCGTCTAACAGAACGTCATCTTTCGACAAATGTGTCAACTGTAAAAGAGATTCGTATAACTTTTCAGTTTGAGCTGAATTTATTTGAAAGAACGAATTGGGAGATATGTGATAGGAGAGTCCACACAGTTTGTCTTTGATAAAAGGAACGCCAAACAACAAGCTGGATTCCGGTCCGAGGATAAAGCCTGAGTGTCGTGGATTGACGTTGTGTACTATGCACTTAACTTCGGGGAAGTGTTTGATTAAGTTTGTGGCGAGCAGTTTTGATTTAGGTAAAAAGACCGAATTTGTGATGATGATAATCATCGCTTCAGAGCTGTCGTGATTCGTGCGAATAACCAAATTTTTCACGCTTCCGTTGGATTGGCTGTTGCAGTATGGCAACACGTCGAAATCTTTCATGAGCTGCAGGAAGTAGGTTTTTATTTTGTAACTCAATTCATTTTCCAACAAGCAGTGATCGATCGAGATCAGGTGGTGGGAATTTGGAGCGTAATTACCGCAGATGATTTCGCCCCCGTAAGTGATGTCAAAATTGTACTGAATTTTATTTCGGTAGGCATTCTGATTGTCGGCGCGCAATATCGGTCTAATTTCATTCGGCTTCAAGTCAGCCTTTCGAAAGTTTTTTATTGTTTTGGCATCTTTGGTCGCGAGCTGATCAACGTACTCTTTTTCGAGTAAATCACATCCACCACAACTGTAAAGATACGGACATTTTGTTAATGATTCCATGTTGTATTTCCTTCAAATTAGTTTAACACATTATTTCGATGATTATATTGGGTAAAGATAAAAAGTGATATATTTCCAATAGAATATGTATTCGGATAAAATATGTGTAATACTTAATCGTATAAGGAGTAATTATGGAAATAGAAGAAGCGATATTCTCGCGCAGGTCCGTGAGAAAATACGACGTTAACAGAAGCGTGTCGGAAAACGAATTAAAGATCATTATTTCAGCTGGGATTTACGCTCCGTCGGGCATGAATTTTCAATCTTGGAAATTCGTGGTTATTCACGACGACAAATTGAAGAGCAATTTTTCTCAACCTTTCGTAAAAGAAGCTGACAAATTGATACTTGTTACCTACCGAAATGATCTGACTCGCAGCAACGAATTTTTGCCGCACATACAGTCTGCGTCCGCCGCTATAGAGAATATGCTGCTTATGGCGACAGGCCTGGGCATCGGGTCGTGTTGGTTGACGGGACTTGGGAGCAAAACAAAACTAGAAGAGGCTTTTAACGTTCCAAAAAACTACGACATCATAGGGCTCATCACTTTAGGATATCCCGCTGAAAGCGATTTTGACGAGTCGAAAAAATCCAAAGTGACCCTTGAAGATATAAAAAAATACTCAACTAAGGAAAGACGATTTGGAATTGACGACGTAGTTATATATAATAAATATTAGTAGTTTTAATTAATTTGGTATCGCGAGGATACGATTAACATTGAACAATGGGGAACACTATGTGCATTGAAGTTAGAAAAGTTGATATATCTGAAATAAATCAGGTGTTTGAAATTATTGAAAATGGACGTGAGATTTTAAAAAAAGATGGCTGTCCTCAATGGCAGGATGGCAATCCTGATATCGTTAAGATCAGAGATCAGATAATGAGCGACAGCATGTACGGAGTTTATAAAAAGGGCGTCTTGTCCTTGGTCGCTGCTGTTATATGCGGAGAGGATCAATCCTATAAGAACCTCTATTCTGGAGAGTGGCAACTTTACACCAAGCGCTATATAAGCATTCACTCGTTCGCGGTGAAGGCTGGATGCGAAGGTCAGGGTTTGTACAACTACTTCTTCGAGTGGCTGTTTTTACAGGCGAAGCGATTGACTACCAAAGTTGTCAAATCGATAAGGATAGATACTCACGACAAGAACGAAAGAATGAAGCACATTATTCTTAAAGAAGGATTCATCTACTGCGGAATCGTATACATCAACGACTTGAAAGTCGACAGAAAGAGAAACGTTTACGAAAGAGTGCTGTAATCGCGAAAAAGCGGATATTTATTATTATTTTTGACTAAATACCAGCGCATCCGACATATTTATACGATTTTAAGTTTAACTGGGCATTTATTTCTTGACTAAAGAGCCGATTTAAACTAAAATATACAAAGTTGAATTGCCCTCCACTTGGCCTTCAACCGCATATCTACGGTAATTAACTTCAGAAATGAGGCCGCTAATAGCGAGTAATAAGTGTTGAATACAGGAGGAAATTATATGTTTGCAGTTATTGAAACTGGCGGTAAGCAACTTCGCGTAGAAGAAGGCGCAT
>Ga0172378_10005364_pt1 | contig 11972 bp, 13 predicted proteins | sample GrowelOW332metaG_FD_119755 | JGI IMG/M metagenome (GOLD analysis project Ga0172378, IMG submission 119755) | Groundwater microbial communities from an aquifer near a municipal landfill in Southern Ontario, Canada - Pumphouse #3_1 metaG | ecosystem: Environmental > Aquatic > Deep subsurface >... | reverse complement strand
GATAAGTTTACCCTTTATTGTAATAAAATGTTTTAAGCTTTTCATTATTTCTTCTGCTTCAGCATTCGCTTCCTGCGTAAACATCATTTTAGCACTAATCGTATCGCCATCATTAATTGCACTCATTAGTTTCATTTAGACGTTTTTTAATGGATTATTTCGTATAATTTCATACACAGCCCTACATATATTAAATACTAATCAATATAAAGAAAGGGTGGATAATTATGCCATTTATAACATCTTCAGTAGAAGAAGTAAAATTAATTAAATCGAAATTTTTAACCAAAATAGATAAACCGTTATTACACACGGCATCTAATTCTCGGAAACATTACACAATATATATTATAGAAAACCTAGTAAATGGAAAACTTTACGTAGGGAAAACCTCAAACCTATCTGGACGTGCTGGTAATTATATATGGAAGTGTCTAAATTATGATAAACATAATGAACGTCGACCAATTACAAAAACAATGTACGAGGAAGGTATTGAAAATTTTATTATGTATCCAATTGCAACGTATGACACCAAAGAAGAAGTTGCTGCTGCAGAAATGTATTATATTAATGCATATGGAACAGATGAACTCTTCGATGGATATAATGTTGCTCATGATGGATATGTATGTACTTCTATTAAAGGAATCAAGGGAGTTCCTCATACTACCGAAACTAAGATAATGAAAGCTAAGTTTGTAGTATGTATCAATCCTGACACAAAAGATGTCATCGTGTCTGCTGGTATGAAGATCTATGCGGACTACAGTTTTACAAATAAAGATATTGTAAAAAATAGTGCAAGACGCCCATGTAAGTTTAGAGGGTATTATATAATATATCTTAATCCAATAGATCGAAATGCTTTATTGGAAAAGTTAATTACAAAATACTCTAACTATAACAGACAGAAAGAATCCTTAAAGAATAGAGTTGCTGAATATTGTGATTGTGTAAAGTTCGTTGAAGAATTTGATCGTAATCCTAATATAATTAATGAATTGCCTGACTATAATTTCAGCTTTTTATCATATGGTGAACGTGACTTCCCAAAATTTTACGATATAAGAGAATTTATAGACAACTTCTTTCAACCTAATGAAACCTAAATAAGTATTGCTATTTTCATAACAGATCGGACTATCTTATCACCCTAGTAGGATCCAAATTAATGGATTGTACTAGGGGTTCTGCCCTTCGAATATAACCTTTCCATGCTATACCCTACAATATATAGTCTCTACACCACATAAAAAATATATGGCACGGTATTACCTCTATCCTATAAACATCTATAGGATTTTAGGTTCTCTTACGAAGCGTATTCGTAGCGTTACAGTCTATAATGAAATCCATTACATTTACTTAATATAGAATGGCTAGTTCTATACCCTCTCTTATCTAGCTTCTACCGTTAGCAATAAATAAATTTATCACACCGCTGGTTAAGCGTTCGCAGAATTTTTCTTGTAGACAATTGCTTGTCTAGGGGGCCACGTGGCGATACTTTATTGCAGTCCCCGCCTAAACCTTTTAAATACATATTACTCATAGTGACAGTATCAATAAATAATGTCGCTACTTTACTTTTTGGTAAACTAACATCGATAACTGGGTAATGTGGATACACTACTCCATTTATCAATACAGGTGTTGTCTTAGTTGTAGAAACAACTTCGACACCAGAAGGAAATGTACCAAAATAATCCTCTACGTTAATATTCATATAAGTTCGTTAAACCTATACAGTTCTTTTATGAACTTCCCCATATCTCTATAGGATACTAGACTATATCATTATTCACTAATACAATATTAGCGAATACTTCTTGTTTCGATTTAAAGGGATTACTTATACCTAATATCAGTATAAAACCTACCACTTGGCTCTACTCTACTTGCTTCTTCATATAGAATATAAATATTCTATATTTATACTTTCGATAGTCGTTGAACGTTCTTCTCTTATTAAGAGAAGCTTCGCTGCGTGATTGACTCTATTTTAATCCTTATTACTATACCATATAGAATAATTAGTTTATTAGACTAAAGTCTATATGCCATTATATTATCACTAATATAACTTAGTAGATTAAACCTAACGAGTTCGTCCCCGCAATTAAAGAAGTTTTATATCCGCTTACGAAAAATTCAACGGATAACGAGTGATATATAGCATCTTATCACTTAATGATTCAGCACATGCTAAATATAATAAATCTGTCCAAGTAAATGCTCTATTAGAAATCGATGAAGAAATATCAACATCGTCTTTTCGATAAGCTTTACCTGTAAATTTAATATATGCCTCTCGACCATCATCTAATGGAATTAGCACTGGTTCAAATCTAATTTCTGAGGTATTAATATACCGCTTAATCATTTTCTGAATATAATCAGGAGTATATTTTGCTAATACGTCCCCAACCTCCACAGTTATTTCTTTATATGAACCATCCTTCTCTTTGACAAGCACAACTTTCTTTCCAGAGAGTTCATATTCATTAATGAAGAAGTCTGCTATCCATTTAGATACAAAAGGATATCCCATTTCACAACATTTAGGAATTGGAATACCACTTCTGAAAATATTAACTTGAGAATCGGAAGGTTTTTCGCAATTTTCAATAGACGGTGTTGATATAACACTTCTGGCACCATATTCAACATTCTTACCAAGAACAGATTTCCTAAAAAAGCCATTCTTTTTTTCTATCCACATCTGCCCAAGCTTTCTGATTTCACATAATGTAGTTTGAATTGCATACATGGCTTTATTGTTATATAACATTAATGAGTTACCAGATAACGATTTTCCATACTTTAAAATTTTAGTATACTTATCATTAATTTCTGGAACTTTACGCCGTCCATTCGTTACAGTTGCATCTCTATAAAAAATTGGCAATACGTACCATTTAGTTATAAAGATAGATGAATCAGGTAACAGTGCTAAAAGTTTTAACCTCTCAGATCTGATTAATGATCCAGTCCTATTCTCCTCAATATCATGGAAAGATTTGATTTTTCTAAAGTTCTTTATGAACCATGACAAACCAGTGTTCATTTCATCGTAAGACTTAGAATCAGTATCTACAACTTCTTCTAATATACCATCTTTTGTAACATGCCAAGATGATTCACCCGCACATATTTTTCTAATATGTCCATGTAATGAAAGCATTACTTCAAAAATATAGGGATGAATAAATGTAGCATTTAAAGAGATATATGCAGGTCTAATTGAACGTTCTTTTGGTGTTGATCCGAAGATATATTCCGAGAATAAACCCCCAATCGTTTTATCACCGCCTCGCTCATATGAATTTGGATTTGTTACTTCTAGAAGACCTGCTTTTTCTATCAAAGCATCCGTTATTAATCCAGTTTGCATTGATGCCCCATCTTCATTGACGATTGCATCAATGTTAGCAAGTTTTTGTATTGCATACTGCTCAGTAGCAGCTTCATTTGCAAATTGCATAATATAATTACCGCGTAATTCAGTTTTTTGTTCTTTTGCTAAATATTTCATAAGTATCTCATTCACCTCCATCGTATAATTTATATAGTAGTTTCTGGATTAATACTTACAATATCCTTCAGTAACCTATATAATATAATAGGATTACTGAAGGATATTGTTTAAATTGTCTCTATTTCTCCGTTAACTAAAATGGCTTTAAACATAATAGAATCTATGTTTACATCACATGAGATAGATTTAATATCATCTCTTTGCTTTATACAGTCGCATAAAGTAATGAAAGCTGGATAATGATCTCCAAGTAAACTTTCGAACTTCGGTATATCAAGATTGTCTAATTGGCCCAATGTTAACGTCTGAAATATAGAGACCCTATTAACTGTATCAAAGGTCTTACCCATATCTTAAATCCATCTCCGATCTTTCTTCTATTTGGATCCTCCAAGAATTTTCTCTAAACTACTTGAGCCACCTCTTGCTTTTTTGATAAGCTTGCGATGTTTCCTCATATATCCAATCTCTTTATAAGTAAGATGGTAGATATCGCTTATCGATAATTGACCATCAAACTCATAAAGAATTTGGTCTACGTAATTCATATATTCTTGAACTACCCTATCTGAGTCGATGAATCTTGGGCCCTCAGAAAAACCATTTGTTCGATAGATAATTCATTAACCATTTCTTTTCCGCATGTCGTACATTTAGATGCTAATTTGAATTTAGGTACAAATTGCATATGTTTTTCAATGTAGGAAGATAATAGCTCAATATCGATCTGAGGAATTGTGCGGAAGACTGATAAAATCTTCATTCCGCTAATTGGAACATAGGATTCATCAGTAGCATCGTAGATGAAAACCTTATTGATGAATAATCCAATTGTTGAGTTATACACAGCAAGTGGATCGCTTGTATTAACTGAACGGTAGAGTTCGATTGCTTTTCCTATTGTAGGGAACTCCATATCGTACACGTTACCAGTGAAATCGGATTTCACTCTAGTAATGTTTGATGTCTGTTCATGAAGTTTTTTCATAACTTCTTCAGAGTTACGATTATTTAAAATTTCTTCGAATCGATCTTTGAAGAAATCTAACATGTCAGGCTGAAGGAGTTTCTTCATGTTGTATTGCTGTTTGAATGTAGCACCACAGCTTTCTGCAGTACATCTTAACTCTGTTTCAGAGTATTCCATAGATGATGCCACGATGATTGCATATAATGCGAGATCCAGATCCTGATACATAAAACTATTGATAAAATCATTATATGACATTTTTACATTATCTTTTCCATCATACTTCTGTAAGATGGTTCCATAACTAATTCTATCATATATAAGAGTTGCCTTTCTCTCCAGCACTTCCACGATTTCATCATCTTCATGAGATACGATAGATACCAACTGTAATGTCTGGGCACCGTTGAAAGTAACAAAATCGCCCAACATTGGAAGAGGTAGACTGTAATTGCATAATGCACCGTCGATTTCTCGTATATATTTAGCAATGTACTCTTCTTTAAAATCCTTTTTGATAGTGAGCGTTTCGAGGTCGCGGTTTTCCACCACCACAAGCTTGATAGAATTTACTTTATGTAATTTTTCCCGTTCTTCTTGGGAGAATTCCATGTTGTCTTCATCTTTTTTGTTGATCTCCACTACGCCGAGTTTCGGATTATCTGTGATAAATTTAGTGTTTGCTGCATCTGCATTACGATTAAATCGATTTGATGCCGCCTGATCAGCCTCTGCTGAAGTGAACCCTTGTTTGATCATAAGATCCTTCTTGTAATTATAAATATCAGAGTTCATTTGATCATAAGCTACATCGAACTTATCATCAGGAATAGCCGACATGAGTTTACGAGCATCCTCCATATTTACTACACATGTACCGTCTCCGTTAGCTGCGGATATATTAGTTTCGATGCTATCGCAAGCTGTTTGGTCTGGTGGGAGAATTATTACGCATTCATCGTCGTCATCGGCGGTGATAGGTTCAACAACGTTTACCACATCAGGTACTACTGCCTCTATAGGAATAGCCGTTGGAATTGATGTAAGTTCTGTAGGGTTATTTATATCTGCCCCCTGTTCGTGTGCTTCTTTTGCGCTTTGCGCGATTTGCTGCAATGTATTATTTTCCATTATATATGTCTCCTTTCGTATTGTTACATACTATAGTCAAAATTGATAGTAGTGCCAGCTTTTTCGGCAACTACAGCTACTGTGTCGTTTAAACCGACAGCATTATTAAATTCAAATAAAAAAACTAGAATTGGTTTACCATTATGATCCTGTGTACCCATAGTAACATCACTAAAAGGTATATCTGGTAAATATGTTTTAATTTGTGAAGAAATTAAATCTCTTAATCTGGATAGATTAGAATCTAATACCTCGAATTCATACTTCTTTAGCCCAACGCCAATTAATGGGTTAGATGGATAAGTACCAGGCTCTAACATAATAAGTCCTACAATCTGGCTTATCCATGCTTTCTTTCCTGATAATTCCAGAGGTTCGCCGAATGAATTTAGAGATAGACTCAACTCTTTCTTTTGCGATTCCATTAAATTCATATATTTATTTTCACCTCTCTATTATAATATCTTTAAAATACTGTAGAATGTTGTAAAATTAAATGTATATTATACTATAGTGATTAAATCTACTATACTATATATACATTTAATGGAGGTTAAACGATATGAAAATCGATATACTAAAAGATAAAAAAGTTCAATTTATTTCTGATAGTGTTGTTAATGTAGGTAAAGTCGTGGAAATTTGTAAAGAATGTCTTGATGCTAAGAGTTTTATTGTAAAGAGCATATTACGCTCGGATACAGACTGTACTCTTTTTAGCGCTGATGTATTAATCGTAGATCTTTCTACATATCAATATAAATTCAACTCTTTATTAAAATTCTTAGAAGATAATGCCTTCCCAGGAGTAGTGATTTTTGCAAACTATTTACCAAAGAGAGTAATTGATTTAAGATCAATACGTCATATAGATGCAAGATATGTTGAGCTTCCTTTTACAAAAGAATTATTAATAGAGGTATTAGCTCCTTGGAATAATATGTCTCGCCTGTATAATATGACAAGTGATAAAGAAGGACCAGACTATTCATTCATTAGAAGTAAAGAGAGGGCAGACAGAATCAATTTAGAACTAGCGAAAGAACGTGAAGCTATCGTCAAAATGATTGAAGTATCAATTGAAATTAATATTTCAAGACTTGGCTTCGAACATTCTTATGGAGGAAGACGTTTTTTAAAAGATGCAATAGCATTTGATTTATCATTCTACATTAATCATAGGGATGGGGAATCAGTTATACGCAAGAACTATAAAATTGTCGATGACTTATATAGAACTATTGGGAAAAAATATGGGAAGAAGCCCAATGCAATTGAGCGTGATATACGATATTCTATAACACGATCATTTAATAGACGAGATGGTATCAGACGATATAGTGATATACTTCCACCGTTAGAGGATAGACCAACCAATAAATTATTAATTAAAACCATTTCGGCTATTATAATGAATCAATATGCTGAAAGAATCGCTCTACTTGAAAACTGTACAATACGAGGATTCTAATAAAAAAAGAGTGAGATATAGGAATTTATCCTATATCTCTTTTTTTTTATTTTCTCCAGCTACTAAGGTTCTGATTCAGGTTATATTGTGAAGTTAAGAATGCTAAATTGATCGGATAATCCATGAAATGAATATTGTTAATCTCTGTTAAGTTTTCATAATCTGGGATATCTAATAACTGTGAAGTAATTCCAGATTCATCGATCGTATTCATAGATAAAATTTGATCTTCAACATTCATTGCATATATGTTATTATTTAATGTATCTAGAGGTATTTCTGTATTATTAGTCTTACTCTTTCTTTTTGAATTATTGATTTTATTCAACAAAGCTTCCTCCAGAACCTTTGTTGATACTTTTCCATTTTCACAACTCACTGAATCAATGTATTTAAATAGAGTTTTCCACCCAATGCTTTTAATTCTTGGGATGTTCCTATATCTATTCCCAATAATAGAAGATGATAGGATATATAATGAAATATCTCTTGGCATCATTCTAGGATCATAGTCAATTTTCTCTTTTTTACAAATATAATCCCATATTGATTGTGACGATAATGATTCGGATCTATCACCCTTAGGAATTATTAAACTCCATTTATCAAAGAATGCATATTGGTGATCATATGAATCCCTACTGATCAATATATTCCAATCAGATTTGAATTGATTTTTTGCTAGATACAATGGTATTACGCTGGGTTCAATATATTTTGAGTCAATGATATATACATCTGGCACATAACTGCATATTGTTTTTAGCAATTGCTCAGAAGCAGTGATTGTGTCATTGATGTAGAAATATTCAGTGTTTAAATTATTAAATAGGTCCAAATATCGTTTTCTATATTGAGCAACGTACATTTTGTTTTTAAACTGTCGGCGATTCGTTGTAAAGAAACCTACGATCTTGCAGTGCATCTTATTACGGACAGCCCACTCTTTATAATGACCAAATAAATTCAACACGTTCGATATCATTTGTTTTGGTGCACCTCTACCACAGACCTGAAATTCAGCATTCGTCATAGGTCTATGCAAGTTATGAAAAACATCGTCAAGATTAATGTAGATTGTGACTGTATTAATCTTATGGGACGACTTTGGGATATTAATGAAATAATTTAATGTGTCGAATTTCACTTTATATGCGTTAAAATGAATATCCATGACTTCTCTTACCTCCCTTCATTGAACTGCAAGGTTCAATGAGTAAATAAACATTTACGATATATCTTTCTAGAATCGAATCATAAGACATCGTTAGGTTGTCGACACTTAATTCATACTGATCTTTAACGATATCTTTATATACCAATGGATGCAGCATGACAATAAAGCCTTTGTCTGTATCGCATTTATTTGTCATCGTTCCATTCAGAATGAAGAGAAGTTCTTCATCGAGCAACTGATTCTTATCAGTAAAGAATGTGGAGCTATACTTATAATAAAGCATGGTGCTATTGATCTTAGACATAATTTCAGCGTGAATGATGCGACAGACTTCACATCGTGTTTTTTTGTTATTGATATGATCTTTCTTTTCTGAACAGGTGACCTCACTATTCTTTTCTATATGTGAGAAAAGAATATTAAAAATACGTTTTATCAAATCTATTCCTCTCCTGTCTCTTATGTTAGGCTTTCTATGCAGTCACAAATACCCTGCTCGATATTTTCAAATAAGTATGATTCAATACATGAAAATTTGTATTTATCTCTAAACTTGGTTTCTCCTAGATGTTCAACACTCTTCAAAAACAGACCTATGAAAAATGATGGATTGATAGACCAAGTGTTCAGAGGTAAACTAATCACATATTGCTCTTGATCATTATCTTTTTCATCTAGACTAAAATTGTGGCGGTAACATTCTCCTGTTATACGATTAGAGAAAATATGAGTACCTTCTATTGGTTTTAGATATAGCTGTGTCATAGTTTTCACTCCTTATATAAAAAAATTAATAGGACTTTGGGTATCAGTCCTATTAATTTTATTTTTATTTAATACGTAATGGGGCAGATGGTTTGAATCTGCCTGTCTGATGACGAGGTACGAACAATCTTTTTACGATTGTGAAATGTGTAACTTTGTCAAATTTACCATCTTTGTTTGCGTATCCTGGAACTGCCTGTAAATCCATACGAGGTGGTTTTCCGCCCTCTAATTTAGACCAAGCCTGACCTGATGTGTCGAATATAGCAGCAAAGATTTTTAACAAATCGATTTTAACTGCAGTGTCGCCTTTTGGTGAAGTTGTGTCTCTGAATACCATTTTTGTAGATTCGGAAGGACTGAAGAGTTCAGTCAATTTAACCAAATCTCTGCTGTAAGCTGGAATATTGATACTAATGTTTGTATCTTTTGCAACCCCAATGTTAGCCTTATCTCTTAAAGATGAAGAGTTAGATGGAATTGTAACGTAACATGTAATTGCACCGTTTACACGGTCAACCTGAATAATGACATCCTTGATGTCGTTTAAGTACGCGCCACAGATATTTCTAACGTCTTTCTTCACATCATCAAGGGATGGTGTAAATACGATCTCTGTCGCTGGGTAATTGCCTTTGTTATAAAGCAAGGCAGTAGTAGTGTTGTTGCTAGTGTTGTTAATGCTAGTAGATTTCATTGTGTTTGCGTTTTCATTCATGTGTAATCTCCCTTTCGTCTAGTATAGAATCGAATAAGTAATCTTTCTTTGAAATTTTACTGTATAGTTCGCAATCATATAAAATTATACAGTGGTGATTTCATATTGTTATTATATATATTTATAATGTTTTTAATACCTCAATATAATGTTGCTTAATAGCTTTAACATTTGATAACCATTTATCGTTTTCGGGTGGACAATATTTAGGAGCGATTGATTCCAGAGTTGTTCGACCTTGTGATATGTAGTAATCGCCCATAAACTTTCCAAAATGCTCAATGGAATCATCAATTGATCCATATTGAATTCTTCCTGTATCGTTAGTCGCTCCAACTAAATTATTTCTAACTCTAGCGGAATATGACGTTCCATACGAAGATTCTAATGACATAATAGCAAGAATATCCAATGCATTCATAGATGCATAATTTTCTGCTTTGAGTACAGCATCTTCAATACCGTACAACTTAGAATCAGTAATCCCATTGTCGGTTAACACAATTCGGATCACTTCTCTCAACATCTCTGATGGGATGTTAGATTTTTGATCTGTTTCATAACAAAATGATGCTCGAATAGCTGCCTGTTCTTTTACTCTTTTCAATTCTTCAACGTGTGCATCGATTTCTTTGAAGATAATATCAGCTGTGTTTTTATCGAAAGTGGTCGGGTCAATTATCTTACTATTTACTACAGGAACTTCAATATTTTCCTCTACAAAATCATTTGTTGTAAAGGTAGTTTGTTTATTGGGATCTACAGCTTCATCTCCATTATCAACGTTTACGTCTACTTCTTCGGCAACTATTGTTGGATCAATCTCATCCGCCGTAACTATATCCGAAGACGGTACAGCTACATTAACCACATCAGCATAGTACTTTTCCTCAGATGCAGTTACATGTGACGGGAAACAGCAGGCGACCGTTGTAATAACGATCATGTAAAAAAGTGTATCTTGCATCGTTCTAACCCAATCGTGTAAATAATGTCTTTTGTTTTTTCGTGAAGTCATAAAACTCCTCCTTTAGAATAATATATCATGTGTAGTAATCTATGTAAATCTCATAAGAGAATTATTGTCTAAATGTATAATATATAGATAGAAATATAAAAGGATATAGAGAGGAGTATATAATATTACTTACACTCCTCTCTATATCATGAAATACTTAAATCGATAAATAATTTTTTATTGAAATTTCACCTGAACGCGTTAAACAGATTAATTTGACACGATCGAAATCGCCTTTATCAATAACTGCAGTACAAACAGTATCATCATCCATGATATAAACCATTCGTTCAACTGCTGCAATATAACTATCAATCTGTTGGTTCTTTTCGGTAAATAAAGTATTTGCGTATTCATTAGACACAAATCTTCCATAATGTCTATTGATGAAAGATTCAATTTTTGTCAAATCGAACGTCTCCGCGAATGAGCCACCATCTGCCGACAATGATTCTTTTTTTCGTAACTGTCTATCTGATTCATATCGAATTCTTTCTTCATCTACGTTCCTAGAATCAAAATTGTTCCCAGAAAGTTCAGTTAAAGCCTCTAATAATACATCACATTCTATACGATTAGTTGTAAACATCGTATTGATCGTCTCGTTGAATTTAACAACTCGTGAGCCTGCAATGATATCAAATTTAGTATACCAATATACTAAGATAAAGTAAGTATATACTTCCTCTTGGTTATTTGCTATAACCTTATAAAAGAATTCGTCGATAGTGTTAAGAAGTGAAGCCCAGTTTATTAATATAGAAGGTAATATATTATCGAAGAGCTTCTCTATTTTTTCAAGAAGATTCTCTTTAGAAATTTCATCACCTACATTAGTAATAAGTTCTTTTTGCTGTAGTAATTTATCCTGATCTACATCAGCGGTTTCCATACCAGGCTTTTTTATAACCTGAGTGTAAGGTACAATTGCAGAATAATGTAATATAGCACTTTCTAACTGTGCAGATTCATATTGATGTTTCCGAATATTGTTAATTGTAGTATCGATATATGATATTAGATTCTGAAAATCTATCTTACTGTTAGATAGCTCCTTCCTAATCCCCATTAGAAGGGCTTTAGCCTCCGATATAGGATATGGTCGTTTAATAATGCGGACAATCTTAGCCCCATATAAAACATGTAACCACTTATCATTATTTGCATCTGTGGCTTCTTTG
>Ga0172378_10005363_pt1 | contig 11973 bp, 7 predicted proteins | sample GrowelOW332metaG_FD_119755 | JGI IMG/M metagenome (GOLD analysis project Ga0172378, IMG submission 119755) | Groundwater microbial communities from an aquifer near a municipal landfill in Southern Ontario, Canada - Pumphouse #3_1 metaG | ecosystem: Environmental > Aquatic > Deep subsurface >... | reverse complement strand
GATGAAGAGCATGGCCCTGTAACTGACCGTACCTTCCGCATTTATTCGGATCACCGATATGGGATCTTCGAAGTCACGGAACTTATTCTTGTAGAATTCCTTGCATTCCTCGTCGGATGCTTCCGATTTGCTTTTTTGCCATACTGGGACCATACTGTTTATGACCTTGTCCTGGACCTTTGTGATATACTCCTTTTTAGGCTTACCGTTCTCGTCGGTCTCTCCTGTCTCCTTGTATTCGCCAGATTCTATGTCCATATGGATCGGCCAGCGGATATAATCGGAGTATTTCTTCACAAGGTCTTCTATAGTGAACGCCTCGAGATACTGGCTGTAGTCATCGATGTCTTTGTCCGTTTTGATGTGCATTATGACATCGGTTCCAGAATCGGTCTTTTCGCATTCCGTGATGGCATATCCTTCTAAGCCGTCACTTACCCATTGATATGCCTGGTCGGTCCCGAACGCTTTGGAAATGACAGTGACCTTATCAGAGACCATGAAGGTGGAATAGAAGCCTACACCGAACTGTCCGATTATGTTGCTCTCGGTGTTGTTTCCGATCTCTGTCTTGAAATCAAGAGAACCGCTGTGCGCGATGATACCGAGATTTCTCTCCAGGTCCTCTTTGTTCATTCCGATACCATTGTCGGAGACGGTCACGGTACGTGCTTCCTTGTCCAAGGATATCCTGATCTTGAGATCATCCTTGTTTATGCCGAGCGATTGGTCGGTCATTGCCTTGTAATTCAGTTTATCGATCGCATCCGATGCATTTGATATGACTTCTCGAAGGAATATCTCTTTGTGAGTGTATATCGAGTTGGCCATAAGGTCAAGGAGGCGTTTTGATTCTGCTTTAAACTGTTTCTTTGACATTTTTTTCACTCCTGCATTTTTCGTTTGCTATTTTCTATTTGATTGTTTGTCCTTCTATAAAATTACAGTTTTGATACTATGAAAGTTGTTTATTTTTAAGATATATGCGTCTCTTTTTCAGAGTGTCGTGAGTGTCATACGTATATCGGATGTACTCTCAGTTCTTGCGATATCGGATGGTATTTGTCAGTTTTTAGGATGTAAGCCTTCCTACCAATTATGTCAAAATAGTTGCTTTTGACGTCTACGAATTCAAAATTATCCAATTCCAGATATATTATTAGTCAAATTACCACAAAAATTGGTAAAGTATATTCATTTGACTAATTTAATCGTAAAATGACAAATGTTTTATGCAACCTACTTAATCTATTAATCCCGTTGGTTCAACATGAAGTTCATATTTATCACCGGCGGGGTTATATCGGGGCTCGGAAAAGGTGTGACAGCCTCGTCTATCGGACGTCTTTTGATCTCAAGGGGCTTATCGGTATCTGCGATCAAGATCGATCCGTACCTCAACGTCGATGCAGGGACGATGAATCCCTTCGAACACGGAGAGGTCTACGTTCTGGATGACGGGGGAGAGGTGGATCTCGACCTCGGCAATTATGAAAGGTTCATGGATCTTTCCCTGACGAGGGATCACAACATCACCACAGGGAAGGTCTATAGATCGGTCATCGACAAGGAAAGAAAGGGAGAATATCTCGGAAAGACCGTTCAGATCGTTCCACATATTACCAATGAGATACGTTCGATGATTGTGCACACCGCCAAGAACACGGGTGCGGACGTAACCATAGTGGAGGTCGGCGGTACGGTGGGTGATATGGAATCCATGCCTTTCCTCGAATCGGCAAGACAGCTGCAGATGCAGGTGGGGAAGGACAATTGCATCTTTATCCATGTGACCTATGTCCCTAAACTTTCGACCGTCGGGGAACAGAAGACAAAACCTACGCAGCATTCGGTGAAGGAGCTTATGAGCCTGGGGATAATTCCCGATATCATTGTCGGAAGGTCTTCCGAACAAATGACCGACGATATCCGCAAGAAGATATCCATGTTCTGCAACGTTCCCGTAAATGCGATCATATCCGCACAGGATGCCCGTTCCATATACGAAGTACCGATCACGCTTGAGAAACAGGGAATAACGGAGTATATTATCGAGCTTCTCAAATTGAATGCTTCCATCTCTGAAAGGAAGATGAAGGACTGGGAGGATTATCTTGACAGTGTTCTGTGTCCGAACAATGAGGTATGCATCGCCATTGTGGGGAAATATACGGCATTGGCCGATTCCTATCTGAGTCAATTGGAATCCTTGACACATGCTGGTGCCAAGATAGATACCAAAGTGAGAGTGAAGTTCGTCGATTCTGATGATCTTCTGAAAGATACGTCTGTGTTGAATGATATTCACGGTATCCTTGTTCCAGGAGGGTTCGGTGTCAGAGGGGTGGAGGGAAAGATCATTGCATCAAGATTTGCGAGAGAGAACAAAGTTCCGTTCTTGGGTGTGTGTCTCGGATTTCAGATCGCAACCATCGGCATTGCAAGGGATAGTTTAGGATTGGATAACGCTGACAGTACCGAGTTCAATCCGAAAACGAAGGACCCGGTCATCTTTTTAATGGATGAGCAAAAGAATATCAAAGACAAAGGTGCAACGATGCGTCTGGGTGCGCAGGACGTGCTCATTCAGAAAGATTCAAAATCATACGAACTGTACGATTCCGAAAAGATCTCTGAAAGACACAGGCACAGATATGAGGTCAATCCGGAATATATCGAAAGATTGGAATCTGTAGGCTGGAGATTCACAGGGCGTTCAGACAATGGGAAGAGGATGGAGATCGGGGAATTGGAAAATCACCCGTTCTTTGTCGCATCGCAGTTCCATCCTGAATTCAAATCAAGGCCACTTTCTCCTTCGCCTTTGCATCGTGGGTTGGTAAGTGCCGCATTGGAATACAAAAATTCATTGTATTAGCTTAATTAATCAATTAAGTAGACATTTGTCTAATAAAATGTGTTTATGTAAAGCAAATGCACTGAGATATAGAAATCTATATTAGTAATAAAGAAATCACAATCATGCGCAGATATACATTTGAACAAAGATCAAGACGTTTAGCGGTCGATTTGAAACTGAGTGTATTTAATTCAATATCGTCGTTCTCTGAATGAGAGCCGTCTTTATGCATCAAAAGAAGGGATGAAGATTAGAGCAATAGGACTTTACGATCCGATCAATGAGCACGATGCGTGCGGTGTCGGAATGGTTGCCGATATCAGCGGAAGGAAGGACCATCAGATAATCGAGAACGGTCTCAAGATATTGGAGAACATGGCGCACAGAGGTGCTGAGAATGCTGACGGCATGACCGGTGACGGTTCAGGTATACTTGTGCAGATCCCTCATGATTTTATCGTGTCTCAGGGGATATCTGTTCCGGAGGCCGGAAGGTATGGGACAGGGATAATATTCCTTCCAATGAATGATGAGGTCTCAAAAGAATGTATGAAGGCGTTTAGGTCAGAATGCAAAGGGCTCGATCTCAGCATCATTGCAGAAAGAGATGTTCCAGTCAATCACGATTCCGCCGGACCGATCGCAAGAGAGGTCGAACCCCGCATGGTTCAGGTGTTTATCACAGGATCGTACAATTCGGATATCTTTGAGCAAAAATTATTCCGTTTAAGGAAGAAGATAAGCAACGAACTCACTAAGTTGACGGATGAGTTCTACATATGCAGCCTTTCATCAAAGTGTATGGTGTACAAGGGCATGCTCACACCCATGCAGCTCAGGAAATACTATCCAGATCTGTCTCACCCGCAGTTCAGATCTGCAGTTGCATTGGTACACTCAAGGTTCAGCACCAATACTTTTCCGATGTGGAAGCTTGCTCAGCCCTTTAGGATGCTATGTCATAACGGGGAGATAAACACCATTCGTGCTAACAGGGACTGGATGGCCGCAAGGGAGAGCGTTATGCAATCCGACAGACTTCCGGAGATGAACGAGTTGTATCCCATAATTCAGGGTAAAATGAGTGACAGTGCGTCCCTGGATAACGTATTTGAATTTCTTGTCAGGTCCGGAAAGACGATACCGAACGCACTCACAATGATGATCCCAGAGTCCTGGAACGATAAAAATCCGATCCCGGACGAACTTAAGGCGTATTACGAATATCACAGCATTCTCATGGAACCGTGGGATGGACCTGCGGCAGTGTTGTTCACTGATGGGAGGTATGCCGGCGGTATGCTTGATCGTAACGGACTCCGTCCGGTTAGGTATACCGTAACGAAGGACGGAATGATCGTAATGGCATCTGAGGCAGGTGTCATAAAGATCGATGATGAAAATATCGAAAGCACCGGAAGGCTGAGGCCAGGTAAGATGCTTTTGATCGACCTACAAGAAAATAGGATCATCCAGGATGACGAGATCAAGAACGGGCTTGCCAAGGAATATCCGTATAGGAAGTGGCTGGACAAAAATCGTGTGGAGATGGAATCTGTATCATCTGGAAGAAAGGTCGAGAGAAAGATCGCCGGGCATAAAGAATTCCTTCAGGTGTTCGGTTATACCAAAGAGGATTCAGATGTTATCATCGGTCCCATGGCAACTAATGGAAGTGAACCATCTGGATCCATGGGGAACGATACGCCATTGGCGATACTTTCAGAGAAGCCTCAGAGACTGTTCAATTACTTCAGGCAGATGTTTGCACAGGTGACCAATCCCCCGATCGACCCTATAAGGGAAGAATTGGTGATGTCCCTTACAGGATATGTTGGATCGATCCACTGGAACATTTTAGACCCAATGCCGGAACTTTGTAAGGTGGTGAAACTTAAGCATCCGATCATCACGGACAGGGAATTGGATCTGATCAGAAATCTGCAATACAAGGGATTCAAGACCGTGACTGTTACCATGACCTTCACTCGCGAGGAAGGGCTTGAGAATGCAATAGGCAGGATGTGTAAAATGACCGAGAATGCAGTGGATGAAGGTGCTGCATACGTTATACTTTCAGACAGATCTGTAGATAAGTACAACATTCCCATTCCCTCGCTCTTAGCTGTTTCAGCGGTACATCAGTATCTGTCCGATAAGAAGAAGAGGATCCAGACCGCGCTGATCGTGGAATCAGGAGAACCAAGAGAGGTTATGCATTTCGGACTTTTGTTTGGGTACGGTGCGAATGCAGTGAATCCTTACATGTCATACTCTCTGATAGATTCAATGGTCTTGGACGGCAGACTTAAGATCGATATCGATACCGCAGAACGTAATTATATCAAGGCATCAGAAAAGGGATTGATGAAGATCATGTCCAAGATGGGCATATCGACATTGAGGAGCTATCGCGGTGCGAAATTGTTCGAAGCACTAGGGATAAACAACAATGTTATAGACAGATATTTCCGTGACACAGCATCCAACATCGGCGGTCTTTCACTGAAGAATATCGAAAAAGAAACGATCGATGTACACACGCATGCATTCATCGAAGGCGATCCATCAATGGAAATGGATATTGGCCAGTATGTTTACAGGGGCGGAGGAGAACTACATTGTTGGTGTCCGGCCTCGATCAGGGCACTTCACAAGGCCGTGAGGGAAAAAGACAATAGGTCGTATCAGGATTTTGCGGATCTTTCGGATAATAAGCTGTATTTCATAAGGGATCTGATGGATCTAAATGGTTCACCGATATCGCTTGATGAGGTCGAATCTGCCGAGTCCATCATGAGGCGGTTCGTTACCGGTGCCATGTCGTTCGGTTCTATAAGCAAAGAGGCGCACGAAACACTGGCCGAAGCAATGAATGCCATCGGCGGTAAGAGTAACACCGGGGAAGGGGGAGAAGACCCCGCACGGTTCAAGCCTTATGCTGATGGAAGGAACACAAGGAATGCCATCAAGCAGATCGCATCGGGAAGGTTCGGGGTCACAACAGAATATCTTGTGAATGCGGATGAGATTCAGATCAAGATAGCGCAGGGTGCGAAGCCGGGCGAGGGCGGGCAGTTGTTGGGATTCAAGGTGGATGAGGTGATCGCCGCGACAAGGCGTACAATGCCTGGTATAACACTTATATCGCCACCGCCTCATCACGACATTTATTCCATTGAGGACCTGAAACAGCTGATATTCGACATGAGATGTGTCAATCCTTCAGCGAGGATAAGTGTAAAGCTCGTTTCAGAGAATGGTGTCGGGACCATCGCAGCCGGTGTTGTCAAGGCAGGTGCCGACATGGTACTTATCAGCGGGTCTGACGGAGGAACGGGAGCAAGTCCGTTATCATCAATAAGGTATGCTGGACTTCCATGGGAGTTGGGCCTTGCGGAATCGCAGCAGACCCTTGTCCTGAATGGATTGCGGGAAAGGGTCCGTCTCCAGGTCGATGGCCAGATCAAGACAGGTAAGGATGTGGTGATCTCTGCTCTATTGGGGGCCGAAGAATATGGATTCTCCACTGCGCCGTTGATCGTCATGGGATGTATCATGGATCGTAAGTGTCATACGAATATGTGTCCGGTCGGTATAGCGACACAAAATACCGATCTGCGCGCGAAATTCAAGGGTACCAAAGAGCAGCTTATTCAATACTTCAGATTTGTTGCGGAAGATGTCAGAAGACATTTGGCAGGTCTGGGTTTGCACTCACTGGATGAGGCAATAGGACGTTCCGATCTGATAACGCAGAAGATCACAGGGGTAGAGAAGACAGATTCTGTGGACATCTCCAAGATAATCACAAAGATTCCGGAAACAAAGAGATTCATCAGAAAATACCATGATGAGTTAGAGACCCTTGACAAAAAGATCATCGAGGATGTTTTTTCCTCGCAGAACAAAACGATGGATCTGCACTATAGCATATCCAACATCGATCGTTCAGTTGGTGCGATGCTCTCCGGAGAGATGGTCCGGAAGAGTTCACATAAGCATACGAATGTGATATTCACCGGTATTGCGGGTCAAAGTTTTGGAGCATTCCTTGTTGACGGATTGACATTCACATTGATCGGTGGTGCCAACGATTATGTCGCCAAGGGTCTGGATGGAGGAAAGATAGCTATACTTCCGTCAAATGAAAAGGTCCTTGAGAATGCAATTGCAGGGAATACGATAGCATACGGTGCAACCTCTGGGGAATTGTATATAAGAGGTACCGTTGGAGAAAGGTTCTGTGTACGTAATAGCGGTGCAATGGCCGTTGCAGAAGGTACGGGGGATCATTGCTGTGAATATATGACAGGCGGAAGGACCGTCATTCTCGGTAACGTAGGAAGAAATTTTGCCGCAGGGATGTCTGGTGGTATCGCATATGTGCTGAATGAGGACGGGATGTTTGACAGACATTGCAATATGGATATGGTAGAACTGTCATTATTGGATGAGTATGACGAAAAAGAGCTTCATTCGATAGTCGAGTCACACCTGAGGTACACGGGCAGTCCTAAGGCCAGAAGCATATTGGATGGGTGGGAAGAACACAGGTCTAAATTCCTAAAGGTCCTGCCGATAGGCTACAAGGGATTGTTGATGAAAGGCAAGATATCAAAATAAACTCACCGGAAGCAAATTATCTTCTAGAAGGTACGGATCAAAGATTCGAATGGACAACGCAGTCACTCTGATCATCGGATCTATCGTTCTCCGAATGGGTCGGGATTACGATTTGTCCCTCTCTCCATGCTATAAATAGATTCATTGCCGATATGACAGTTGAGGCAGGTAATTGGACGAGATCTACACCATGTTTTGGATTTTGCAATACATAGGGGTCGTTGCCTTTGCAATATCGGGGGCTGTCCTTGCAATTCAGAAAAAGATGGATATTTTCGGTATTCTCGTACTTGCGGTCGTGACTGCGGTCGGTGGCGGCGTATTGAGGGATATTCTTTTGGGCGTTATTCCGCCGTCTATGTTTACCAGCTATGGTCCGGTCACAGTAGCGCTCATAACAGGTATAATGTGTTTTCTTGTAGCGTATTATTGGAGATATGATGAAAAGCTTGAAAGACATCTGAACATCTCTAATAATCTACTCAATATTTCCGATGCTTTGGGTCTTGCAGCATTCGTCATTGCCGGCGCTGACGTTGCCATATCAACAGGGCACGGTGGCAATATGTTTCTTGTGATCTTCGTGGCCGTAGTTACCGGTGTAGGTGGAGGCATTATGAGAGACATCTTGGCAGGTGAGGTCCCTTCTATTTTCACTAAGAGGATATACGCTCTTGCTGCGATGATCGGAGCATTTGTTTACTACGAGATGTATCTATTTTATCCACTATTCGGAGTTATGGCCATCGTTACCATCTTTGTAATTCTTACTATCCGTGTACTTGCAGAACATTACAATTTACAGTTACCTGTGGTTGGCGATAAATTGTAAATTGTGTTGCGTTTAATAAAGGAAAATAAAAGGTTTAAGGACGACTTGTAAAAATGCAGATCCGATACGTGTTCATTTGAGATCTTTCACAAGAATCAGATGCCATCCGAATTCGGTTTTCACAGGACCTACTACTGAACCTTTATTTGCTGAGAATGTTGCTGTTTCGAACGGTGCAACCATATCTCCGCGGCCGAACCATCCGAGATCTCCGCCTTTTTTTCCTGAGGGGCAGGTAGAATATTTCTTAGCAAGATCTTCAAATTTTTCTCCTTTGTTGATCCTATCGAGGAGGTCTTTTGCTTCTTTTTCGGTTTTGACTAAAATGTGCGCTGCACAGGCTTTTTTTGGCATGTCTGAAGGGTAATAGATTAGTTATAAATATAGTTGCCAAAAGGGTAAGAATCATTTATCGCGGATTTTGTTTTTAGATAAGCCCCTGGCTTCAAAAAATGTAATACTTTTTAAAGAATCTTATGCGTTACTTTTATTGAGATGTAAGATATTAATATACAGTTAACTTAGAGAATTTAGGGAAGGGAAGGCTTTAATGATCAGAAAATTAACTTTGAATGATGATCTCATATTGATTGCGAATATGATGTATGATGCACATTTCAGTTATCACTATCTTCTAGGTGAGAGAGAAGAAGCAGTGCCCGTCCTTGCTCGGTTGGTCGCACTTGAGCATACCATGTGTTCATATCAGAATATATGGGTACATTGTGACGAGGACAATACGATCGATGGAATTTTTGTTGGTTATATCCCAGGCAAGATCGATGTCAAAGCACGTAAGGTTGAAAGTAGAACGGTCCTGTCATTCATGGAATTCTATAGATTTGAAAAACATCTGAAAAGGTATTCCAAAATGATCATACATGAACCAAACGGATCCTACATAAATCTGATGTTTATTGTAAAGGAAGCTAGAGGAAAAGGCATAGCATCGGATCTCATGAAAGTATTCTGTGATTTTTCAAGAGAGAATGGTTGCGAAGCGATCTATATCGATGTCAGTGTTAAGAATGACGTTCTGCTGAAACTTGTCAGGGACAGGGGATTCAAAGAGCAATCCCTCACTGAAGTAAATTTCCAGAATATAATGCTCTATCGTATGATGAAAAAGCTCGATTGTTCCAGCGATGAGAATAAGTTGACACGCCAGAGTTCGTTGACCGATTCTAGATTCAAAGAATAAGTCCTTGGAATGTCGTATTTTTTTCATTGAATTGAAAATTGCGCTCTAGTTGATATGTTGACCCTGGAACAGACAATTCGTTTGATATTTCGGTTCACATGTCAGATTAACGCCCAATTTCCTGAGTACTATTTCGTCAACCGATGACAGGATCACTGATGTATGTACTTCACACCCTCTGAGCCTAGGGAGTTGTATGAATGCCTTCTTTGCATTGCGGTCGGTATTGGCGCAGATTGATAGTGCAACTAGCATTTCATCAATGTGCAATCTCGGATTTTTATTTCCCAGATAGTCAACCTTGAGTGTTTGAACGGGATTGATGACCTCTGGTGCGATAAGGTGAACATTGTCATCGATTTTTCCGAGTATTTTGAGGGCATTAAGGAGCATAGCAGATGATGCGCCGAGAAGCGGTGATGCTTTGCCAGTCACAATAACGCCGTCGTCTAATTCGATCGCAGCGACTGGTACACTGAGGTCTTTGGCTCTCTCCCTCACTGCCGTGACAACTTTGCGGTCATCGACAGAAATGCCTGCCTGTTTCATCAATAGTTCTATTTTGAATACGCTGTTGTTGATCGTATCGCCCTGTTTCTGTTCAAGTAAGGCATGGAAATAACGGCGAATGATCTCATTATTGGCTGCTTTACAGACGATACTATCATCAAAGATACAGTTTCCGGCCATGTTGACGCCCATATCTGTTGGTGATCTGTAGGGGGATTTTCCGGATATTTTTTCCAGTATCGCATTAAGTACGGGAAATATCTCCACATCCCTGTTATAATTCACAGTGGTTTTTCCGTATGCTTCTAGATGGAAGGGATCGATCATATTGTTGTCGTTTAGGTCTGCTGTTGCAGCCTCATATGCAATGTTGATAGGATGTTTTAGGGGAAGGTTCCATATTGGGAACGTCTCGAATTTTGCATATCCTGCAGATGTACCTTTTCGTTGCTCGTGGTAAAGTTGCGAAAGACAGACGGCCATCTTTCCGCTGCCAGGTCCGGGTGCTGTGACTACGACAAGTGGGTGTGTGGTCTCTACATAATCATTTTTTCCATAGCCTTCATCGCTTACAATGAGAGGTATGTTGGAAGGATAGCCTTTGATAGGATAGTGACGATAAACCTTGGTATCCAATGATTCTAATTTCTTTTGAAAAGCTTCAGCGGCAGGTTGATTGCTGTATTGTGTCATGACAATACCGCCGACGTAAATGTGTCTGTCTCTAAAAGAATCGATCAGGCGCAGAACTTCAAGATCATATGTTATCCCGAGATCCCCTCGGATCTTCTTTTTCTCAATATCATTGGCATTTATGGTTATGATGGCCTCAGCCTGATCTTTAAGTTGCATCAGCATGCTTATTTTGCTGTCAGGTTTGAATCCAGGCAGTACTCTTGATGCATGATAGTCATCAAACAGTTTTCCGCCGAATTCCAGGTACAGTTTTCCGCCGAACTTGTTAACGCGTTCTTTGATATGTTCGGATTGGGTCTTCAGATACATATCGTTATCAAAGCCGATTTTCATGAAATTGCATCCTGTCTAATCATGAATGCCACGCATATTCTATAATGATTCTGGCGAACATTGTGATTTATTGGATGCTAGGGACAATTCTACTGTGTTATTTTGCGGTCCTTGAAATACAGACAAACTTTGTATAAGTGGGAAGCGTTCGGTATGTCATGGCTGTGAACCAGAAAGAACATTGGAATTGTATTTATTCAGACGATCCTTCTTATTTCGGAGATTCACCAAGTCTATTCTGCACCCGTTGTATCAATGTGATGAAAGAGTCGAAATGTGCCTCAGTCCTGGAATTAGGTCCTGGGCAGGGAAGAGATACGAAATATCTCATTGATTCCGGAATGAGAGTCATGACCGCAGATTACAGCGAAGCAGCATGTCAGCAGCTTCAAAACAGGTTCGGAAATAAGATCGCGGTAATGCAGACCGATCTTCGTGAAGGTGTGAAACTGCCAAGAGCATCTGTAGATGCTTGTTTTTCACACATGCTGTTCACAATGGATTTTACTGATGAGCAGCTCTCCAAATTAATGTCCGATCTCAAAAATGCTGTTGTTCCCGGCGGTCTGATAATGTTCTCTGTGAGGAATCAAAGGGATCCTGGATTCGGAAAGGGGGAGAATCTTCATGACGGTGTGTGGGAAAATGAGAAAGGCTTTGCAGTCCGTTATTTTTCTGAGAGGGACGTACGTAAACTTTCTGAGGGGTTTACGATCGAAAGTATCACCGAGTATAACGAAGGCCCTAAGATATTGTACTGTGTAGTTCTTAGGAATTAAATTCATTGAGCCTTTTGTCCCAATATTTCCTCTATTTCCTTTTCTGAGGCCTTGCGATATTCACCAGATCTAAGATCTCCGAGCACTATGTTCATGATCCTTATACGCCTTAGTGACATTACTCTATAGTCGAAGT
>Ga0172378_10005362_pt1 | contig 11974 bp, 12 predicted proteins | sample GrowelOW332metaG_FD_119755 | JGI IMG/M metagenome (GOLD analysis project Ga0172378, IMG submission 119755) | Groundwater microbial communities from an aquifer near a municipal landfill in Southern Ontario, Canada - Pumphouse #3_1 metaG | ecosystem: Environmental > Aquatic > Deep subsurface >... | reverse complement strand
GATTTGGTGTTTTTAAATGAGTCAGACAAGTAAGTTTAGAATTTATCATAGAAAACAAGATGTGGGTAAAAAAATAGAGCAGTTGCATCGAAGTGAACAACTGGCTATTGGTATTATCGACGTAGGAACAAAAGAACAGCTTAGAGCATGTTTGAATACATATATCAATGAAATGAATTGTTGTCTTCATGCTATTATTAGTAGTGAGCGGGGTGATATTAATACCCTACAAGAAGAGTTTCCTGATGTTTCTTTCATTGTATTTAATACAATAGGCTATCTTGGTGAATTAATTAATGCTGTCGCTGATGAGTGTTTCACAACCTATTTTATGATTGTGAGAAGCGATATGGAAGTGGTCCGTTTTGATGGAGCATATATCCTTTCTCTCTTCAATGATTTGCGCTCTCCTGGGGTGATTGTCCCTTGTCTTGCAAATAGTAATAAAGAGATTATTCCTTCCATGCGATCCCCTCGTATGGTTGGTACTTTGATTGACCCAGATTCTTATTTCCCTGTTATGAGTGATACAAAAATGTATCAAAGTCTCTATCCTTTCAAAGGTGTTGGCTTTTATGATAGAGCTCTTTTCCAACGCCTTCGAGGGTTTGATGCTTCGATTCCAAGTGAGTATTGGCAGTGTTTGGAATTTGGTTTGCGGTGTAATCAAATGGGAAATACGATTGGGTGTACCAGTAGTTTTATCATGAGTTTTCCCGATCGTCTCTCCATTATTGAAGATAGATCACTTTGCGATGCCGTTGATAAAATCCATACTAAAAGTTTGGGTGTTGAAACAATCAATGGGAAAAATTTTGCTGCTAAATTTAGAGGTCATTTTGACCGTAAGACCTTTAATGACGAAGTCAAAAAGCGACTTCCTTTTCTCATAAAAAAAGATTGGACAGCACTCTGCAGTTCTTGGGTTTATCCTGAAGGTATTGAAGATGACCTTAAGAATAATTGTGGAAAGAGTGATAAAAAATCATCGAAAAAGGGGAAGAAATAGACGTGAAGAAGTTAATCCTGGCTCTCTGTCTTTGCTTCACTCTTTTTCCTCTTTTTGCGCTTGATCCCTACAGTTATCCAGTTTCAACGCTTTTTATTGACCCCGGTCATGGTGGCAAAGATTCTGGTGCCGTAAGAGAATGGGATTTTGGAACGGTACAAGAAAAGGATATTAACCTTGCAGTAGCTCTTCAATTACGAGATTACTTACAGGCAAAAGAGCCCAGTCTCACCGTTTTGATGACCCGAGATACTGATGTTTTTTATTCACTTGCTCAGCGCGGTGATATGTGTTATCAAACGGTGATACCACCACACACGTCCATGTTGTATCTTTCTATCCATGCAAATGCATCCGATTCCATCGATGCTTCAGGCTTTGAAGTGTATACGCGTCTGCAAGACAGACAATTACATCTCTTTGATACATCGACGCCTCTCTTTAATATTCCTTTTTTTAGTAATTCAACCATGGAAGAATTGAATAAAGGGCAAATTGCTGGGTCTCTTTCCTTTGCAAAAGCACTGGATTCTTCTTTAGCAACAGTTTTTCCTCTCGCACTCAATCGGGGAGTAAAAGAAGATGATTTGTACGTATTAAATGGCTGCCGAGCGAAAGGTTGCTTAGTGGAACTTGGTTTTTTATCCAATAGGGATGAGGCTCTTCAACTCACGAATTCTCAGTGGCAACAACAAGCAGCTCAAGCTTTAGGTGATGCAATTATTGCCTCACTCTAAAAAAAATCCAACCTTGAGAGATAGACTCTTGTTGGATTTTGTTTTAAAAAGCGTAGGTTCATCTGAGGGTGAACAGAGCAATGCTAGATTTCATTTTTGAGCATGTCATATGCTTTTGAAACACCAAGTTTAATGCATTCATCACAGGATATAAGGGCATTTCCTTCTACAGGGGTTGGTCCTTTTATCTCCTTACAGATTACTGATCCTGCTTCTCTGTTGAATCTATCAATGAGAATACCATCAAGGACATAGGTTTTAGCCTTACTGAGCTTTGCGGCGTCTCCATTACTATTTGCTGCTGAAATTGCCATGATAGCACCGGTAAGACCACCACAGTAGCCTTCTTTGGTCCCCATACCACCACCAAAACCTTCACTTAATTGAAAGAGAACGGTGTGGTCAATGTTTAATATGCTGTCAAAGCTACAGAGGACGCTCTGTGAACAGGTGTAATTGTTTTTATGAAACGCAAGAGCTTTTTCAACTAATTCTTCTTTTGTAATGCCTTGTAAATCCATGTATGTATTCCTATTTTTTTATTGATATGTATCAAAATTTATTGATGTTACAATATATCTTGTACAAATTGAGATGTCAAGTAAAACAAGAGGCAGAATGTCATTCTGTCTCTTGTATACTCCGATTAAATTGTACGTGCGCTTCTGCTTTTACTTACTTTTGAGGCATGTTGCGATTGCTTGATCGAGTATGGCAATTCCTGCATCAATTTCATCTTCCGTGATGATGAGAGGTGGCACAAAACGAATAACATTGGTTCCTGCTCTTAAGATAAGGAGTTTGTGTGTAAAGCATTCTGCAATAATGGGGGCGGGTGCCATTTTCATGACGAGTCCCATCATCAGGCCCATACCTCTGACATCTTCGATTGCTGAAGGATATTTCTTTTTGAGTGTGAGAAGCTTATCGGTGAGGTAAGCTCCTTTATTTTTGACTGAAGTAAGAAATTCTTTGTCTCCAAGATAATCGAGAATATAGGAAGCTCCTGCCATTGCTACAAGATTACCACCAAATGTTGATGCATGGTCTCCAGCTACAAGAATATTATTTGCTTTACCCTTTGTAATCATTGCACCGGTTGGAATGCCTCCAGCTAGTGCTTTAGCCAGCGTTACAACATCGGGAATTACATCAAAGTTTTCATAGCAGAAGGCCTTACCTGTACGTCCCATACCACATTGGACTTCATCAAAAATAAGAATCAAATCTTGTTCATCTGCAATTTTTCTCAGGCCTTGTAAGAATTCTTTTGTTGCTGGAATAATACCACCTTCACCTTGTAAAGGTTCAACAATAATGGCACAGGTGTTGCTATCAACGAGGTTATGTACACTTGCTAAATCGTTGAACGTTGCATAACTAACATCACCCAGGAGGGGATAGAAATTTTTCTGATATTTTATCTGACCCGTTGTTGAAAGGGCACCAAAGGTTCTTCCATGGAAGGATTCTTTCATGCTAATAACACCATTTCTCCCGGTATTCTTTCCATATTTTCTTGCCAGTTTCAGTGCCGCTTCATTGGCTTCTGTACCACTATTGCAAAAGAATACTTGATCCATTTGTGATAACGTAACGAGTTTTTTTGCAACATCAATTTCATTTTTATTCCAATAAATATTAGAAGAATGGACCATGCCTTTCTTGATGGTATCAATGAGGGCTGCTTCGTAGCCTTCATTGCCATAACCGAGGATATTGACTGCAATCCCTGCTGTGAAATCGAGGTAATAGTTTCCTTCGATGTCTTTTACATAACACTCTTTTCCTCCATCTAAGACGAGGGGTAATTGACTATAGGTCGGGGTAAAAAGAGCGGTTCCTTCCTTAATTAATGCTTCATTGCTTTGTTGTGTTGTTTTATTCATTTTCCTCTGTTTCCTTTGTAAACATTGTTCCAATACCATTGGTTGTATAAATTTCAAGTAAAAGAGAGTGGGGCGTTTTTCCGTTGAGTATATGGACACTTTTTACGCCTTTTTCAAGCGCAGCCAGTGCACAGGTTACTTTTGGAATCATGCCTCCTGTAATAATACCTTGTGCAATATATGAGTGAGCTTTGCTCAAAGTCATAGTATTTATTTTTGTGGATGGATCATCTTGATCGAGAAGGATGCCTTCTGTATCGGTAAGAAATACTAACTTTTGACATTTCAGTGCACCCGCAATCACCGAGGCTGCATAATCTGCATTGATGTTGTAGGTTTTTCCGTCTGCACCAAAGGCAATAGGAGAAATCACGGGAACATAGTCTTTATCAAGCAGTGCTTCAATGAGGGTTGTATCAACGTGTGAAACTTCACCAACATAGCCGATATCTTGACCATTTTTACCCTGTTTCTTTGTTGCCTTGAGAGTATGACCGTCTTTTCCTTCAATACTAATGGCATTAATTCCTTCATTCTCCAAGTCAAGTACGAGTTTTTTCCCAATTGATCCAACAAGCACCATTTCTGCTATCTTTGCTGTTTCTTCATCGGTTACTCTCAGTCCATCTTTGAAGATGGATTGTTTGCCAATTTTTGTGAGCATAGAAGAAATATCATTACCCCCTCCATGTACAATAATGGGTTGGAGCCCTAGGAGTTTGAGCATGGATATGTCTTTAATGACCGATTTTCTGAGAATTTCACTTGTCATGGCGCTTCCACCATATTTAATGATGATTCGTTTGTTGTTAAATTTCTTGATATAGGGAATTGCTTCGAGTAGAATTTCCGCTTTTTCTATGATATCTTTCATGCTTAACTCCTATAATCGCCGTTGATTCTGACATATTCATAGCTGAGATCGCAGCCCCATGCCGTTGCGGTTGCACTTCCATCTGCGAGTGTTGCTGTAACTGCAACTTCTTTCTCAGTGAGGATTTCTTTTGCTTTTGTTTCATCAAATGCAAGAGGAACTCCTTGCTGAACGACAATAATTTTTCCCTTGGTGCTCTGAAAGCTTAAATCAAGACTTTCCAGTGAAAAAGAAGCTCCTGAATACCCCATGGCACAGAGAATACGTCCAAAGTTAGCATCTTTGCCAAAAAATGCAGCTTTGACCAGACTGGAACTAATGACGCTTTTGGCGAGGATTTTTGCATCTTGCGTTGTTTTTGCGCCACTCACCGTCATTTCAATAAAAGTCCCAGCTCCTTCTCCATCTTTGACAATGGATTTTGCAAGATGGGTGTGAACCAGCAGAAAAGCTTCTTTAAAAATTGCAAAAGCTTTGCTTCCTTCTTCTATTTTTGCACCTCCAGCCTGTCCATTTGCAAGGACGAGGACGGTATCATTGGTACTGGTGTCGCCATCAATACTAATCATGTTGTAGGTATCTTGAATGGAAGAGCCCAGGAGTTTTTGCAATGTTGCTTTTTCGATAAGAGCATCGGTTGTGATAAAACTTAACATGGTTGCCATATTGGGGTGAATCATACCAGAGCCTTTTGCCATGCCACCTATGTGTATGGTTGTTCCATCAATTTCAACCGCATAGGCTATTTCTTTTTTCATCTTATCGGTGGTCAGAATGGCATGAGCTGCTTGGTCTGCAGCAGTGGTACTGTGCAGAAGATGGGTACTACACAAGGTAATTCCCTTTTTTATTTGATCGATAGGAAGAGGTACTCCAATGACTCCAGTGCTACAAACTAAGACATTCTCTCCCTTTATTCCCAGTTCTGCTACAACGCTGTCAGCCATGGTAGAGGCATCCTTTAACCCTTGTAATCCGGTACAGGCATTTGCATTGCCACTGTTGATGACAACAGCGTTGACACTCTTTGATTCTTTGACAATTTTTCTGTCATAGACAACAGGAGCTGCTGCAACGGTATTTTGTGTGAAAGCGCCGGCAAAGGTACATGCTGTTTCACTGTAAATGAGTGCCATATCTTTTTTTGCTTTTTTGAGTCCTGTATGTAATCCTGCTGCCTGAAAACCAATAGCGGCACAAACGCCGCCTTCTATTTGATGTATTGTTTGCATTATTTTTTCTCTCTCATAAATGTCTGTCAGAAGAAACGTAAGGTGTGATTCTTTTCCTGATTCAATTTTTTTATGGTGCGATAAAGAGTCTTTGTGGCTCTTTTTCTTTAACGCTCGTTTGCTTACAAGGGATTTGATGCGTCGATATCAAGTCCTGTTGTTTGATCGAGTGAGAATCGAAGGTTCATATTTTGAACAGCCTGTCCTGCTGCTCCTTTTACCAAGTTATCAATTGCTCCAATGGCAACGATATTTCGAGTTCGCTCATCAATTCTATAGGCGATATCTATGCGGTTTGTTCCTAAGGTAAAACGTGTTTCAGGGAGTAAACCTTTTGCAAGGACATTGACAAATGGTGCTTCATTATAGAGACGAGCATAGGCCTGATCTACGTCATCTTGGGTTACTTCTGGTTTCAGGCGAGCCGTACAGGTTGCAAGAATACCTCTATTCATCGGAACGAGGTGAGGGGTGAATTGTACCATGACATTTGTTTTTCCTATCTCACTTAAAGCTGCTTCAATTTCAGGAGTATGACGATGTGTGGTCACTCCATATGCTTTTGATCCTGCATTGACTTCGCAAAAGAGATTTGCGGTGCTTTCTTTTCTTCCCGCTCCACTGACGCCACTCATGGCATTGATAACAATACTCGATGAATCAATTAATCCACTTTTTACTAAAGGAGCCAGGGTTAAAATAGAGCACGTTGTATAACAACCAGGGTTTGCAATGAGATTGGTTGTTGTGCAGCGTGTAGTATCAAGATCAGCGAGTGAATAGACTGCTTGTGCCAGAATTGCAGGCTGTGGAGCTTCTTTGTGATACCATTGTTCATAAACCTGTGGGTTCTTTAAACGATAATCAGCTCCAAGGTCAATAATGACTGTTTGTTTGAGTATTTCTTCAGTGATGAGGTTTTTTGCAAGTCCTGCAGGCAGTGCAAGAAAAACGACGTCACAAAGGGAAGCCGCTTTATGTATATCTTCTTCTTCAAGGATAAGATGAAGAGAACTCATTCCTGGATAAATGGAAGAGAAACTCTTCCCTGCATAGGAATGAGATGAAAGATATACTAATTGAGTCTTCTGGTGTTTTGTCAATAAATAGACGAGAGTTGCTCCGGCATATCCGGTCGCTCCAATTATTCCAGCTTTAATCATGTTCATCTCCTGTTGGTGAGATATTTGCATAAATATAATATAATATCAAGTAATTTATGCATTAATATTTAATAAATAGGAAAAATTTGCAGATTTTATGTATAAGTATGCAATAAGAGTAGCCTCTTTTTTTGTATGAACAGATGAAAATTGTGCCATTAAGCATAAAATTATGGTATATTTTTTCTTTTTAGCTCAAATTTATTGAAGGAAAGAGAAAGGAGTTGCCATTTTTTTGCTCTTGGGCATAATTTATGTATTTTGTTGGTAGTTTGTGGTATTTTTGAAAAAGCTTAATCTGATAACTATTTCTCCTGTATGGAAAAACAGTTCGATGTTTTTTTTTCACATTTGAAAAAAAAAGTTAAATGATTACAATGGAATCAGGTGATATAACCAGTGTTTGTTTCTTCTCCTAAAGAGAGGGAAAATTATGGAGGATCTCGTAATGACGACAATCAATGTATCTAATTTTAGAAAGAATTTGTTCAATATTTTAGAGCAGACTATTCAATTTAATGAACCTGTTACGGTAACAACCAAGGAAGGTAGTGCTGTGGTGATGAGTGAAGAAGATTATAAGGCACTCATGGAAACCGTATATGTTTCTTCTCCTCCAAAAATGAAGAGAAAAATACAATCAGGACTTGATACAGAAATTGAAGATTGTGTTGCAGAAAATAGGGTAGATTACAATGTATAAAATAGTTTTTAGTCCCTTAGCGGTAAAAGATTTAGAGAAGATAAATGCTTACGGATTAGGAAAAGATGTGAAAGATCTCATGGATCTTCTTCGTGATAATCCTTTCAAAACCGAACCACCGTATATCTCCCTTGTGGGTGAATTGACTGGTGCGTGTAGCAGAAGAATTAATTTTCATCATCGATTGGTATATCACGTTGAAGAAGCCATAAAAACCATTCAAATCCTTAGTTTATGGAATTATTAAAACACCTCATCTGAGGTGTGGCATTATCAGAAGAAGAGAATCACGGTGAATCGAGCTGTCTTGATGTGTTGCAAAAAGCGTTCAGATCAAACGAAGGAAAGTGAGTGAAGACAATAATACCATCGATTATTGTATCAAAATCTTCTTCTGATACTTCTCAACGTATTGAGATTCTTTTTTCTTAAGGTAAGTGGCGTCGCATTTTTCCTTGTGTTCTTTATCTTTTCTTCTTATTTTGCCTCCTCGATGAGACAAAAAAAGGATTGAGCTGTTGCCCAATCCTTTCGTGTTTTCTTGTCTTTAGCCAATCCAACTACTGTGGCTCTTTGATTCTTTCTCATCCATTGTCTTCAGTCTTTCTGCTGCAATTAATTCTCTCTTTAGATTTTTTAATTTGCGAGATAAGCTGACTTTATAAATATGAGGATTGATTCTTCTGAGATAAGATTTGTGGAACATTGCAATATTTTTCTTTGCTTCCGCTTGAATCTCTCTAAGAGGTTTTTCTGGTTGAAGTCTCACACCATTTTCCATCTTCTTGGTGATCAGAGGAACTTTTTTAGCATACATTCCTTTCTTCATGATGAACATATCGGAATCAGTAAAAGGATGATAGAAGGTGTAATCCTTTTCATCGCTCTTCATCTCTTCATCATTGAGTGCAATCAAATCTGCGAGTGCATTATTCTCTGTATCGTAGAAACGATATACCTGCTTAATTCCCGGATTTGTTGTTTTACCAAAACTATTAGAAATCTTCATGGTTGGAGTATAAGACTTTTCGCCTGCTTTTTTCTTTGCAGCAAGTTTGTATACGCCGTTGAGAGAACTTTGGAATCCACCTGTTACCAAGTGAGTACCAATTCCCCAACTATCAATAGGAACATTATCTTTGACAAGTGCTTCGATGATTTCTTCCGTCATATCATTTGATACACAAATCTGAGCATCGGTTAAGCCAGCTGCGTCCAGTTTATCTCTGATAATACGAGGAAGATACGACATATCGCCACTATCAATTCGTACACCAATACTTGGGAGACCTTTTGCTTTTTGTTCAAGACCGACGGTAATGGCATTATCAATACCACTTCCCAGGGTATCATAGGTATCAATTAAAAGAATTGCATTGTCTGGATAGAGTTGTGCAAACGCTCTAAATGAGTCTAATTCAGAATCAAAGGCCATAATCCAAGAATGAGCCATCGTACCTGCGACAGGAATACCATATCGTTTTCCTGCGAGTGTATGACTGGTTACTTGTGTACCACCAACAAATGAAGCACGTGCTGCAGACATTGCGCCATCATCACCTTGTGCTCTTCTGAGTCCAAATTCCATAATGACACCATTGTTACTTGCAAGACACATGCGTGAAGCTTTTGTTGCAATCAAGGTTTGGAAGTTTAAGGTATTCAAGAGCATTCCCTCAATTAATTGTGCTTCAATCATATTGGAGTGAACGCGTACAAGAGGTTCCCCTGCGAACACCACTTGTCCTTCATCGATGGTATAAATATCACCGGAGAAATGATAAGTTGATAAATAGTCAAGGAACTCTGGAGTAAATTTTTTGAGACTCTTGAGATATTCAATATCATCACTACTAAAAGTAAAATTTTCAAGTTTTGTGAGTAAATCTTCAAGGCCTGTAAATAAGGCATACCCACCGTTAAATGGGTTTGTTCTATAGAACATATCGAAGACAACATCTGGATTGTATCCAAGGGAATAAAACCCCTGCATCATTGTTAATTCATAAAAATCGGTTGTAAGAGCACTTGTTTTTTTCATGGTAAGTGACCTCCCCTCTATTTAGCTTTAAAGCTTAAAGCTATTATTCGTTTATTGCTTTATAAGCAATAAAAAGTGATAGCTCATATCCTGTGTACCAAGGCTGTATCAAATAAACCTCTGAATCCTGTATCAAGAGATATAATCCCTTTGAGAAACTCTTTCTCTTTCGATACCTGTGCATACACGTGTTTTGTTTGCACATTAACATGCCTTTTTTCTCCGTTGTATTCCTCTCTTTTTGATTCTCAAAGAAGGAGTCAGAGAAAAACTTATGTAAAGTACTTCGTTCTGTTTGACAGCGTTCGCTATTTGTATAATTATTATATTGTAATTTATGTTTATAAATCAAGGATAATACAACTATTAGCAGGGAATGGAGCTCTTTCTTCAATGAGGAAGAGACGAGTGAAAAAGGAAATGTACCATTACTGAGCATATGTGTGTATGTCTCGATACAATGCATCGATGCTGTTTTCTTGAGTCCTCTTTATGAGGTTGCATGGGCTATTGAAAAATTATATGAGGGAAAAGTGAATAAACAAAGTGAATTAGATACGATAATGGATGCATATGGCATACAAATTGAAGCATTAGATACGGCACAGATAGTTTGCTCAATGCAGATTAAGTCAGAGCATCTCAACTCTTTTCATGTTGCTTTTGGTGGGGTGCTTTTTCATGTCGCTGATCTTGCTGCAGGACGGGTCTTTATGGCAGATGGAAGTAATGGCCTGACGGTGAGTGGGACCATTCACTATGTTGCACCAGTTCCTTTGGGCACGGTAATCACCTGTACGGCAAAGATTATCAAGAGAGGGGTGAGACTCTCTTATATTGATGTAGTTATTACCAATGCTACTGGTGTTGTTTTCACCACAGTGAGTTATATTTTTTCAAAAGTTCAATATGAATAAAGAAGTGGTTGAGCTTTTGTGAAATACAAAGGGCTGTTGCACACATATATGTGGCAACAGCCCTTTGCTTTATCAATTCTTTGCTGTATGAAAAGATTGATAAAAGTGATTACTTTGCTTCAATCATGTCGAAGCCAGTGTAAGGAACAAGGGCTTCTGGAATCTTGATTCCACCATCTTCTGTCTGGTAATTCTCCATAACAGCTACCATTGCGCGAGAGAGAGCAACAGCGGTACCGTTCAACATGTGAACAAACTTGACGGAACCATCATCATCTCTGTAACGAATTTGGAGTGAACGAGACTGGTAATCAGTACAGTTACTTGTTGAAGTAACTTCACCGTATTCACCATTTTCACCTCTTCCTGGCATCCATGCTTCAATGTCGAACTTTCTGTAAGCTGGAGCACCGAGGTCACCAGTACATGTATCAACAACACGATAAGGAAGACCGAGACCTTGGAAGATTTCTTCTTCAACAGCAAGAAGTCTCTCATGGAAACCATCACTTTCTTCTGGAAGACAAATGATGAACATTTCAAGTTTTGAGAATTGGTGCACGCGATAGAGACCCTTAGAATATTGACCAGCACCACCTGCTTCACGACGGAAACAATGAGAGAGACCTGTCATTTTAATAGGAAGATCTTTTTTATCAATGATGGTGTCACTGTAGTAACCACCAAGAGTGATTTCAGCAGTACCAACTAAGCAGGTTCCTGTTCCTTCGATGGTGTAAATATTACTTTCAGCACCACGTGGGTTAAAACCAATACCATTGAGAATTTCTTCTTTTGCAACATCTGGGGTAATGAAAGGAGTGAAGCCATGCTTCATAACAATATCCATTGCATATCTTTCAAGTGCCATCTGCAGTACAACTGCTTTATTTTTAACATAGTAAAATTTTGGACCAGAAACTTTTGTTCCCTTATCGAAATCAAGAAGATCAAGTTTTTCGCCAAGTTGTACATGGTCTAATGCTTTAAAGTTGAATTTTGTTGGTTCACTAAAGAACTTAATAGCAAGACTATCTTTGTCTTCTTTGCCAATTGGAGCTTTTGGGTGAGCATAGTTAGGGATTCTTCTTGCTTCAATGTCAAATTCATCCTGAATAGCTGTAAGATCTTTTTGAATTTGAGCGATTTCAATTTTGAGGTTTTTCCCTTCTTCAATTAACTGCTTTCTGGTGTCCTGATCCATTTTGCCTTTCATTTTGGATGAATTAGCATTTCTTTGAGCGCGGAGTGTCTCATTCTTTTGAAGCAATTCAGCTCTTTTGGTTTGGAGTTCTTCAATGTGATCTAATGGTACATCCATAAATCTGTTTTTGATGTTTGCTTCGATCTCAGCATGTCTGGTTTTCAGTTCCTTGATATCAATCATGGTTATATATCCTTCCTCTTCT
>Ga0172378_10005361_pt1 | contig 11974 bp, 10 predicted proteins | sample GrowelOW332metaG_FD_119755 | JGI IMG/M metagenome (GOLD analysis project Ga0172378, IMG submission 119755) | Groundwater microbial communities from an aquifer near a municipal landfill in Southern Ontario, Canada - Pumphouse #3_1 metaG | ecosystem: Environmental > Aquatic > Deep subsurface >... | reverse complement strand
TTGCGAACGTCCATAAACGAACTGTTTGAAGACCTCTCTCATCGCGACGTTGATTGCATCGCAGACAAGATCGGTATTGAGCGCTTCGAGGATAGTCTTGCCCTGGATTGACTCGACCGCCATTGCGGCGCTGTGAGTCATGCCTGAGCATCCAATGGTCTCGACTAAGGCCTCCTTGATAATGCCGTTTTTGACATTGAGGGTGAGCTTGCAGGCGCCCTGCTGAGGAGCGCACCAGCCGATACCATGAGATAAGCCAGAGATATCTTTGATCTCCTTGGCCTTAACCCATGCCCCTTCTTCAGGGATTGGGGAAACGCCAGCATCTGCGCCGTTAACGACCCGGCACATCTTCTCCACTTCTTTCGTGTTGTCCATTAAAGGACCTCCTTTTCCTTTCTGTGGTATTCCCACAAACGATTTTTTGCCACTTGAACCATAGGATTTATCTCCTTTGTTCAGCGAGGTGATTCCACCCGAAGCAAGTTTACCCTTGATATAGGTTTTTTTAAAGCGACATCGTATGAAAATATCGGTAATTATGACCTCGCTTTTTGAGGGGCTTCTATACATTAAAGGCCTTAAAGACTATTATTTTGGCGTCGGTTCTGAGTTACTATGCATCAAATGAGCCAAGATGCCTCATCTAAAAACACGATTCTGGCTAATTAAATCTAAGCCTCCCCTGCTCCAATTAATAAGGGAAGAATAAGAGCCATATACTTGGCAAAAAGGAAAAATCATGAAAGATAGCAAATGCCCATATTCGATAGTCTACGAAGATAAGGATATCCTAGTCGCTTACAAGAAACGCGATGTGCTTTCAGTGGCAACGAATGATAAAAAGACTTACACGCATAACCTCTTTTTCTATTTGAGATCATATGCCAAAAAGAATAACGAAACCGTCTATCTCGTCCATAGACTAGACTACGAGACTTCGGGAATCATCATCTTCGCCAAACGTCCTGAGATTGAGTCGATATTGAAGAAGGCTTTTCTTAATCAAGAGGTCACTAGGGATTACGAAGCCGTGATCAAAGAAGACCTTCCTTTGACTTATAAGAAACATGTCGAAATGAAGATTGAGGAAGAGGGCAAAAAAGAAGTCAAATCCGATTCGCCAGACGCCAAACTCGCAGTGACTGACATTGAAGCCATCAATAAGATTCAAATAGGTACGGCTCTCCATATCTCAATCGCCACTGGGCGCCACAACCAGATTAGGCTTGCCCTATCATCGCTTGGTTTCTCTCTCCTTGGAGACAATAGATATGGCAATACCCCTGCAAAACGCATGTATCTTAACGAATATCACTTGTCTTTCCCTCATATTGAAGGACTTGCGCAGACCGATTTTATTACTGAGCCACTTTGGATAAAGAAGTAAGGTTATTTTCTTTTAGTAATCGGGAATCAGGAAGTCATATCCATCCTAAGGAGATTATTAGGCTTATAAAAGTCTAAGCGTGATATTCGCAAAAATAGTTTTCTTAATGCAATGGAAGTAGCCTTAACAGATAGACCCTCTAACTAGACGATAAGAAGCCATAACTATATCAAAATCCCGTTATTTATAAAGGAAGGTCTTTCTTTTTAAACGATATCGAACCAGCCACATACCCAATTAGCCCTAAGACAAATAGGATTGCCAGTTTCCAAATGTAATCACTAGAGCCATTCACGATGGAAGGAACATCGAACAAGGAAATGATTGAGGCGTAGTTGAAGTAATTAAGGCTTGAGAAACGAACGATGGATGGAATCTCTTTGCTTCCGAATAATCCTAGCATCGTGGCCACTAGCGAGAAGATGGAAATGCCACCGCCGATTGACATAGATCTCTTCTGACGATCGAAGAAGCAAGAGGTGAAGAAATTCAATCCTCCTAAAGCAAATAGCACTCCAAATGAGCCTAGATTCATTAACGCTAATTTTCCATAATCCAAAGATGTTTTGGTCAAATGGACGGAAGCAAAACAGATAAACGATGTTATTGTTGTGCATAAGCAAAGCCCCAAGATTGATAAGATGAGATAACAGGCTTGAGTGAAAGTCACCGTGGAACGCTTGGTCGAAGTTGAAAGGATGTAAGCCATGGACCCTGAATCGACTTGAGAAGACACAAGGTTATTGGCGGTCATAATCACATAGATTATCGGTAGGAGTAGACCTGCCATTTTGAAATACACAGATCCGACAATCAAAGAATAAACATCCATCTGCCCAACTTCTTTAATCGCGTCAGAAACTTCTTGTGGGAGAGAAGAAAGGAATGAACTTGATACATCTTTTCTTAAATTCTCTTTTTTTTCCGCAATCGCCTTCTCATAAGCGGCTTCGTCGGCGTATTTGCCAGCCTCATAATCGTCTTTCAAAACACTCATTTCATATTCATAACGTGCTTGATACGAAGCAATTGTAGTATTGGCCAAATGGTTAATCGTTACAAAATCATATCCAAAACTATCATATTTTTCTTCGCTTACCCCATATTCGTTAAGCGCCACAATCATCTTGGCTTTAGCGGCGTCGCTTGTGAAAAGAGAGGCGAAGAAAACTGATGATCCTCCACTAGCCCGTTCGTTACGGTAATCTATCCTCTCAGATGAAACCAAATAAGTAGCGGCATCGCCTACAATATCGTGCTGTATTAAAGAAGTAACATCATAGCTGTCTGGGACCTTTAACGAGTTATCAGTGTAGTAGGCGTCAAAGAGATTATTTGGGTTTATCGTTACCATATAAGACCCCAATATTTCAGAATACTCATCGCTCTTCTCCGTTGCTTCAGCATTCACCTTTTTAGTTTCTTCTAAAGCGTGCTCTTTCAAAGAAGAAATGGCAGCAACATAACTTGGAGTAGCAGAAAGGGCGGCCACCAAAGTAGAAGAAGGCATCTTTCCTGACCAGGAAGTTATAGCGTCTTGGTAATTCTTTAGACCTTCTGGCGTAGTTAGATCAAAGCTTGTCGCTAAAGGCTCAGACTCGCACCAGGATAAAAACGCAGAATAAAGGGTCTTTTGCGTTGATGAATCCTCATCAGGTTTTGGAATGCTGTCCTTATTGCCATAGCAATCAGGAATTCCGGTTGAGGATGAATTCTTTAGAGTAACGACCCAGGTGCCTATTTTTGCATAATAAGTGCCTAGAGACGTTTTCTCTTTATTAAACTCATCTAGGAAATACGAGTCGAATGATGTTTCACCATCTTGAGAATAAGAATAAACAGTAAGAGAGCCATCTTTGATTGCGGCCTCTATGGAATTAGTGACTATAGTATCAGTCACTCCATCGGCTACTTGGCCGATAGATCCAGAACCGCTGATGGTCATGACACAGGCTAGCATAAAGCAAACCATCGCCGTAACGATAGCCCACATAAGGCCATTGGCTTTGATTGATTGTTTGAACAAAGGTTTTGAAAACATTTTATTTTCCTCCAATTTGACTATTTACAAGTGTTTCGACGAAGTGCTTTTCCAAGGTATATTGGATCTCGCTTATGAAGCGAAGGTCTTTCTTGTCTAAGGCTTTTAAGAGCCGCCCAACATCTTCTTTTTCAATTTCAATTGTCAGTTGGTTGTACTGCTCTTGGTCTCGCTTAACCTTGAATCCCGAGTTCTTGAATTGAAGATATTCTTCCTTCTTTTTAAACTCGATTTTGTACTCTTTTATTTTGGGGTGATGGATGTCATAAATTGATACCTGATCAATAAGATGACCATTAGAAATAAGTAAGGCCCTGTCGCATGTCTCCTCTATCTCTTCGAACATATGGGATGACATGAATATTGTCTTGCCTTTCTTATGCTCTTCTTCGATTATCTCCACAAAAGCCTCACGCATTAAGGGATCTAAGCCAGTCGTTGGCTCATCAAGAATGATGATTGATGGCTCCCCCATTAAAGCGGCCACTAAGGCTGTCTTCTGTTTCATCCCCTTCGACATTCTTTTAAGATTGGCTCTAGGATCAAGCTGAAGGCGCTTAATTAGCTCATCGGCGAAAGACAGGTCTTTTAATCCCATGAATTCAGCCTCAGAATGAAAGAATGCAGTCCCCGTTCCTAAGTCCGGAAAGGCAATCTCGCCAGGGACATATCCAACGTCTTTTAGAATAAGGCTAGAATTCTCCCAAGACTCTTTTCCTTCCACGAAGCAATGCCCTGAGGTTGGCTTAATAAAGCCTAAGAGAGAACGAATGGTCGTGGTCTTCCCCGATCCGTTTGTCCCAAGGAATCCAACCATCTCCCCTTTCTTTATCGAAAATGTCTCATTGAAAACTCCTTTTCCTTCCCCATAGTCTTTTGTGATGTTCATCGCCTCAATTACTGAATCGTTCATAATTTTGCTCCATAGTCAATATCTTCTTTATAGAATTTCATAAAGTATTCTTGAAGGCTTTCCTTACTGCTGCTGAAAGAGGCGATATCGTAGCTAGAAAGAAGCGATATCAAATCATTCACTTTTTCATCTAAACACGAAAGAATCACCACTGAAGAATAATCATGCTTCTCTAGAATCGAACAAAAGCCCGGCTTAGGATTCTCTATGCAAAATATCTTATATGATTCTTGGCTACTAAAATGAATCCTGTACGTCTTCCTATCATTATGCCTTAGTGAGTCGGCCTCAAATTCTGAGACGAGTTTTCCATCTTTAATGATTCCGATTTTATCGCAAGTGGCATCGACTTCACCAAAGATGTGGCTTGAAAGAAGGATTGTCTTGCCTCTAGATCTTTCATTCAGGATTAGCTTAATGAATTTTTCCTGCATCAAAGGATCGAGGCCTGATGTAGGCTCATCGAGAATCAAGACAGAAGGGTCAGATATGAAAGCGGCCACAATCGCGAGTTTTCTTTTTATCCCAAGGGACAGCCGTTTAGAGGGAATAGATAAAGAAGCCTCATCTAGTTCGAAAGTGGATAGCAGCTCTTGCTCCCTTCCTCCATTTTTTACGCCTTCCATTTCGGATATCATCTTTAAGAATTCTTTCCCGTTTAGCCCAGTGGGCAAAGAAATCTCGCCTGGAATATATCCAACTTGCTTTAACGACTTGAAATAGGAAGAAAAGCAATCATATCCAAGAATTCTGCAGCTTCCTGAATCAGGACGAGAGAATCCCATTAGGTGACGGATGGTTGTGGACTTCCCAGCCCCATTAGGACCAAGGTATCCATAACATTCGCCTTTATCAATGTGGAAAGAGACATTGTAGACTCCTCGTCCTGATCCATAGTCCTTTGTAAGATTATCGACATCAATCACAGCCATAACGTTCCTCCAAACTCTTGGTGCAAATTAATTTTTAAAGTTACTTTGCAAGTGAAAGTTATAACAAAAGATTTTAGACTAACAACACTTTTTAATGATTTTTTACATAAGTTTCTCCATTGTTTATCGCCCTTTTAAATATTTTAAACATTTAAACACTTTATGTCTACATATGTTTTTTTCCATCTTGAATGAGTTTGGTCTTTTGGCTATATTAGTAAATATGGAAGAAACAAAAAAGAGACATTACAGCAATTCGGCAAGAAGCGAGGCATCAATAAAAGGGGCTTTGCTCCGACTCCTTTCAAAAGGGCATGATCTTAACTCCATCAGCGTTAAGGAACTCGCCAAAGAGGCAGGCCTCACGCGGGGCACTTTCTATAATCATTATGATGGCGTGGATGATGTCATAAAATCACTAGAAAATGATTTCATAGGAAAACTAGGCTCATCACTTGAGGAAGCCAATCTTAACGATGAGGCGGCACGAGAGGATTTCTTTAACAAACTTGACCTCTTCCTCAGCGAGACTTACGTAAACATGAAAGCCATAGTATCTTGCATTCCGCTTGGGATTTACAAAGATATCAAAGCAAAACTCAATCAGACGATCAGCGAGACGATGATTAAAAAGATGCCAGGGTACGCAAACGACAAAAGCATCCAAAGCAAAGTCCGCTTCTTTGTGAATGGCTTGTCTGGAAGCTATGTCGATAGCATCCTCGACCCTAAAGGACCTTCGATTCATGAAACTAGCCTCGAAGGTTATAAGCTAAGCAATCTTTTCTTTACGCCTACCAAATAGTTATTTATCGTCTTTCTTTTTGTCTTCGGCTATATTCTCTTTTTGGTCAACCACTCCATCATTTTTCTCATTAGCAATGGCCTTTTCCCCATTCTCGTCGCTCTTTTTAGCATCGTCAAATAAACCTGGGATAGGATGATAGTAATGATAGATTCCTTCAATCAGATAAATGATGGCGATATAAATGAAGTCACCGCCAATAACGTAAGCGAATACTTCATTGTTCACTAGGCTCGTGCTTAAAACAAAGATGTCAAACGTCATCATCCCAAGGGAAGCGGGGAGGATAAGAATCTTATCTAGAAGAGAAACTTTCTTTCTTCTCTTCTTTGATAGTAACGCCCAAAGGAAATCTGCGATAAAGATTGCTCCGCCAACTAGAGTCACATAAGTGAAAATGATTCTCCGTCTATCGGTGACTGGGAATACTCCAACAGCAAATAGAATCCCTAGCACAACAAAGACAACCGCAAAAATCAAAAGTTCTCCAGAGTAGATTAGTTTGGTCTTTTTGACCTCGTCCATAGGCTTCTTTTCTTTTTCCATAAATGCAAGTTTATAAGGGCTCTAGGCAAAAGGAAAGAAAATCAGGATATATCTTTCATCGAAAGGCCAATCCTCTTACGGGGTAGGTCGATGGATATGACTTTGACTTTGACAATCTCCCCAATCCGAACAACCTCAAAAGGAGATTTAACAAACGAGGAAGACATCTCACTAATATGAACAAGGCCATCTTGGTGAACTCCGATGTCCACGAAAGCCCCAAAGTCCATCACGTTACGAACGGTTCCTGAAAGAATCATGCCAGCCTTCAGGTCTTTGATATCTCTGGCTTCGATTGATAGCTCGGCTTGTTTCACATCATCTCTAGGATCTCGTCCTGGCTTAGATAAATCCATGACGATATCTTTAAGGGTTGCTTCACCAACTCCTAGTTTCATGGAAAGAGCCGCTAAATCCAAGCTTCCTAAAAGAACATCTTTGCTCTTCTGACTTCCTAAATCATTTAAAGTGAGGCCCACTTCTTTTAGTAACCCTAAGGCCGCTTTATAGCTTTCTGGGTGAACACCGGTGTTATCGAGAGGATAACCACCGCTTATGCGCAAGAAACCAGCGCACTGGGTATAGGCTTTAGGACCAAGCTTTGGGACCTGAAGAAGATCTTTTCTCTCCTTGAATGCCCCATGCTCATTTCTATACTTCACAATGCCTTCTGCCAAAGTTGGCCCAATGCCTGAAACGTAAGACAATAATGATGGAGAGGCGACGTTTAAATAGACCCCAACCTCATTGACTGAATCCTCAACGACGCCAGAAAGAGCAAGCGAAAGCTTCTTCTTATCCATATCATGCTGGTATTGGCCAACCCCAATGGCGCAGGGATCAATTTTCACGAGTTCGGAGAGAGGGTCTAGTAAGCGCCTGGCCAAAGAAGCAGCGGAGCGTTTCTCAACCGTAAGATCAGGGAACTCCTTTTCAGCCAAAGCCGAAGCGCTATAGACGGAAGCCCCAGCTTCATTAACCACTACAACTGGTATTTTTAGGCCTGCTTCGCTTAGCGTTTTTGCAAGGAAATTTTCGCTTTCCCTAGAAGCCGTGCCATTCCCTAGAGCAATGACATCTATGGCGTCTTTTTTAATTAATCCTAGCAAAACCCTCTTGCTTTCTTCGATTCTGCCTTCTCCACCCACCGTAGGATAGATAACCGCCACGTCAAGAAGCTTGCCTGATGAATCTAAGGCCGCTAACTTGCAGCCATTAATGAACGCGGGGTCAAAACCCATAATTCTTTTTCCTCTTAAGGGAGAGGCCATAAGAAGCTCTTTAAGATTCATTTTGAAAATCACTATTGCGGCATCTTCTGCTCTAACAAAGAGATCATTTCGGATTTCACTCTCGACAGCTGGGCCAATAAGGCGTTTGTATGAATCGAGGAAAGTGGCTTTAAGGCGTTCTTCAAATGGCGAAGGGCGTTTTAGATAGTCACGGGAAATGGCGTTTACGATAGTGTAGAGATCATAATCAAAACTGACTTGGAGCTTCTTCTCGTTCTCGCCTCTATTTAGCGCTAAAACCTGGTAATTCCTAACCGACCTCACTGGGCAAGAAAACTGCTTATATGTAGCGTAAGTCCCCTCCACATCGTTTTTCGTTTCCTTCGACTCGATTTTACCAGTCCTATTAATGTAATCTTTTGAAATGGTGTAATAGGATGCGACGTCAGAGACTTTCTCGGCAATGATATCCTCTGCTCCTTGAAGCGCGCTCTCCGTATCATTGACGCCTTTCTCCGGATTAATGAACGTCTTGGCATACGATAAAAGGGATGTTTCACTTCCTTCTTGTTTAAGAAGATACTCTGCCAAAGGCGATAGGCCCGCTTCTTTGGCTATCGAAGCTCTCGTCTTTTTCTTCTTTTTATAAGGGCGATAGAGGTTTTCGAGATCAGAAAGTTTCTCCGCCGCTTCAATCTTCTCTTTTAGCTCGTCAGTCAGCTTGCCTTGTTCCTCAATCGAAGAAAGGATGGTTTTCCTTCTCTCCTCTAGGCCTTTAAGATAATCTAAACGCTCATAAAGGTTCCTGAGGGTCGCATCGTCTAAAGATCCTGTCATTTCTTTCCGGTAACGCGCGATAAAAGGAATGGTGTTACCTTCATCAAGAAGATGGAGGACAGATTCAACCTGACTTTCAGCAATCTTCAGCTCTTCGGCAAGTTTTTTTGTGATGTTCATAGCGTTATTAGTCTATCTTCCTTTGGACCTAGCACAAAGAAAAAGAAACAAAATAGTATCTAAAACACAAGACTACTAATCATGCCTAGTCTTATCGCTAAAGCATTCGCAGAATCTTCCAGAAAAACTAGGAGCAACATCGGCTTTTTCTAGATGACCCTCGCTTCCAAATTCATTCATGCGGAAATAGGCGATTCCCTGCCGTCTTTCTTCGCTAATGAGACAAGTAACGGAGGTAGGAAGAGCCACGAAACCATGCCAAAGAAGAAATGGGGATATGTTTAGTAGATGACTAAGAATGACTCCCTCGATCCCAAAATGACAAAAGAAAACAATGGAATCATGATTTGGCCTAACAGCTTTATAGTAACGCCCCTCTCTTTCATACCCCCGTTCTTTTAGAAGACCGTCTAAGCCTTCGACTAGCTTATCATAGCATTTGCTTATGTCGCTTCCTTTTAATAGAGGCGAGGAAAGCCAGGTGTCAATCGAAAAGAGAAGAGGTTCTTTAGTCCACACTTCAGGAAGCCAATCCCATGCGCAGTCTGAGCCATTGCCATCGGGGTTAGATGTCATAGCCCAGAATTCTTGCAACCAGTCTTTGATGATAATGTCTTTTTTAATCGTCGATGTGGCGATTTTAGCTGTTTTTAGGGCTCGTCCTAAGGGCGAAGAATAAACAAAATCCGGGTTAATTGCCTTTATGGTAGGCCGCAAGAGTTCTGCTTCTTTTTGGCCTTCTAAGGTTAATCCGTCAAGAGCATAATCAGGATCACCATGACGAATGATATATAGTTTCATGTCCAAACCCCGCTAACATTTTGGCACTAAAAAAGAGGATAGGGAATAGGCCCATCCTCTGTTTGGAGATTTATTTCTTCTCGTCTTTTTTCTTCCCTTTGTAAAGGAAGTAACGGTCTCCGCCTTTAATGACATCAACCTCTTCTACATCGGCATTAAGTTTGATGGAAGTTCCTTTACGCTCGTAAACGGTGCCATCAACAGTGGAAGAGACAGTAACTGGTTCGCTATCAAGAGCATAATAAGCTTTGTTGTCTTTGGTATCGATGATGAGAGAATAAGGTTCAATTTTGTCTTCGCCCCAATAGATAAGGGCTTCGTCTTTGATATCGCCATAGCATGTTGAGGAATTGAAAAGCCCACCATCATGTTTATAAATGTTATAGCCATGATGCGCGTTTTTGAATGAGCTCTCAATCTTGCTTTCCAAGATGGTGTCATTAACGGATTTCTTGGTATTCTTCCACCACTTCTTAAATCCGCCCTCTTCTTGTTTCTTCTCGTCTGGATTAACGGTTTCCGCCTTGACGGTTTCCTTTTCGCTAGTCTCTTCTACTTTCTTTTCGCTCATAAGCAAACCTTCTTTTTACGTTATCGTAGCACAAGAAAGCAATAGCCGAAAGAGAAGGGGGCGAAAAAGTGAACATTTTTATGATAAGTAAATAAAATCAGCTATTGAGATTAAAACCAGCGGGATCAGCAAAAGAAGAATAAACGGCTGAAAGAGGTTCGTTATTCACAATTCGCTCAATGCATTCACCTAGCATTCCCGCAAGCGAGACCACTTTGATGAAAGAAAGGGCGGCAAAACGTGGGGAAAGAGGAATTGAGTCAGTGACGACGATTTCATCGAAAACCCCGTCTTTGATTAAATCATAGCAAGGATCGGAGAAGACTGGATGGATAGTGGCAATTGAAACTGATTTGGCGCCCATCGCTCTTAATGAATTGGCTCCATTAACCGCACTCTTGCCAGTATCGATGATGTCATCGATCATATAGCAATCTTTTCCAGCTACATCACCAATGATGTTCATGACTTCTGGCTCAAGGTTGCTTTTTCTTCTTTTATCAATAATGGCGATTGGGGTATTGAAGATTTCAGCCAAATCGCGGGCGCGGTTCACTCCGCCATGGTCTGGAGAGACAACCACCGCATTCGAGAAATCTTTTTTGTCATCAAGAATAGCTCTTCCAACAAGAGGTACCGCTGTCAAATCATCGACAAGGCAGGAGAAGAAGCCTTGGATCTGAGCAGCGTGGAGATTGACCGTAACGACACGGTTTACTCCAGCGGTAGTAAGAAGATGCGCCACTAAAGCGGCCGTTATTGGTTGTCTTGGTTTGGCCTTGCGGTCTTGGCGAGCATATCCAAAATAAGGGATGATAAGATTAATCTCTTTTGCTGAAGCCCTTCTTAAAGCGTCAATAAAAATGAGAGTCTCCATAAGATTCTCATTAACTGGTGGGCAAGTTGACTGAATGATGAAAACCTGTTTGCCGCGCACCGTCTCAACGGGTTCTACGATTATCTCCCCAGAGGGGAAGCGACGGATGGAGCGTTCGCTAAGCGTTGCCCCAAGATCTTTAGCAATCGATTCAGCTAAAGCTTGGTTCGCTGAGAGGGAGAAGAGAATCGCATTTTCTAGCATGGGTAACCTACCGGCTTTTTATAGCGCGGACCTTTCAGCCTTTTATTATGCCTCAAATTACTGACGAGAGGTTTTCTTTTTGCAAAATAGTATTTCGGTAGCGCTTTCTTGCCTAATAAATGGCTCTTTTATCATGAATGTGCCAAAATGTGTGAATATATTTCGGGAGGAATCTACGATGCAAGAGCTTGTCATGAGCCACGAAGAGATCCAAAATGCCGCAAAAAGAATAGGATCCGCTTTAACAGACCGCCTCAAGAACGACAAAAAGCTTCCCCTCTTTGTCTGCGTCATGAAAGGCGCGATGAACTTCATGATTGATCTGATTGAAAATGTGAGCATGGACATCATGACCGATTACGTGCAGATATCGAGTTACGAAGGGACCTCATCCTCAGGGCATGTCACGATGAAGCATGACATCAGTCAAGACGTCAAAGGCCGGACGATCGTCATCGTTGAAGATGTTGTGGATACTGGCTTATCAATGAATTTCCTTATCAACCACTTCAAAAACGACTTTCATCCAAAAGAGGTCATCGTCGCCGCTTTATTTGATAAGCAAGCGGTGAGACAAGAACCAGTCCAGATTGACTATGTTGGCAAAGTCTTGACCGAGAACAAGTTCCTTGTCGGATATGGCCTAGATTATTGCGGACTTCTCCGTAACGTCCCTTACGTCTATATCCCCACGAAAGATGAAGT
>Ga0172378_10005360_pt1 | contig 11974 bp, 6 predicted proteins | sample GrowelOW332metaG_FD_119755 | JGI IMG/M metagenome (GOLD analysis project Ga0172378, IMG submission 119755) | Groundwater microbial communities from an aquifer near a municipal landfill in Southern Ontario, Canada - Pumphouse #3_1 metaG | ecosystem: Environmental > Aquatic > Deep subsurface >... | reverse complement strand
GGGAGATCATTGGATGGACGATAAGGAGATGAAGGAATTGGAAGGAAAATATACTCCGCCGATTATTAAAAAGATAGGCGAGCTTGCTAAGGAAGCAGGGGGGCATGGAGGAATGGACTTTATACTGGCATGGAGACTTATAGATCTTTTAAGGAACGGGCTGCCACTTGATCAGAATGTTTATGATGCGGCATTATGGAGTTCTGTTTCTTCGTTGAGCGAATGGTCTGTAGCAAACAGATCAAATTCGATAGATGTACCTGATTTTACATGTGGTTCGTGGAAGGATAATGCTCCCGTAGATCTTAGTTTATCTGAAGGAGGAAATACAAAAATTAAATTATCCGATAAAAAGCAGGGATAGATAAATGATCTTTAAATAATGTGAAATTCATTTCTAATAAATAATTTATAAAATTAATATTTACAAAACCCTGTTGCAAGCAGATAACGAGAGGTTACAAACTTTAAATCAAAAAAATGACAGAAAATAAAAAGGATTTCCAGAAAGAGCTATTAAACGTAAGTATATATGATAGCAAAGAAGATATGGGCGAAGGAGCCGCCGCATTTGTATCAGAAGAGTTGCAGAAAGCAATACATGAAAGAGGTAAAGCAAATATAGTTTTGGCTACAGGTGCCTCACAGTTTACATTTTTGGAATCATTAAAAAAGCACAAAGAAATAGAATGGGATAAGGTAACGGCATTCCATCAGGATGAATATGTGGGGATAAGTGAGGATCATCCTGCAAGTTTTCGGAAATATTTAAAAGACAGGATATTGAATATTGTTCATCCGGCAAAACAATACTTAATAGAAGGAGATGCTAAGAACCTTAATGAGATGATGCGGAAATATGAAGAATTGCTAAAAGCTAATCCTATAGATGTTATATGTCTGGGAATAGGAGAAAATGGACATATAGCATTTAATGATCCGTCAGTAGCAGATTTTAATGATCCATACTGGGTGAAGATAGTAAAACTTGATGATAAGTGCCGTAATCAACAGGTAGGCGAGGGCTGGTTTAAGACAATGGACGAAGTACCTGAGGAAGCGGTATCTTTGACTATACCTGCCATCATGAAATGTAAAGCAATTAGTTGTGTAGTTCCCGATGCTCGAAAGGCAATAGCTGTGAGAGATACACTCAATGATGAAATTTCCACGAAATGTCCTGCTACTATATTAAAGAAACATCCAAATGCCAAATTATTTTTAGATCCGACATCCTCTTCTAAAATTACCGGATAGAAATAAAATAAAACGAAAGTTTACATATAGAATTTTATGCATTATTCATAAAAGACGAAGATGCCAGACACTGTTTCACAAAGTGTTTAAATCGAAAAACAACACATATGAAAAAGACAAAACATTATAAAGAGAAAGAGAAACGACCATCTACGTGGGTAGCCATAGCCATAGTTGGTATGATATTTTTTATTTTTGGCTTTGTTTCGTGGCTCAATTCTATTTTGATTCCCTATTTTAAAACTGGTTGTGAATTAACAAATGTAGAGGCCTATCTGGTAGCCTTTTCTTTTTATATTGCCTATCTGTTTATGTCAGTTCCTTCATCCTTTATCCTGAGGAAATATGGTTTTAAGAAAGGAATGATGTTTGGCTTTTTTACAATGGCAATAGGCTGTTTCTTTTTTGTTCCTGCAGCTTTATCCCGTGCATATCCTATATTTTTAATAGGATTATTTTTGATCGGAACCGGTCTGGCATTACTACAGACAGCAGCTAATCCATATATTACAATACTCGGACCTATTGATCGTGCAGCACAGCGTATAAGTATAATGGGAATATGTAATAAAGTGGCAGGGATATTTGCTCCGTTGATATTCGCTGCTGTTATATTAAAGGTTTCAGACAGCATGATGGTTGAATCAATAAACAGCAATTTACTGGGGGGTGTTGAAAAAGAAGCCATGCTGAGTGAATATATCCGTCGTGTGATAGCACCGTATAGTATTTTAGGTACCTTTTTGATTCTATTTGGAATATTTGTTTATTATTCTCCATTACCTGAAATTAACACAGAAAGTTCAAATAAAGAAGAAGTCAGCGAATATGCCACAGCTAAGACTAGTATTTTTCAATTTCCTTATCTGATACTGGGTGCCATGGCTATTTTTTTTCATGTAGGAACTCAGGTAATTGCCATTGATACGATTATAGGTTATGCGAGATCTATGGGATTAACGCTTATGGAAGCTAAAGTTTTTCCTTCATATACACTGACAGCTACGATGTGTGGTTATATTCTTATCGGAATCATTTGTATTCCACGGTTTATTACTCAGCGTCATGCCCTGCAATTTTGCACATTACTGGGACTTATTCTGTCTATAGCTGTTTTAACTATACATAGTAATGTATCCTTTTTAGGTCATCATACAGATCTTTCTATCTGGTTTCTGGTTGCCCTTGGATTCCCAAATTCATTGATTTATGCGGCAATCTGGCCATTGGCTATTAAAGGTCTGGGACGGTTTACAAAACTTGGATCTTCTATAATGATAATGGGACTTTGCGGTAATGCACTTACTCCTGTGTTATACGGACATCTGGCAGATCGTTATAATTCCAGAATTGGATATATTATTTTAATTCCATGTTTTATGTATCTGATTTTCTTTTCTTTTTACGGCTATAAAATAAAAAGCTGGAGAAGGTCCGGAAAGCTGGTTATTAAATAAAAACGATAAAAAAATTAAGATTAATCATGCCCGGTTAATAACACTATCAAAACATTTAAAATCAATATAGAATCGTTAATGAGAAAATATTTTTTGATAATGAGAACATTATAAATGTTAGTAAATTATATAATACTATAGCTGGCAGAATAAACAAAGCCTGCAAAAGTTAAGTTAAATAGTTAGAAAAAAGTTGCTTATTTAAACTTTACGTATGAAAATAATATTATTATTACTCAGTTTACTTACAACGGTTATTGTTTTTGCGCAAGATAAAATAAGTGCAGAAGTATATTCTTCTAAGATTCATCAGCCAAAATATTGTCTTTTCTATGACAATCACACAATGCCTGCCTGTCCGGATGTAGGAGAGGATTTTGATGTTGAAGCGTTTACCGATCGTATTAAACGATGTGGAGTAGATTATCTTACGTTTCATGCCCGTTGTAATATGGGCATGGCATATTATAATACTAAGATAGGTATAAAACATCCATCACTCAAATACGATATGTTTGGTAAGTTGGCAGAAGCCTGTAGGCGAAAGGGTATTGCCCTGACAGCTTATCTTAACGGAGGAATAAGTAATGCAGAAGGTGTATTGCATAGAGATTGGACAACCATAGCATTTGATGGCAGAGAGTATCGTGAACATCGGGTTACGCCCTATGTAAGGACAATGTGTTATAACTCACCATATCGCGATCATATTATCTCTATGGTAAAAGAGATTGCTGAGAATTATCCTGTTTCAGGATTTTTTATTGACTGTCTTCAACCATTCTGTTGCGTTTGCCCCTATTGTATTAAAGAGATGAAAGAGCGGGGTATTGATTATACAAATAAGGATGAAGTTCGTAAGTTTTCGGAATTTTCAGCTTTAAGAATGGCAAAGGATATTTATGATGCGGCTACAGCTATTAATCCAAATTTATTGATATATTTCAATAATCCGGGGTATGAGGAACAGTCTGAGTTTAGTACATATTCAGAAGTAGAATGCCTTCCAACGGGGAGTTGGGGGTATGAATATTTACCGGTTTTGTCACATTATGTTCGTACACTTGGAGACAAACCTGTATTGAATATGACAGGGCGTTTCTATGATTGGGGTGATTTTGGAGGGTTGCGTCCGGAAGAAGCTATTAAATCTGAATTGCTTTATGGTTTGGCAAATGGTATGCGTCCCAATGTTGGAGGTCATTTTCACCCACGGGGCGATGTTCCGGATCCGGTGTTTGACAGGATAGAAAATATATATAAGGAACTTCAGACTATGGAGCCATGGTTCGATAACGCAAAAAATATCACGGAAATAGCTATTGTTTATCCCGGTACAATTCATAATATTCGTGGAGACAAGGAGCTAAAAAGTGCGGTTCGTATGTTATCCGAGCTAAAACAACAGTTTGATGTAGTTACACTTTTTTCTGACTGGAGTAAATATAATATATTGGTACTACCTGATCATATAACATTTAATGAAGAAATAGCCCGGCGGGTGAAAGATCATCTGGCTGCAGGAAAAGCTGTTATTTCAAGTGGAAGTTCCGGACTTGATGTGGAAAAGAAACAGTTTATGCTTGAAAAGGAATGGGGTGTAAGATATCTTGGTGACAATGATTTTGATCCTGCTTACTTTTCAGTTGGTAAAAGCTTGAATTCGGGATTGCCAGATATGCCATTGTCGTTATATTCATCAGGGATAGATGTTGATCCGTTGCCAGGTACTATTGTGGAAGCTAACCTTATTAAACCTTATTATAATCGTGGCTGGGACGGAGAATATGCATTTTATTATAATCCGCCGGATAAAATTACGGATAAGCCGGCTCTTACCATAAATGGCAAAGTAGCACATTTTAGCCACCGGATATTTTCAGGATATAGTGCAAAAGCATCTGTTGAACTGAGAACGATTTTTTCCAATGTACTCAATAAATTTCTACCTGATCCATTAATCAAATATGAGAATCTGCCATCATTCAGCAGGGTTTTTATTACAGAACAAACAGGTCGGCAAATGGTGCATATACTGTCATATGTACCTGAAATGAGAGGTAAGGTGCAAATGATAGAAGATCCGATAGAATTACGAAACATTAAAATTTCTCTCAGGAATGACGGAAAGTCTCCGAAGAGAGTGTATCTGGCACCTGATAGAAAAAAGTTGCCATTTAAGATTCGTGATGGCTATATTAATGTCACAATACCTGTTAGTAAGGGTTACTCTCTGGTTGTTTTCGAAGAGTAATATTTTATTCAATTACACAAATCTTATAACAGAATAAGAATATTGTTATTAACTGTTTGTAATTATCATTAGATATAATTTAATAATTTAAAAAAAGTTATGCCTGAGAAAAGATTTACAAGAAGAGACTTTCTAGGGAAAACAACAGCTGGAATAGCTGCTTCAGCAATTTTGCCGGGTATTTCGTCACTTAATAGTTCATGTAAAAGGCATGATTCAATTGATAAAATCAGGTATTCAAAAGGTGACTTTGCCAATGTTGTAAAAAAAATACTTCCCGAAGAAAATTTATATGATTATCATAGGAGACTATCCACAGATCCGGTTCATATACCAGTGAGGAGTATTGAAGAACAGCCTCGCGACGATGAAATGAATATCCCGGAACTGGGTTGGAAATTGATTTGGAATTTAGATAGCTCTGTTATTTTAAAAACAGCTGTTCTTGATTTTAAGGATTACCTTGACAAGTCTCAAAATATTAAAGTTGAAGTACTGGACAAAAATTCATTGACAAATTGGCAAAATTATAGTAAAAGTATAGTGGTAGGTACACGTCATCAACTGGAGGGTTGTGGATTAAAACTTAAAGGGGCTAAGGATTATGAAATTATTGTAAATCCGAAGCGAATAGTTATATGTGGTTATGATGAACGTGGTGCAATGTTTGGCCTTTATAATCTGGAAGCACGAATGAACCTTCGTCAGGCTCCATTTTTACCAAAAAAGCTTAAAACAGTTCGCCATAGCCTGTATGAAAGCAGGATGGTTCTGTCGTGGATGGGATGGATGGAATGGCCTGATCAGCTTTTATCGCATCTCGTTCATGATGGTTATGATAGTATATTTGCCTCGGTCTATACAAATCCAAATGGCGACCGTTCAACTGCAGAATCTTCAACTGATTTTTATTCACGCATTCTCTATCGCATGAGAAAACAGGATCCTTCTGTTATCAGGAATCTTGTTAATCGTGCAGCAAAATATGGCATAAAGGTTTATACCCCTATTATTTATCAATATCTGGGAACCAGAGAAAGCGAACTGGGATTGCGAAAATTGGTACGTGAAATTGTACAAGAGTTTCCTGAAATCCGGGGATATATTCTTTTAACCGAAGGTTTTTGGTATAAAAAATGGGGTGGTGGTCATGGTGCCAGTAAGGAATATATGCAGGAATGGGCCCGTAACTGGAGCAAAGCAGTAAGTATTGTAGAAGAGGAATGTCATAAGATAGATAGTTCTATAGAAATTATTCCATGGGAATACAATATTGATTTCAAGCCACAAAACAGTGATATTAAGAGATACTTTATTCAACAGCTTCCTGAAAAAACTATACCTATGCTCACATGGGAAAACGGGAAGAGCTATGAAATTGATGGTATGCAATGTTATCTGAGAGATTATTCCCTGAACCAGATAGGACCAGCCGAAGTTACGGAAGCTCAGATTAATGAAGCAGAAAAGCGAAATATGAAGGTCTATTCGAAGGTAGATACTTTCGCCAGCTGGCAGTTCGGTACTATTCCATATCTTCCTTGTCCCAACCAGTGGTATGACAGATATATGGCACTGGAAAAATTGGGAGTTAAAGGTACTTTAGAAAGCTGGAGCAGCGGGTATAAGCCAAATTTTATAAGTGAGCTGAGAGCATGGACATGTTGGAGTGACTATCCCTCAGAGGAGAATCTATTAAATGCTTTAGCTGCAAGGATATTTGGGAATGATCAGAAGGAACTGGCAATAAAGGCGTGGAACCATTTTAGTCAGGCAATCCGGCTTGTCCCTGATACAGGGCCGAACATGGGAACCAATAATGCTATTGGTAATCCACTTTTCCTGCAACAGCCACCGGCTAGAACCGCAACATTTAAATATGCATGGGCTGATCCGAATAAGATATTACCTGTTAATCCATACTGGCCTTTTACTGTCTCGCGAATGGTTTTCTACCCTGATTTTACTAATAAAATAAATAAAGCAGAACTTTATGCAAGAAGTGCAACAGGAATACAGGCAGGTAAGGAAATTAAAGTACTGCCAGTATTTCTTAAGTATCTTCAACAGGCAGCCGATCAAATGGAAAAGGGACTAAAGTTATACAGAATTGCGGCTATTAAAAGTCCTGAATCCAAACGTCAACAAGCCGTCCGGGAAGTAGTAGTAGCTGAACAACTACAGCGTATGATACAAAGCGACTATGCAATACTTAAGTTTGAAGATCTGCGTTTGCAGTTGATAAATGAAAAAAGTAAAAAGGAAACTGAGGTTGGTATTGACCTGATGAAAAATATTATTCAGGGTGAGATTGCACGAACGGAACTTTCTCTTCTTGCTGCTTCTAAAGATTCTCGTTTGGGTTTTCAGTTTGAACAGGATTATGTATATACACCTTATTCACTAAAAGAGAAACTATGTATATTACATGAGACTCTGGATGAACATATTACAAAATTCAAAAATAATTTGTAACTAATCAGATCCATTTTAAAGAGAAAAAAGCATCTGAATTGCAGTTGAGGGTTCAAGGGTAAACGATTCGATTTTTTTTTGAAATTGAATGATAAAATACCCATTATAAGGAGAGGTGAAATATATAAACCTTAAATTAGTTTAATTATAATGGTAAACGCGAAAATACTGTTTTTATTTTGACTGTAAGTATTTAATAAAGCATAAGGCAAACTGCTGCTAAAGGAGAAAAAAATTATTGATAATTATCTATTAAATAAAAAATCAGGTTGTAATTTTTTGTAAGAATATAATATGAAACTTTTAGTGCTAATTAAACTATAATAAAATGACAAATCGCAGGAATTTTATTAAACAGGTATCTGCTGCAGGTATTGCCAGTAGTATACCTTCGGTTCTCTTTTCACAACCCTTAGCTTCTCCGGATATAATATGGGCTAACCTTGTCCATTTAAGTTATAATATGTGGGCAGACAATACTCCTTTGAAATACAAGGATGATAATTATCAAAATTTAAATTTTAAGGAGGCTGGTAAATGGGCATCGTGCTTCAGACCATATCTTACATTTGATGATAACGTGTGGAATGCTATACTAAAAAAAATGGTAGCTGTTGGCATGAACATGATTGTAATTGATCTTGGAGATGGAATTCAGTATGAAAGTCACCCTGAAATTGCTGTAAATAATGCATGGACTACGGAAAAGCTAAAAAAGGAATTGGTAAAAATCCGTAAAATGGGTCTGGAACCTATCCCGAAATTAAATTTTGCCACGACTCATGATGCATGGATGAAAAAATACTCCCGAATGGTTTCGAGCGATATCTATTATGGTGTCTGTAAAGATCTGATTGAAGAAGTATCAATTCTATTTAACAAACCCCGGTTTTTCCATCTTGGAATGGACGAGGAGACAGCACAACACCAAATAAAAAAGGATTATGCTGTTATTCGTCAAAAGGATCTCTGGTGGGCCGATTTATATTTTTATATTGCTGAGGTTGAGAGGAATGGGGTGCGCCCATGGGTATGGTCGGATTATGCATGGCGCAGACCTGAAGTATTCTTCAAAAAGATGCCAAAATCGGTACTTCAAAGCAATTGGTATTATAGGTCAAATTTTAATGTAAAGACTCTTAAAGATAAAAGAAAACCTCAGGTACAACTGTATAATGATCTAGATGCTCATGGATATGATCAGATACCCACAGGTAGTAATTACTCGAGTCCTGATAATTTCGAATTGACTGTAGATTATTGTAAAAAAGTAATAGATCCCTCAAGGCTTTTCGGGTTTATGACAGCTCCATGGAAACCTACGATTGAACCTTGCCTTGACAAATACAAAGAAGCAATTGAACTGGTTGGAAGGGCTATAAAAAAATTTTAGAGTCGGGAAAATTAGCTTTTTAAGATCTATTTTACAATAAAACTATCTTAATCGTAAATATTGCCGATCAAGCGACCTGGTTCCGAAATTACCCTATTTTCGATAAATCTAGAAAATGAGGTTTTCGGAACGGACTAAATAAAAAAAACATGAAACATTTAAAATTTAATAATTATGCAATTGTAATCATATTATTATTCGTATTTTTAAGTTGCACGCTGAAACCTGATTCTAATTCTGAAGTTGTATGGGGAGACAGCCTTTACCTAAAAAATATTCCTCCTCAACCGGACAAAAAAAACTGGAAATTTATTGAAACGTTGAAGTCTCCAATGTGGACGAAGCATGACTGGATCAAAGTTACTCCCGGTCCAAGGCAGGCAGACCTGTCAAAAGGCGTGACCATTAAACAAAATTTCTCTGACCCTGAAGGGCGACTTGAAACTGCTTATGAAGATCTGCACCAGTTCCTTACCTTAGGCAATGTGTCTGATGATAATGGGGAATACATTATAGAAACCATTTCAGGTAAGGGTTTTAAAGGAGAATCCTTCCGGTTATATATTAAACCAAAAGTCTGTCGTATTTTGGCAGGAAATGTTGAAGGGATACGTCGGGGTATATTTCAACTTGAGGATGAGATGCTCCGTATTCGCGGTCCCTTTCTGCCTGTTGGGACTATTGAAAAGAAACCGGCTATTATAAGGCGGATTTCGCGCTGTTTTTTTGGTCCTATCAAACGACCACCTGCGATGCGCGATGAATTAATGGATTCTGTCGATTACTATCCTGATCAATACCTGAACCGTTTGTCGCATGAAGGAGTCAACGGGTTATGGTTAACAGTTGAATTCCGTGATCTTGTTTCAACTAAATTTACCCCCGAAGCAGGAAAAGATGCAGAGAGACGCCTGTCTAAACTCAGGCAGACCGTGAACAAGTGTTTGCGATATGGGATAAAAACATATATATTCACTATAGAACCCCGTGCTAGTGATGCAGCAAGTCTTATTTTGAAAGATTATCCCGAATTAGCCGGACATAAACAGGGAAATAAAAATTTCTTTTGTCCCATAAGCAAAACTGCCCAGGAATACCTTTATGAATCGGTAAATAAAATTTTCAAAGCAGTTCCTGACCTGGGAGGGATGATAAATATTACTCATGGGGAAAGGGGAACCACCTGTCTCAGTGCTGTTTCTGCCACATCTGATTATAAAGGTAAAATTAATTGTCCCCGTTGTTCCAATAAGGAACCATGGGAAATATTGCATGCCTCACTTTCGGCTATGGAAAAAGGAATGCATGATGCGTCACCCGATGCTGAACTTATAAGCTGGCTTTATATGCCACAACCTCAGAGATACGTTACAGGTGACTCATATTCCCTTGGTGACTGGGTTTATAAAATTCCGGCTCACACACCGGAAGGAGTAATCCTTCAGTTCAATTTTGAATCTGGTGTTACAAAAACAGATTTCGGGAAACTATTGGTAGGTGGTGACTACTGGATATCAAATCCAGGGCCTAGTGATAGGTTTGAACGTATTGCAACTATTGCCAGGGAGAATAATACCCCGGTTTCTGCAAAAATACAAACCGGAAGTTCTCACGAAGTAGCAACAGTACCTTTTGTGCCAGTGCCTTCGTTGCTTTACAAAAAATTTGCAGCAATGCAACGTCTGGGAGTTTCTTATACCATGTTGTGCTGGTATTTCGGTAATTATCCGGGGTTAATGAATAAGGCTGCCGGGATACTTTCAATGAAACCACTACAATCTGTAGATAAGTTCCTTAATACGCTTGCATCTATCTACTGGAAAAAAGATGATGTATCAGAAGTGGTTAAAGCCTGGAAGTGTTTCAGTGAGGGGTATGAAAATTATCCACTTACCAATTTGTTCCAGTACTACGGCCCTATGCACGATGGTCCGGTTTGGCCACTCATGCTTAAACCTGTTGACGCACCTCTTTCGCCTACCTGGCAGATAGCGTCAAGCAGTACCCTCAAGCCGTGGCCTCCCAGCGGAGATCGCATTGGCGAATGTATCGGAGAAATATTGACACTCGATGAAACTGTGGAACTGGCCAGACGCATGAGTTTTTCATGGCATAAAGGAATAGAAATATTTAATAAACTGGAAAAAAATTATGTGAATGATCCTGAAAGAATATTGGATATTGGTGTATCCAAAGCACTAGATATACAATTTTGCAGTGGATATAATATTCTTAAATTCTATTCACTTCGGGAAAAAATGTTTCGCATTGAGGGACAGGAACGTTTGGAAATACTGAAACAACTTACGGATATTATAAATGAAGAAATTAGAAATAATAAGCAGCTGATAGAGCTGTGTGAAAAAGATTCACGGCTGGGATTTCATTCTGAAGCAGAAGGGTATAAATATTTTCCGGAAAAGATTCGATGGAGAATGGAGGAATTAAATAAAGTTCTTAAAAATGATGTGCCTGATGTAAAAAAACAAATTCTTAACGGGGAATTGCTTTTTCCTGAATATACAGGTAAACAGCCGAAAGAACCTTTTGCCAACTCTATTTTTACTACAGGTTCTGTTCGGACAGATCAGAATATTGGACTTCCCAACAATCTACAATGGCATCAATTAAGTTATGGTTCAAATGATAGTGGGTTACAATGGGCTTCAAGTTATGATAAAGAAGCTTTGTATATATTTATATCTGACAGAAAAACCAAAGATATTACTTCGATTGCACCACCTGTGTCCCATCTTAATATAAATATCGAACCACGGCGACTCTGGCCAATAAGACGTTTTTCCTTTAATACCGGTAATACAACTGATAATAATAAACAAGTGCGATTTATAAATGAAGACGGAATACAATATATTGCTGTGCAAATTTCTTTCAATAGCTTCTTATGGAGTGAAGAAGGGTTACATCCGATTCGGCTTGATGTAAGCGCAGATGGAAGATCATGGTGCCCCAAAAACCCTATTACGCCACGGCTAATGCTGGGAAGTGATAATTCGGCGGATTTGGGTTGGCTGATTTTTGATTGAAACAACATACATTATTCATTAAGAGAAAAACTTTGTATGCTACATAAAACTCTGAATGAGTATATTCAGAAAGAATTTGTAATTAAAGTTT